>LSQX01332293.1_pt2 | contig 19874 bp, 13 predicted proteins | sample 654561 | NCBI WGS metagenome assembly LSQX01 (sample SAMN04489861, study PRJNA283612) | anaerobic digester metagenome | isolation source: 4 biogas reactors fed with cattle manure at either 37C or 55C with and... | place: Denmark: Kongens Lyngby | collected 2014
TTTTCAACGGCTCAGCTGAAAATGGGAAGCGGAACAACAGGAATGCTTGTCTCCGAAGTAAAGAAACAGATGAAAGAGTCCGCAGAAGAGACAGATTTTGCCATCGTAGACGGCTCTCCGGGGATAGGCTGCCCTGTAATAGCTTCTCTTAGCGGCGCAGATATGGTCTTGATAGTGGCAGAACCATCCCTTTCAGGTATCAGTGATATGGAAAGGATAATCAAAACTGCCCGGATATTTGGGGTCATAATTGCAGTCTGTGTGAACAAATCTGACACAAACCCCGAAAATACAAACAGGATAAAGGATTTCTGCAAACTTGAGGGCATACCATATACCGGAAGCATTCCTTTCGATCCAATGGCAGTGAAGGCTGTCAATAAAGGAATGAGCATAGCCGACATCGATTGTTCTTCCGGAACGGCAGTTAAGGAAGTGTTCAACAAGACTATGCGTTTACTGTTTCCTGAAGGGAGGCACTCACAAAAGTGATAGTTACGGTTCTTTCAGAAAATACATCAATTTCACCTGAGATAAAAAGTGAGCATGGGTTGTCGATCCACGTAAAAACAAAGAGAGATAGCATCCTCTTTGACACCGGAGCCGGTTCGATCTTTCTTGAGAATGCCAAGAAACTCGGGATAGATATATCGTCGGTAGACAAAGTAATAATATCTCACGGACACTACGACCATGGAGGAGGACTGCCTGCATTTCTTGAAGCTAACAATAAAGCATTGGTATATTTAAATAAATTTGCCTTTGGAAATTACTATTCAGTTAAGGAGGGTATTGAGAAGTACATAGGACTGGACAAAAAGCTGCTTCCTCAGGAAAGATTTATATTTATTGACGGAGATGTAAAAATAGAAGAAGAACTTGAGATCTTTTCCGGTGTTCAGCAAAAAATTTTGTCTCCCTCATGCAACTCTTCACTTTATATGAGAGATGAAGGGGATGAAAAATCAGCAACGGATGTCTTCAGACATGAACAGAATCTCATCATCAGAGAAGAAGGCAATACCGTACTCCTTTCAGGATGCGCTCACAACGGGATCGTAAACATACTTGAGCATTATGTAAATAAATACGGAGGACTGCCCACGCATGTTATTGGCGGATTCCATCTCTACAGCCATTCTTCGAAAAAAAGCGAAGATCCGATAACAGTCTTTGAAGTAGGAAGGTATCTGCTTGATTCAGCTGCAGAATATTACACCGGACACTGCACCGGAGACGAAGCTTACAATATCCTTAAAAGAACTATGGGACAGATGCTCCACAAAATTTCCGCAGGAAGTGTATTTGAGATAATTTGACATTCAGGATATCGTGTCCCAAAAATTGAAATTTTGGAGGAATGAGTAATTATGAAAATTGCAGTAGCAAGTGAAAAAGGTATGGTTACAGGACATTTCGGACATTGCGAGAACTTTATGGTATTCAACGCTGAAGATAACAAGATCGTAGGAACCGAGTCCGTGCCGAATCCCGGGCATAAGCCGGGATTCCTGCCTAATTATTTGAATGATATGGGTGTAAATGTAATTATCTCAGGTGGAATGGGCGGGGGAGCAATAGACATCTTCAATCAGCACAACATAGAGGTCATAATCGGAGCGGCAGGCCCTTCAGAAGAAGCAGCAAAATCATATCTTGCCGGAGAACTTAAATCTACAGGTTCAGTCTGCCATGAGCATTCGCACCACGATGAGTGCGGAAAATAAAATTCTTTTAAATTACCGAAAAAACATCAGGCAGCCGAACAAATCCCATAGTACAACAAAATATAAAAATGCCAGGGTCAGACTGTACCTGGCATTTTTATATTTTTCATGACAGTGAAATAACATATTGTCAGACATAAAATTAATTGCTAAAAAAATGCTGATCATACTATATTCAATGCAAGGTAGATATTGTAAAATGTATCGTTGTTGCCAGGTTTTCTGAAATTTATTTTGCATCAGCACAATACAGCTCAACTACCGACATCATGCTTTCAATATTTGTAAGGTTTTTCATATTTAACTCAACTAGCCCACCGTCTTTCCCGCATGCTTTTGAGCGGGAATCCAGTGACTCCAATAATTTAGAGCCACTGGTCCTATGTTAAACAACATGCAGAGGAGACGAAAATCAGAGGTATTGAATCCACTATTAGCAAGGGGTGGGAAAGTTGAGTAATCAATATTTATTTTATATTACTGAACATGGGGTGGTATGCTGTGAAATTCCTGGATCGTAGTTCGATCAAGAGAAATATAATGACAATATACATTACAACAACACTCGTAACCTTTGCCATCGTTTTCTACGTTCTTTTCTCGAACTGGATCAGAACCTCTGATGAAATACTTTCCACCATAGCAAAAGACATGAACCAAACGATATCCATCGAGTTTGACGGACTTATAAAACTGCCTCAGTACATTAACGAACTAACAGAACAGCAGATCAAAAACGGCGTGATGGATTTTAATAATGAAACAGTCAGAGACAAGTTTTTTGTTGGTCTCCTAAGTAGACATGGAAGCACTCCTATATACAGCATCAGTTTGGGCACTGAAAAAGGCGAATATTACGGTGCGCGAAGAAACAAAGACAATGTTGTTGAAATAATGAAAAACAATTCAGAAACGGGCGGTAAATCAAGATATTATAAAGTCAGGGAAGATATGACCGCAGGCGACCTTGTTGTTGAAACAGGGCGCTTCGACCCCCGCACCAGACCATGGTACAAAGTTGCAAAAGAGAACAACAAAACATCTTTCTCTCCTCTTTATAAGCATTTTGTAATGGATGACCTTACAGTATCTGTAGGTACTCCCGTCTATGACGGAAAAGGCTCGCTTTTGGGAGTTCTTGGCACGCATATAACGCTTTCAAGGATGGACAATTATTTAAACAACATAGTTAAGCAAAACGGCGCAGCCGCAGTCATCGTTGACAAAAATTCAGGAGAGCTCGTCGCCAATTCCTTCAATATTCCTAATTTTAATGTTGATGTCAACGGCACGTTAAAGAGGACCCATATAAATGAAATCAAAAACAGCAGTATCATACAGGGCTATAAAAATTACCTGGTAAACAATAAAGAAGATCACATAACAGCAAATGGAGAGAGCAGCCATATAAACATCTCTGAATTCAAAACGACAGGTGTAGATATGCTGCTTATAACATCCATCCCCGATGCAATACTTACCCGGGACATTTATGAAACTATCAGATTGACGATCATTTTTTCAACAATAATTATGTTGACTTTATCACTCCTTTACATGAGCTATGTTGGCAATCTCCTTAAGCCTCTGGAGAGCCTAAACCTCAGCACGAAAAAATTTACTGACGGCAGTTTTGACGAGAGAGCAAAAATATTCAGGGAAGACGAGATCGGAAAGCTTGCATCGACTTTCAATATGCTGGCAGCTACGATCAGCAGCCTTGTGGAAGACCTTGAAAGCAAGGTAAAAAAGAGAACTGAGGATTTGGAAGATACCAATTCGATCCTTCAGGAAAGCAGGGGACAGCTGAAATTGATACTTGATTCGACTGCTGAGGGAATATACGGAATGGACACTGAGGGAAGGTGCACCTTCTGCAACAAGAGTGGCCTAAGTATGCTTGGCTATACTGCTCAGGACGAACTCCTTGGCAAGAACATGCATGACATGATACACCACACAAAACTAGACGGTACTAATTTCCCTGTGACGGAGTGCAAAATCATGAAGTCATTCAGAGAAGGAAAAATTGCTATTGTTGAAGATGAGATCTTCTGGCGCAAGGACGGGACAAGCTTCGATGTCAGGTATTCATCATACCCCCAGCACAGGGACGGGATCCTTGTCGGCGCAGTCGTAACGTTCATGGACAACACGGAACATAAAAAATCGGAGGAACACATCAAATACCTGACATATCACGACGCTCTTACTGATATCAAGAACAGGATTTTCTTCGAGGAGCAGATCACCGTTATTGATACTGAAGAGAATCTTCCTATATCGGTCATTTTTGGAGACCTTAACGGACTTAAGCTGACAAATGACATTTTCGGCCACGCAGCAGGAGACAATCTCCTCGTAGAAGCAGCCGCCGCATTTAAGAAAGCCTCGGGGGACAACGGCATCGCCGCAAGGATCGGGGGAGATGAATTCGCGCTGATAATGCCACATACAGATGCGGAGAGGGCAAAAGAAATAATAGCCGAGATAAGGAAGTCTTTCTCAAATGAAGGTTCAAACGATATTATTGGAAGCGTATCATTAGGGTCCGGCACAAAAACTTCCATGGAAGAAAGCATACCGGAAATGATCGAGATCGCCGAAAACCTTATGTACAAAGATAAGACTATTAACCGAAATACAAACAACAAAAATATGATCCGGAAGATCTTAAACAACCTCCACAACAGAAGCCTGAGAGAAAAGAGACATTCAGAGAACGTTTCTGTGTTGTGTGAAAAGATAGCAGAGGAAATGGGGCTTTCAAAAGCTCAGGTAAAAAGACTCGGTGAAAACGGTTATTTCCACGATATTGGAAAAATCGTCCTTGAAGATGGTATCCTTAACAAGCACAGGGATCTAAGTGAGGAAGAGTACAGGAAGATGCAGCAGCATTCTGTTGTAGGTTATCGCATACTCAACCTTTTTGACGAAACGATAGACCTTGCTGAGGGAGTCTTGAGCCACCATGAACATTGGGACGGGACAGGTTATCCTAAAGGGATTAAAGGCGAGGAGATCCCGCTTTCTAGCAGGATCATCGCTGTTGCAGAAGCATACGACGCAATGACTAATGATAATTATGACAGGCGCAAGACACACAACGAAGCTGTTGAAGAAATTAGAAGCCTCTCTGGCATAAGGTTCGACAAAAATGCAGTAGAAGCATTTGTTAAAGTTTATGAAAAACTCGATCAGGAGACGGAAACTGATCAAAAATAACTAGCCAAATATTTAAGGCAGTCAGGATGGACCGATGGGACGTTTCAGGATATTCTTGCTTGTCAGCACCCTGTTGCTGGTAATTATAAATATGTATCTCAGCAGAAAATATAAAAAGCTGGCAAAGAATTATGATACAAACATACCTGAATATGCGGCTACACTGATCCTTTTTTCGGGACTGTTGATATTCCTCTCTTCGCTGTTCCTTCAGGACTGGATCTACCGGCATCGGCTGCTCACCATTCCTGTCAGATACTTTTCATCGTTTTATCTCGGCACTCTTATATACTCCCTTTTATTTTTTATTGCCGGGGATATTTTAGCATTTCTGGGCAGTTTTTATATGCGAGACAAAAAAATAATTTATTTTTTCTCAAGGGTATATGCCAAAGGCCTGATAGTCCCTATCGCGGCTGTGCTGATAACCCTGTATGCTTTTTACAATGCAGTCGACTACAAAGTCACATCCTACGAATTATCGATAAACAAGATTTCTTCCGTCCCTTCCCTTGAAATCGTCATGGTATCAGATCTTCACGTTGGGACCTCCGTTACAAAAAAGCAACTTGTGATAATAAAGGATATGATAGAGGAGTTGTCTCCAGATATGTTTTTGATATGCGGGGACATTTTCGACCATGCCTCTTATGATGAGATAATGAGGTTCTCTGCAGAGACTCTTGGAAGCATAAAGACTCCCTACGGAACTTATTTTGTAACAGGAAACCATGAGTACTACCTTGGAGACATCTCAAAATTGCTCTCTTATTTTGAAGGTACAGAGATAAGAGTCATCCAGGATGAGATGCTTTCCATAGGAGACATATACCTTGCCGGAAGAAAAGACCTTCGTGAGAGTGACCGTGCCCCGCTTTCGCAGATATTGAACGGCGCAGATAAGTCGAGACCGATCATCGTCCTGGACCACCAACCCAACGCTATCGATGAAGCTATTGAAAATAAGGTCGACTTCCAGCTTTCGGGACACACCCATAACGGACAGTTATTTCCTTTCAACTATATCGCAAGCCTCGCCAACCACACCCATTACGGACTTCACGAAGAGGGAGAGTTCAAAGCTGTAATAAGCTCAGGAGCAGGCACCTGGAAATACCCAATAAGGACGGGGAGCTCCTCTGAAATAGTAAGGGTAAAACTCAACTTTTTGAACCAATAAACAATTCTGCGTTATAATAAGATTTGGCATTAATGTTTACTTATCAGGCCATCAATACGTTTTCGGTTATTAAGAGCATCACTTTAACATGATATAATATATTTCCCTTTTAAAAAATCTGTCTTTATAAGGAGTCGAGTCAGTTTATGGAAAACGATCTATACGAAGAAATAACTGAAGCGCCCGAGACCAAAGAAGTACAAAACGATCCTGTCTCCCCGGAGACAGCTCCGCCCAAGAAAAACAACAACTTCATCTTTATTTTGATCTTGCTGCTCATAGTAGCAGGCGGAGGTTTGTGGTTCTGGAAGAAAGAAGAGGCTAAAAAGGAAGCAGTTGCAAAAACTACTGAGATGCCTCCTGTTGTTGTGAGCGATATGGTTTTGAAAGCTTCCGATTTTCCAGTAACATTAGAATACACAGGACAGACCAAAGGATTCAGAGAAGCTGAAGTAAGAGCTCAGGTAGGCGGAGTGCTTAAGAGCAAGGAGTACAGGGAAGGCCAGCCGGTAAAGGCAGGTCAGGTTCTCTTTCGCATTGATCCGGCCCCATACAGGGCAACTCTGAACAGAAACAGCGCAAATCTAAAGCAAGCACAAGTTCAGGCTGACCTCGCAAAAATTGAATTCGACCGGATTTCTTCGCTCTACTCGAAAAATGCTGTAAGCAAAAATGACCTGGATAACGCAGACGCCACTTATAAAGCTTCAAAAGCCGCAGTCGATTCTGCCAGGGCCGCTGTCAGACAGTCACAGATAGATCTTGACTGGACAGTGGTAAGAGCACCGATTTCCGGCCTGAGCAGCAAAGAAGAGCGCTCGATCGGCAATCTGATAACGCTTGATGCTCAAGGCAGCCTTCTTACGACTATAGTACAGGCCGACCCGGTATATGTTGAATTTGCAGTTCCTGCAGACGAACACAGGATTAATGAAATGCTTAGATCCGCGGGACACCTCAGGGTGTTTCCCGATGGAATCTCTGTAAAGGTTGCTCTTGGGGATGGAACATTTTACGACAAGAAGGGAAAGATCGACTTTCAGGATCAGTTTGTAGACCCGTCCACAGCAGACATAAGGGCCCGTGCAGTTTTTGATAACCCGGGAAACCGGTTGTACCCGGGGCAGTTTGTCCGCGTTTATGTTGACGGAAACTATATTCACAACGTAATAAGCATTCCTCTCAGGTCTGTTCTGCAGACATCTTCCGGTCCGATCGTCTACGTACTGGATGATGCTAATGTACCAGCCGTAAGGAATATCAAAATAATAAAGACGATCAAAAACACATGCCTGATAGAGGAAGGACTCAAGGAGGGTGAAAGGATCGTTGTTGACGGTGTGGCAAAGATACTTCCCGGCAAAGCCGTCAAAATATCAGAAAAACAGGAACACAAAGCGGCCTCGGGGGATAAAACCGAGGGCGACAATGCCAAAAACTGAGGCTAAGGCTGATGTTCTCTGCGATTTTCATTAAAAGGCCAATATTAGCCACTGTATGTTCAATTGTAATAATCCTGCTTGGCCTCGTATCAATAATAACACTTCCTGTGGCACAGTTTCCTGAACTTGTGCCGCCACAGGTAACCGTCAACGCACAGTATCCCGGAGCTACTCCAGAGGTCATTGCACAGGTCGTAGCCTCCCCGCTTGAAAGCCAGATAAACGGCGTAGACAACATGATATATATGAACTCTGTAAGCAACGGCCAGGGCGGTATGACCCTTACGGTTACATTCGAACTCGGAACAGATCCGGACATGGCTACAATAAATGTCAACAATAGGGTCCAGATGGCATCACCTTCCATCCCTGAGGAGGTCAGAAAATACGGTATTGTTGTCAAAAAATCCTCTCCTAATCTCCTTTTGATCGCAACCCTGCTTTCTCCCGATGGACGCTATGACACCATATACATGAGCAACTATGCCCTTCTAAATGTTGTGGACGACCTGAAAAGGATCCCAGGTGTCAGCGATGCGCTGATCTACACGTCGCAGGATTACGCGATGAGGATATGGATCAAGCCTGACAAGCTTGCACAGCTTGGTATCACTCCTGCTGACATAGCGGCAGCGATCAGCGATCAGAACAGCCAATATGCACTTGGAAGGTTCGGTGATCAACCGACTGAAGCAGACTTAGAAAAAACATACATAATCACGACAAAAGGCCGCCTTACGACACCTGAGGAATTTGAACAGGTGATAATAAAGACAAACCCAGACGGCACGAGCATCTATTTAAAAGATGTCGCAAGGGTGGAGCTTGGTGCAAAGACATACAGCTTTATCGGAAAACAGGACGGCATACCTGCGGTCCCAATAGGCATAACGCTGGCTCCCGGAGCAAATGCGATCAAAGTCTGCGATCAGGTGAAGCAACAGTTTGAAGATGCAAGCAGGCATTTTCCGGACGGCATCAAATACGACATCCCTTATGACACAACGACCTTTGTCAGGGTGTCGATCGAAGAAGTCGTAAAAACTCTTTTTGAGGCGGTCCTTTTAGTTTTTCTCGTAGTCTTCCTGTTTCTTCAAAACTGGAGGGCGACGCTTATCCCATGCCTGGCCGTTCCTGTTTCGATAATTGGAACTTTCGCCGGACTTAAACTCTTTGGTTTTTCGATCAACACCCTTACTCTTTTCGGACTGGTGCTTGCAATAGGGATCGTTGTAGACGACGCGATCGTAGTACTTGAAAACGTCGACAGACACATGGAAGAAGGTCTGCCTCCCAAAGAAGCAGCCTTCAAGGCAATGGAAGAGGTCACCGGTCCTGTTGTTGCGATAGTATTGGTCCTTTCATCGGTTTTCATACCTATCGCTTTTCTGGGAGGGTTGACAGGAGAGCTTTACAAGCAGTTTGCAATAACCATAGCGACTTCAGTCGTTATTTCTGGATTTGTCGCGCTTACCCTTACACCTGCAATGTGTGCGCTGATACTAAAACCCAAGAAAAACAAGGAGAAAATCTTCATCTTCCGCTGGTTCAATTCATTTTTCGATTCAATGACTAATGCGTATTCCGCAGGAGTAAGGTTCTTCCTCAAGCGGACAATTATAGTGATCATCCTTTTCGCAATATTGATCGCGGCCACGGTCAGAATTGCATCTGTCGTACCGGCATCACTGGTACCTGATGAAGATCAGGGGATAATAATGTCAGCAATGTCTCTCCCAGACGGATCTTCACTCAATATGTCCGAAAAGCTGACCAATAAAGTAACAAAGATCACCCAGGGGATGGACCAGGTAAAAACAGCGCTTGTTTTCACAGGATATAACCTGCTGAACTCATCTAACCAGTCAAATTTCGGTGCAGCCTTCATCACATTAAAAGACTGGAAGGAAAGAGAGGTCCCGGGCAAAGATTCGTTCTCTACTGCCAGGGAACTTATGGGAAAGGCATGGACCATTCCAGAAGGACAGGTATTCGTATTCAATCCGCCGGCAATAATAGGAATGAGCACGACCGGTGGTATTGAGGCTTACATTCAGAACAGGGGTTCAGACACGCCGGAGCAGATGGAAAAGATCCTCACAGAATATATCGCAGCAACTGACGCTAAAAATGAAATATCAAGCGTAACTACGACCTTCTCAACAAAGGTCCCACAATACTATGCTAATCTGGACAGAAACCGAGCCAAAGCTCTCGGGGTAGACCTCAAAGACGTTTTCTCTACAATGGGGAGCATTTTCAGAAATTACTACGTAAACGATTTTGACAAGAGCGGACGCACCTTCCAGGTGCTTATCTCAGCTGAATCCAGCTACAGAAACCGACCTGAGGACCTTCGATATACTTATGTCCGTTCAAATACGGGAGATATGATTCCACTTCTCTCGCTGATAGACATACACCTGATAACAGGGCCTGAAACGATGGAGAGGTTCAATGTCTTTCCTGCTGCCAAAGTAACGGGAACACCCGCTTCAGGATTCACTTCGGGGCAGGCGATAAAGGCAATGGAGGATGCGGCACGCAATTCGCTTCCTGAAGGTTACACCCTCGCATGGACAGGCTCCGCGTATCAGGAAAAACAGACCGGAGCAGCGACTACGATCGCTTTTGCACTCGGTATAATTATGGTCTTCCTGATCCTTGCAGCCCAGTACGAAAGATGGAGCCTCCCATTTGCTGTCGTTCTGGCCGTTCCCTTCGCTCTTTTTGGCGCATTTCTGGCTGTTATGCTCAGGGGTCTTTCAAACGACCTTTACTTCCAGGTCGCGCTTGTCACACTTATTGGACTGGCTGCAAAAAATGCAATACTTATTGTCGAGTTTGCTGTTATGCAGCATGAAAACGGAATGAGCATAAGAGAGGCAGCAGCTACTGCAGCACATCTAAGGTTTCGCCCTATTGTTATGACTTCTCTCGCCTTCATACTTGGATGCCTGCCGCTGGCATTAAGCGTCGGAGCCGGTGCTGCCAGCCGACATTCAATTGGAACCGGCATAGTCGGAGGAATGCTTGCAGCAACAGGCATAGCGATCTTCTTTGTGCCCAGTTTCTTTTCAATAATAATGAGGCTTACTTCAAAAGAGGACAGCCCTCCTGAAAAAGACAAGAAGAGCTTGTCGGAAGAAGAAAAAACAGCTCTCGATCCGACCAGTGAAGGGGGAGTAAATTAAATGACTGCCAGCGCACTGTTAGCCGCTCTTTTTATAGGCTCTTTTTTTCATGTCAACCTTGGACCGGAAGTTAAGGCACCCGACCCTTATGATATTCCGGAAGCCTACGTGATCACACTTTCAGGTGACGTTAGAAATGAACAGGCGATCAATGGAGTAACGCCCGACTTCGCATGGTGGGCTTCCTTCAACGAACCCGTCCTTGAAAAATGCATAAGCGAAGCCTTTTCACAAAACAGGGACCTTGAATCCGCCCTGGGAAAAGTACAACAAGCAAGGGCAGTTTTCAAAGAGACCAGAGGAAACCAGAGGCCCAATCTCGGAGTGGAGATGGACACAACCAGAACCTATACAAAGGTAGGGACTACAGACACCCTGAATGAGCAGAACGTCCTTTATGGACTGGGCGCGGCAAATTATGAAGCGGACCTGTGGGGAAAACTCCAGAAGGCAACAAGGGCAGCAAAAGAGAGCATCCTTGCAACTGAAGCAGCAAAAAACAGCGTCAGGCTTGCGCTCGCATCTCAGGTCGCCAAGACTTATTTTTCTCTCAGAGCAGCCGACAAGCAGCTGCTCGTTGCAAGGGAGACGCTCGAGACCCAAAAAAAGACTGTCGCACTGAACAAGATACTTTATGACAACGGCAGGATAAGCGAGCTTGAACTGAGAAGGAGCGAATCCATTGCGGCATCTTCTGCAGTACAGGTAAATCAGCTTGAGATAGCACTTGGAAAATATGAAAACAGCCTGCTGGTACTTATGGGCAGGGAACCCAAAGAATTCATAAAGAGAGATATCCCACGAGGCCTGACTCTGGATGAACTACCGGCGCCTCCGGCTGTCCCTGTAGGAATACCGGCAGAGATGCTTCGATACAGGCCGGATGTAAAGACCGCTGAGCAGAATTACAGGACCGCGCTTGCAAACCTCGGCTCTGCTAGAGCGGGGCAGTACCCCACTCTCTCATTTGACGGGCTGATAGGCAATCCCGGACGGGCTGTAAGCGATCCTTCGGACCTTTTTACCGGTGCGACAGGCTGGTCTCTTGCAGCGCAGGTCTTTGTGCCTATATTCAACGCTGGAAAACTCTCCGCAAGGGCTGCTCAGGCTGAAGCGGCAGCACAACAGGCATGGTCAGCTTATTACAAAACAGTCCAGACGGCTTTTGAGGAGACTATGAACTCGATAAATACACAGGCTAAAACTGAGGAAATACTTCTTCTGCTTGAAATGCAGCAAAAAGTTCAGAAGAGGGCATATGAACTTGCAAATATTCGTTACACTGACGGCATAGCAAGCCAGATAGACCTGCTTGATGCAGAGAGGGAACTTTTATCCGTCCAGCTTCAGCTTGAAGGGACCAGAGCAGACAGACTCAACTCGATAGTTGATCTATATATTGCTCTCGGAAGCGGATGGGCCTGGAGAGCCGAGGATGACCTGGAAAAACATGAATTGCAAAAACCCTGGGTCAACAAGGAAAAATTTTCAGAGTAGCCTTTATCGGAACTTGGCATGTTGCCAAATAAAAATGTGACAGCTATAATAACCCTCGTTCACCAGACAATGCGGACATAGCTCAGTTGGTAGAGCATCAGCTTCCCAAGCTGAGGGTCGCGGGTCCGAATCCCGTTGTCCGCTCCAGATATTACGGATCTCCTGCTTTTGCCGGGGGATCCTTTTTTTGTGTCCATTATATTGAGAGCCTCAGCTTTGGAAGCTGAGGCTCTGCCCGTTTTTATAGTTCTCTGGCCAAAATGTTACGTTAACAAATTAATTTTTTTATAATTAGCAACTAACATATTTTTATAATAGGCAAATTTACAAGTGTTTTAATTTTTTAATAATGGTATATTTATAAGGGTAAATGTAAAGATGAGCGTCAGTTTCATACTGCAATTTCACATCACAGCAAAATTATCCGGGAGGGATAGGCGTGGAAAAAAAGTTTTTTGAAGCCGTAAAAACGAGAAGGACTCATTATGGACTTACTAAAGACAAGATCGTCAGCGAAGAAAAGATCCTTGAGATCGTCAGAGAGGCGGTCACACATACGCCTTCAGCTTTCAATTCACAGAGCGCGAGGGTCGTAGTTCTCTTTGACGGTCAAAGCGACAGGCTTTGGGAGATAGTCAAAGAAGAGCTTAAGAAAATTGTTCCCGAGGGAGCCTTCAAAAAGACAGAGGAAAAGGTTGACGGAGCGTTTAAAAGCGGTTACGGCACGATTCTTTTCTTCGAAGACATGAGGGTCGTTGAGGGGCTTCAGGAAAGCTTCCCCCTTTATAAGGACAATTTTCCGATCTGGTCCGATCACTCAGCCGGGATGCACCAGTTCGTAATATGGACAGCATTGTCCGCAGTGGGCCTTGGGGCATCGCTGCAGCATTACAATCCGGTGATCGACAGCGCAGTAAAAAAAGAATGGAACATCCCTGAAAAATGGAAACTGCTTGCACAGATGCCATTTGGCAAGCCGGTCGACGAACCGGGGGAAAAGGAAGTAATGCCTCTTGAAGAGAGGGTAAAAACATACAGATAAAATTTTTGATCAACGTTCAGGTAATTTATTTAACGCTCATAACACCTTCACTTAAACATGTGGAGGTGTTATGCTGTTAGAAAGCATGCCGAGCCTGATCCGGTTGTGCCATCTATGTCTCTGTGATAAAATATTACGGTTATTGTCAGCAAAAGGCAAACCGAAAGGGGAAGTATGAATTGAAGACCGAAGTAGTTTCACAGGAAAAAAATATTATCGTTGTAAAGGCCGAGTTTGATGCCGAACAGGTCAACAAGGCAATAGAAATGACGATAAAGGATCTCTCTAAGAAGACTAATATCAAAGGATTCCGTAAAGGGCACGTTCCCCGAAAAACGATAGAGCTCTATTTTGGCATGAAGGGTATTTGCATTGAAACACTTGAAAAGATGGTGCCCGAGGCCATAGATAAAATGATAGAAGAATATGAGCTCAGCCTGATAGCTGAACCTAAGCTCGAACCCGGTGATCTCAAAGAAGGCGAACCCTTCACCCTGCAGGTAACTTTTGAAGTCACACCGGAAGTTACCCTGCCTGAAATCGAGGCTATCGAAGCAGAGAAGACTGTATACACACCTACAGAAGAAATGAGAGACGAGAACATCACCCGTCTGCTCGAAGCTCACAGCGAGATCGTTCCTACCTACGAGGAAAGGGAGATCACGAAGGAAGATTTTGTATCAGTAAAATATACATCCTCTGTAGTTGACCAGGAAGGCAATGCCAGTCCCGTTGAAAGCGACCAGAAGACAGAGATAGGTCTCAGCCAGGAAAACATGAGACCTGAGGTCGTAGATTCAATCATGGGCAAAAAACCCGGCGATACAGCCACAGTGGAGTTCTCAGTTGAGGATGATCCCCAGAACAAGGAACTTGCCGGCAAAAAAATGCGTTACGAGATAGAGATACTTGGCATCATGAAAAAAGTTACCCCTGAACTTACTGACGAAACAGTCGTTGAAATTACAAAGTCGAAGCATAAGACGACCGATGAGTTCAAAGAAGAGGTAATGTCACAGCTTAAAGCAGCGGCCGAGCAGCACAGCCAGGACAGCCTCAAGGATTCTGCCGTGGAGAAGCTTTGCAACCTTTCAGAAGTAGAGCTTCCGGATACCCTTATCGAAAGACAGAAACAGGCAATGAGAGCAGACCAGGCGCAGAGGATCAAGAAGGACTCCGGCATGGAAATGGAAGAGTTCTTTGAAAAGAGCGGCATGGACAAAGAGGAATATGAAAAGGAACTTGACGAAGCTGCCAAGGTCGTGGTAAAGAGAGCCCTTGTTCTTGAGGCACTAGCAGACGCCAACGACATTCAGTGGACTCCTGAGGAACTGAACGCCGAAATTCACCGCATTGCGATCAGTTCACGCATAGATCCCAAAAAACTCCATGATTACATTTATGAGGACAGGGACAGGCTCTTTGAAATGGCTGAAAAGATCCGCAACCGTAAGACGGTGGACTTCCTGACAACAAAGGTAAAAGTCAAAGAAGCAGCAGAGAATAAGCCCGAAGCTAAAGAAGATACTGAGAATAAATAATTATTCCCAATCGAATAATATCAGAAAGGGAGCGAATAAATTGTCACAATTAATACCGATGGTTGTAGAACAGACCGGGAGAGGTGAGCGTTCTTACGACATCTACAGCAGGCTCTTGAAGGACAGGATTATTTTCCTGGGTTCCGAGATAAACGATGATGTAGCAAACCTTGTCGTAGCTCAGCTTTTATTCCTTGAGAGCGAAGACCCGGAGAAGGATGTTTTTATTTACATCAACAGTCCGGGAGGAGTGATCACCTCAGGTATGGCTATCTATGACACCATGCAGTATATCAAACCCCAGGTCTCCACTATATGTACAGGCTTGGCGGCAAGCATGGGGGCATTCCTACTTGCTGCAGGTGCAGAAGGAAAAAGGATCGCTCTCCCGAACGCGAGGATAATGATCCATCAGCCTTCCGGAGGAGCAAGGGGACAGGCTTCAGATGTCAAGATACATGCTGAAGAGATTTTGTTCACAAGAAAAAGCATGAACGATCTGCTTTCTAAGCATACAAAACAGCCCCTGGAAGTGATAGAGCGGGATACTGAAAGGGATTTCTTCATGTCGCCGGAAGAAGCACTGAAATACGGCATCGTCGACAAAATAATCGAAAAACGGTAACCAAATAAACAATTTTTAGGGGATTCCGTCAGGAGTCCCCTGATTCTAATCTACACAATTACTCTTTACCCGGAAGCTCAATTTGATCGAGGTGCATTCGCTTGTACGACAAAAGCCAAAACAAAGAAAACAATAACCGCAGAAAGCCCAGATGCTCATTCTGCGGCAAGAGTCAGGACGAGGTATCAAAGCTGATAGCCGGTCCTGCCAATACATTTATATGCTCAGACTGCATACAGCTCTGCAATGTCATACTGAGGGACGAAAAAGGTGCCCCCTCTTTCAAGGATAATGCGATAAGCAAAGCAAAGCCCGATTACACTTCAGTCCCTGTTTTGGAAAAACTGCCAAAACCAAAGGAGATCAAGGAGTTCCTCGACCAGTATGTGATCGGTCAGGATCACGCCAAGAAGGTACTGTCTGTGGCAGTTTATAACCATTATCAGCGGATAACCAATATCTGTACCGAGGATGACGACGTGGAATTGCCAAAGAGCAATGTTCTCCTTGTCGGTCCTACAGGCTGCGGGAAAACCCTTCTTGCCCAGACACTGGCCAGGATGCTGAATGTTCCCTTTGCAATGACTGATGCAACAACTCTTACCGAAGCCGGTTATGTAGGTGAGGACGTTGAAAACATTCTGTTAAGGCTTCTGCAGGCAGCTGATTTTGATATTACCGCTGCACAGCGGGGGATCATTTACATTGATGAAATAGACAAAATATCAAGAAAATCGGAATCAGTCTCCATTACACGCGATGTCTCCGGTGAGGGAGTTCAGCAGGCCCTGCTTAAGATAATCGAAGGCACGGTGGCCAACATCCCGCCCAAAGGCGGACGCAAACACCCAAGCCAGGAAATGATACCCATGGACACTAGCAATATTCTCTTCATATGCGGAGGCGCATTTGACGGACTTGAGAAGCTGATCGCAAAAAGAACAAGTGAAAAGTCTCTCGGCTTTGGCGGCGACCTTACCAAAAACCTAAATCAGAATTCTTCTTATGAACTGCTGAAGAAGCTCCAGCCGGACGACCTGCGCTCCTATGGGTTCATACCTGAGTTTATAGGAAGACTGCCTGTTCTCGTGGCCCTTGAAGCCCTTACTGAAGAAGCCCTGATAAGGATCCTGCTTGAACCCAAAAATGCGCCGCTGAAGCAGTATAAGAAGCTTTTCTCCCTTGAAGGGATTGATCTTGTCTTTACTGATGATGCTGTACATACAATAGCGGAAAAAGGGGCAAAACTGAATACAGGCGCAAGAGGACTGCGGACGATCCTCGAATCCCTTATGCTTGACATGCAGTATGAACTCCCTGACAAGTCATCAGGCATCAAAAGACTTACTGTGACAAAGGATGTAGTAAAAGGGCTGGAGAAGCCTGTTCAGTCTTCCAAAGACGAAAAAGAGGCTGTCTGATCCATGCATATACATCCCGTTGTTCCCGTAAGGGATATGGTAGTCTTTCCCGGAGTTATAGCACCTCTCTTCGTGGGGAGGCCGCGTTCTGTCCGTGCGCTTGAAGAGGCGAACGCAAGGGGACACCTTGTTTTCATCACCGCTCAGAAAAATTCCCTGACAGAAAACCCTGAACCGGATGAACTCAACTCAACAGGGACTCTCTGCAAAGTCCTCCAGACAGTGCGCATGCCTGACGGCACGATCAAGGCAGTCCTTGAAGGAGGATGGAGGTGCAGAGCTGTACACTTCATTTCCGGAGACAGCTTTCTTGAGGCAGAGCTTGAAAAGATACCATCGACAAACACAGCACACACAAATCAGGCAGAAGCCCTTCGACGCGCTGTGCTTTCTGAGTTTGAATCATATGTGAAACTAAACCTTAAACTGCCTGACGAAGTGTCTCATTCGGCAGAAAATATCGGTGATATTGACCTTTTTGCCGACATCGTCGCTTCTCACAGCCTTTTCAAGCATGAAGACAAACAAAGCCTACTGGAGATTTCTGACCTTATTGAGCGCTTACGCAAGCTGCTTGCTGTGCTTATGAGGGAAAACGAGTTCCTGAAAATGGAGCACGACATTCAGGAAAAGGTCAGGAACGAAATGGACAAGGGGCAGAAGCAGTACTACCTGAGAGAACAACTTAAGATCATCCAGCAGGAGCTGGGCGACGACAGCCCCCTTTCAGAAATAGAGGAGCTTCGTGCAAGGGCAGAGAAGACCGAAATGCCGGAAGAAGCCAGAGACAAAGTGATGCGTGAACTGGACAGGTATGCAAGAATGGCCCCGATTTCACCGGAAGCCACTGTCGCAAGGACATACATAGAATGGCTGCTGGACATTCCATGGAGCATATCGTCAGAAGATCACCTCAACCTCAAGGATGCCCGCAAAGTCCTTGAGGCTGATCACTACGGCCTCGAAGAGGTAAAGGAACGTATCCTCGAATTCCTTGCCGTAAGGAAGCTCGCAGCGGACAACATGAGGGCACAGGTGCTCTGTTTTGTTGGCCCTCCGGGAGTCGGAAAGACCTCTCTCGGAAGATCGATAGCAAAGACGATGGGAAGAAAATTTGTAAACATGTCACTCGGAGGGATGCGCGACGAAGCTGAGATACGCGGACACAGAAGGACGTATGTCGGAGCTCTTCCCGGAAGGATAATACAGAAGATAAAAGCGGCAGGGACCAATAATCCGGTCCTGCTCATGGACGAGATAGACAAGATCGGAAATGACTTCAGGGGCGATCCCGCAGCTGCCCTGCTTGAGGTCCTCGATCCTGAACAGAACTGCAGTTTTACCGATAACTTCCTTGAGATCTCATTTGACCTGAGCAAGGTCATGTTCATAACAACAGCAAACAGCACAGGGACGATTCCCAAGCCTCTGCTCGACAGGATGGAGATCATCCCGCTGCCCGGCTATGTTGCGGAAGAGAAGGTCAAGATAGCAAAAAAACACCTTCTGCCAAGGATATTGAAGGAACACGGACTTACAAAAAGAAATCTTACCATCCCGGATACAACTGTCAGGAACATCATAACTGCTTACACTATGGAAGCAGGAGTAAGAAACCTTGACAGACAGCTGTCAAAGATCGCAAGAAAAGTGGCAGCGGAAATGGCAAATTCTTCATCCGCTGAAGGAAACGAAAAGCCAATAAGCGTTACAAAGGACCTAATGAAGAAAATGCTCGGAGCACCTAAGCTGCATACCACGAAAATACCAAACGAAGATCCCCTTGGAACTGCTCTTGGCCTTGCATGGACTGAGTCAGGCGGATCTGTGATCTTAATAGAATCAGCTGTTATGGAAGGCAACGGCAACGTATCCTACACAGGAAACCTTGGAGATATAATGCAGGAATCCGCACAGACAGCCCTTGCTTACCTGAGATCCAACGCATCGGCTTTTGGACTTGAAAGCTTTGACTGGAAAAAAAAGGACATCCATATACATGTCCCTGAGGGGGCAGTACCAAAGGACGGACCTTCCGCCGGGATAACACTTGCACTTTCACTCTGTTCAGCGCTTACCGGAAGAAGAGTTGACGTATCCTATGCCATGACAGGGGAGATGACTCTTCACGGGGACATTCTGCCTATAGGCGGAGTCAGGGAGAAGATGCTTGCAGCAAAGAGGCTTGGCATTAAAAAATTAATACTGCCCGAAGACAATAAATCCGATGTTGAAGAACTTGGCGACTGGATCAAAACAGGCATGAAGATTCATTACGTATCAAAGATGACCGGCGTTTTCCAACTGGCGCTGAAGTAAGGGGGAAAACGAAATGACAGCCTGGAGATCAGAACTTTACTGTACTGCGTTTACCAAGGATCAGATACCTGCGCCCCAGAACAATGAGATCGTTTTTGTCGGCCGTTCGAACGTAGGCAAATCGACACTAATAAATTCACTTCTTGAAAGAAAGATCGCCAAAGTAAGCTCAAAACCCGGAAAGACCAGAAGCATTAATTTTTACAATGTCTCAACAGGGGAAGACGACTTCACATTGGTCGACATCCCCGGCTACGGCTATGCAGCCAGGGGGCTTGATGAACGCAGGACATGGTGGAGGCTTATAGAGGACTATTTCAATTCAGAAAGACCAATAAGCTTCGTCATACATCTTATGGATTTCAGGCACGGCCCGCTTGCGAATGACAATGAACTTACAGGATGGCTAAACGAGATGGACATGCCAAGGCTTGTAGTTTTCACAAAAGGAGATAAAATATCTCCCGGTAAGAGAAAGGGCCTTTACCAGCAATACATGAGAGCCGGTCTAGATTCGATACTCCCTCCCTTTATAACTTCGGGAACAAATGACAAAGAAATGCATGCCCTGAGGGAAGGTATTAAAAATATCATTAAAGAAATTGCCAAAATGGACCTTGCGGCAGCAAAAAAACAAAAAAAGTGACCTGTATACCCGAGG
>LSQX01325706.1_pt1 | contig 19872 bp, 17 predicted proteins | sample 654561 | NCBI WGS metagenome assembly LSQX01 (sample SAMN04489861, study PRJNA283612) | anaerobic digester metagenome | isolation source: 4 biogas reactors fed with cattle manure at either 37C or 55C with and... | place: Denmark: Kongens Lyngby | collected 2014
GCTACAGGCACACAAAATCAAGACCAACACTCTTTTTTATCCGCTTCCCCAGCTCAATATGACATCCCTATGGGATGGTAGTGAATTCAGGCTATATTCCCTGCGCCCCCCAGCCCCCCTTTTTTCAAGAAACCCCTCAGTTTTTGTCAAAATAACCAACTTTTGACGCGTTTTTGCCATTTTGCGTCGATTTTGACCGTATTTTGCCTTTGGGAGCCGGTTTTAATCATTTTTTGAGTCAAATTCTAAATAATTCTTCCTAAATATAATCATAACTTATTGGAGTACAATCGGTTGCCCATTCTCACATATTACTATGTGAGAATGGATTTGAGGCAGTTGAGAGTGGTTTGTTGGTGTAAATCCGCAGGAAATGGGCGTAGGGACCAAAAATGGGAAAATCGGCCGAATTTTTTGTGAATTTTCAAAAGAAATTGCCAAATTCATGACTTTTCCCGCCCCCAAGCCCGATTTTTTCGCAATTCTCGCCCGCCTGCCACCCAAAACAGCCAGTTTTATAATTTTTTCCACTCATACACCGTCTTTTCAGGCTCTCGCTCGCCTATTCACCCGAAAAGCCACATTATTCACCCTTATCTTCTCCCCGTGTGTAGTGAGTCGTGAGTCGAGCATTTCAGCCCGCTCCACCCCATCCACCGCATCGCCCCAAATACTTGGCAAAATACACCCATAACTATTTCCACATATAATTATATGTGGAACTTGTGATATATATAACATACTATATCTCAATTGGTTGTCTATTTTAATATTCCTTGAAATATTTTGACATATAACAAATATCGAGAATAAAAGTTCAAGTTTACGTTTTCTTTGATTCCACCCCCTCATTTTTGCATAATCCTGGTCATTTTTACACGATTTTGACCATTTGGCGGCCTTTGCGCAGAAAATACTCCCGAAAAGGAGAAAACAAATTTTATATTTAGATATTGACATGTCCTTATATCATGATATGTTAGGCGCCATGAATCGAAAAACCGCCACAACCACCCATGGGTTATCGGTCGATGATTTGGGCCACATGGCCCGGATTTTGAAGCTGCTGGCCCATCCTCACCGCCTCCAAATTATCGGCATTCTGGAACGTACCGAGGCCGCTCCGGTGCACGAACTGGTGAAGGAATTGGGCCTCTCCCAGGGCGCCACTTCCGGCCACCTGAGCCTGATGCGCCAAGTCGGGCTTGTGGAATCCGAGCGGCGCGGCAAGGAGGTGTGGTATCACCTCGGCGACCGCCGGGCGTTGAGCATTCTCCATTGCATGTGCAACAAGAAAGGAACCTGATGGCATGAATTCGCGCACCGCATTGCTTTCGCTGACCACCGGCCAGACCATCGCCGCGGCGCACCCGCTTCCTCACCGCCATGTCTCGCGCGTGACGAGCCTGTTGCTGGCAGTTCTTCTGCTGACGGCATCCGCCGCGCGGGCGGTCACCCTGGATGAAGCCGTCCAGGCCGCCCTCGACAACTCCCCCACCCTGCTGGCGGCCGAAAGCCGCATTGCCTCGGCCCGCGCCATGCTGCGCCAGGCCCAATCCTATTACTGGCCGTCCGTCGGCGTCTCGGCCACCTACTCCATCAGCGACAACCCGATTCAGTCGTTCATGATGCAGCTTAATCAGCGGCAAATGGACATGATGGACCCCAGTTTTGACCCCAATGACCCGGACGACACCGACAACCTGCGCCTGAGCCTCGGCGCGCAGTGGCGGTTGTTCGACCGCCAGCGCGACGCCGGCAAAAACATGGCCCGTCTGGGCGCGGCCGCCGGCGCCGAAGCCCTCGCCGCCGCCCGCAACCAACTGATTCATGAAGTCACCCGCGGATTCTACGGCGTGCTCCAGGCCCGCGAATTTGCGGAGGTGCAAGCCGAGTCGGTCAAAAGCATCGAGGAAAGCTTGCGCATCGCCACCGCCCGCTATGATGCCGGCGGAGCCGTCCGTACCGATGTCCTCAACCTCGAAACCCAGCTGGCCCAGGCCAACGAGGACCTGATTCGCGCCCGCAACGGGCTGCGCCTGGCCGTGGCCGCCCTGAATGCGGGCATCGGCGCCGAGCTGGTGGCCGCCGACACCATTGAGCCGCCCGAACTGGCCCTGCCCGACGCCCCCCCGCCGGAGTGCACCGACCCGCTGGCCTATGAAAACCGCCCCGAACTGCGCGCCGCGCGTATCATGAGGAATATCAAGGAGCACGATGTGGCCAAAGCCCGCGGCGGCTACATGCCCACCGTGAGCGCCTTCGCCTCCTATGACTTCGACAGCGACGTCTCCAGCGATTTCGAAAACAGCTACATGGCCGGGGTCCAGGCCGAGCTGAACATCTTCGACGGCACCCGCACCCGCGCCGCCGTCCAGGCCGCCCAGGCCGAGCTCGATGCCGCCCGGGCCGACGAAGCCCAGGCGCGCCTGAACCTGCAACTCGATTTGCAGCAGGCTTTCCTGAGGTTGCAAGAAGCCTACGAACGCCTCGAAGTCACCCGCAAGAGCCTCGAAACCTCGGAGGAAGCCCTGCGCATCGTCCGCGAGCAATACGAACAGGGCGCGGTGGATATCGCCCTGCTGCTGCAAACCCAGGTGGGCGTGACCGCCATGCAGAGCCGCAGCGTGGCCGCCCACTACGATTATTTCACGGCCCTCTCGAACCTCAAGCGTGCCAGAGGCGAGCTGGCGGGAAGATAAAACCGGAAACCATTTGAAGAACCACTCGGAGGAACTCTCATGAAAAAGAAAAGCGCGCTTCGCAATATCTTGAAACTCATTCTTGGACTCATCGGCCTGGCCATCATCATCGTGTGGTCAGGAGGCTTTCTCGGCGACAAAACCGATCCGGACGCCCTGGCAGTGGAAACCGGCGCACCCCTGCCGGCCGACGCCGCAACCTTCGAGGTGACCGCCGCCGCCGCGCCCTCGCGCGTCGAAGTGGTCGGCACAACGGCCTCCGAAGAAAAGATCAGCCTGAGCGCGCGCATCCCGGCCTATGTCAGTGAAGTGCGCGTCTCCGCCGGCGATCGAGTCGCCAAGGGCCAGGTGCTCGTGACCCTCGACGACCGCGACATCCGCCAACAGCTGGCCGCCGCCGAAGCCCAGCTCTATCAGGCTCAGACCGAATACGACCGGGCCAAGGACCTCTTTGCCAAGGAGGCCACCACCCAGCAGGCGCTGACCGCCGCCGAAGCCATGTATAACTCCGCCAAGGCCGCCGTCGAGCAGGTCAAGGTCATGCTCACCTATGCCGAAGTGGCCTCGCCCATTGACGGCGTGGTGACCGAGCGCCGCATCGAAGCCGGCGACCTGGCCAATCCGGGCATGCTCCTGCTGGCCGTCTATGATCCCACCCGCATGCGCCTCGAAGCGCCCGTGCCCGTGCGCCTGGTCGAGCACCTCGAGCTGAACCAGGCCGTCGAGGTCTCCCTCGAACGCCCCGCCCGCGTCTTCAAGGGCGTCGTCTCCGAAATTGTCAGCGAAGTTGACCCCGCCAGCCGCACTCAGCTCGTCAAGGTTCACTTGGACGGCGTGGCCAACGACGTCCTGCCCGGCGTCTTCGGGCGCCTGTGGGTCAACGCCGGCGAGCGCGAGGCCATCCTGGTGCCCGCCGCCGCCGTCCGCCGCGACGGCCAGCTCGCCCTCGTGCAGGTGGTCCGCGGCGACCGCGTGGTGCGCCGCCTGGTCACCACCGGACCCGTCCAGGGCGACTCCGTCGAAATCCTCTCCGGCCTGGCTGCCGGCGATGTCATTCTCATCCCGTCAACTCCGGAGGGCTAAGCCGTCATGGAAGAGCGCAAACACAACTTCATCTCCGGCATCCTGCAGGCCTTCCTGCGGGGGAACCTTTCGATCCTGCTGATCCTCATCAGCCTGGCCGTCGGCGCGGCCGCCCTCCTCATCACCCCGCGTGAAGAGGACCCCCAGATCGTCGTGCCCCTGGCCGATGTCATGGTCATGATGCCCGGCAGCTCCGCCGAGGAAATCGAGCAGCTCGTCTCCTCGCGCCTCGAAAAGATGCTCTATCAGATTGATGGCGTCGAATACGTCTATTCGATGTCCCGTCCCGGCATGGCCGTGGTCACCGTGCGCTTCTTTGTGGGCGAAGACCGCGAAGACAGCCTCATCAAAATCTACAACAAGATTTTCCAGAACATTGACCAAACCACTCCCGGCATCGCCGGCTGGGTGGTCAAACCCATCGAAATTGACGATGTGCCCATCGTCAATGTGACCCTCCACAGTCAAACCCACAACACCCACGAGCTCTACCACCTGGCCGAGGTGGCCGCCAACAAGTTCCAGCGCATCCCCGACAGCGCCAAAATCACCATCCATGGCGGCCAGAAGCGCGTGGTGCATGTCTATCTCGACACCGAACGCCTGGCGGCCTATGGCCTCTCGCCCATGGAAATTGCCGGCGCGCTCAAAATGTCCAATGCTCAGGCTCAAAGCGGATCGTTCGCCCAGGCCAACCGCGAGATTGCCGTCGAAACCGGCCCCTTCATCCAGGACGCCGATGAGGTCCGCCGCCTGATGGTCGGCGTGCACATGGGCCGCCCCGTCTATCTGCGCGATGTCGCCGACATCGTGGACGGCTCGGACGAACTCTCCACCTATTCGCGCTTTGCCGCCGGTCCCGGCGCCACGAGCCTCGCCGACGCCGGCGGACTGCCCGCGGGCGAATCCGCCGCGGCCGTCACCATTGCCATCGCCAAGAAGAAGGGCAGCAACGCCGTGCGCGTGGCCCGGCAGGTCCACGACATGCTGGCCGAACTCGAAGAAGCCACCCTTCCCGAGGGCGTTGCCGCCACCGTCACCCGCGACTACGGCCAAACCGCCGACGAAAAAGTCAACGACCTCGTCCTCAACCTGGCCATGGGCCTGCTGACCGTGGTGGGGCTGATTGCCCTCACCATGGGCTGGCGCGAAGGCATCATCGTGGGTCTGGCCATTCCCATCACCTATTCCATCACTCTGCTGTTCAACTATCTCTTCGGCTACACCATCAACCGCGTGACCCTCTTCGCGCTGATTCTCGCGCTGGGGCTGCTGGTGGACAATCCGATCGTCGGCGTGGAAAATATCGCGCGCTTCCTCTCGATGAAAAAGTATCCGCGCCTGCAGGCCGTGCGCCTCGCCATGGAGGAGGTCATGCCCCCCATCCTGCTGGCCACGCTCTCGATCATTGTGTCCTTCATTCCGATGTTCTTCATCACCGGCATGATGGGTCCCTACATGGCGCCCATGGCGCTCAATGTCCCGCTCACCATGCTCAGCTCGCTGCTGGTGGCCCTGGCCATCACCCCCTGGGTGGCCAGCAAAATGCTCAAGGACAAGGACGAAGAGGACGATGTCTATGACGTCACCACCACCGGCACCTATCGGTTCTACCGCCGGCTCATGATCCCCTTCGTTAACTCCCGCGGCAAGAGTTCCCTGCTCCTGGCCGCGATGGGCGTGCTCTTCGCCTTCTCCCTTTTCCTCGCCTTCTCCGGACGCGTGCCCCTCAAAATGCTGCCGTTCGACAACAAGAACGAGCTGCAAATCGTCGTGGACATGCCCGAAGGCTCGACCCTCGAAGCCACCGATGCCGCCGTCCGCGAAATCGAGGCCTATCTGCAAAGCGTCCCCGAGGTCATCAACGTGGTCTCCACCGTCGGCGAAGGCTCGCCCATGGACTTCAACGGCCTCGTCCGCAAATACTATTTGCGCCAGGCCCCCCACATGGCGGACATCCGCCTCAACCTCCTGCCGCGCGAGCAGCGCGCCATGAGCAGCCATGCCATCGCCCTGCGCCTGCGCGACGACATCACCGCCATTGGCGAAAGCACCGGCGCCCTCCTGCGCATTGTCGAAGTGCCCCCCGGGCCGCCCGTCATGGCCACCGTCGTGGCCGAAGTCTATGGCCGCCCCGACCAGTCCTACGCTGAACTCATTGCCGCCGCCGAAACTCTGCGCGACCGCCTCGCCCTCGAGGAAGGCGTGGTCGAAGCCGACATCTCCGCCGAAGACAACCAGCAAAAGCTGTTCTTCCGCGTGGACCGCGAAAAGGCCGGCCTCAATGGCATCTCCACCGAAGACATCGTCGGCACCCTGCGCATCGCCCTGGCCGGCATGCCCGCCGGCGTGGTGCACGCTCCCCGTGAGCAAAACGAGCTCCCCCTCGTCCTGCGCCTCCCGCGCGACAAACGCTCCGACCCCGAACGCCTCAAGACCGTCATGGTCAAGGGCCGCATGGGCCACAGCGTCCAGCTCGGCGAACTCGGCGCCTTCGAGGCAGACGTGGTCGAACCCACCATCATGCACAAGAACATGGAGCGCGTCGTATTCGTCACCGCCGAAATGGCCGGCCGCGGCCCCGCCTACGCCGTGCTCTCGCAGCAAAGCGAGCTCAAGAAAGACCCTCTCCCCGACGGCATCCACGCCGTCTGGACGGGCGAAGGCGAATGGAAAATCACCGTGGATGTCTTTCGCGATCTGGGCATCGCCTTCTCGGCCGCCCTGCTCGCCATCTACGTCCTGCTGGTTTACGAAACCGGCTCCTATCTCCTGCCCATCGTCATCATGCTCTCCATCCCCCTCACCCTCATTGGCATCATGCCCGGCTTCTGGCTGCTCAACCTGACCATGGGCAAAGTGGTCGGTGGCTACCCCGACCCCATCTTCTTCACCGCCACCGCCATGATCGGCATGATCGCCCTCGGCGGCATCGTCCAACGCAACGCCATCATCCTCATTGACTTCATCCGCACGGGCACCGCCCAGGGGCAGACCCTCAAGGAGGCCATTGTCGAGGCTGGCGCGGTCCGCCTGCGGCCCATCTTCCTCACCGCCGGCACCACCCTGCTGGGCGCCTGGCCCATCACCTTTGACCCCATCTTCAGTGGTCTGGCCTGGTCCATCATCTTCGGACTCTTCATCTCCACCGTCTTTACCCTGGTCGTCGTGCCCGTCGCCTACGGCCTGCTCTACAGCCCGAAAAAATAGGAGGCCCACACCATGCAAATGCTCATGATCATCTGCCCCGACAACCGCCGCGCCGAAGTCCGCAACCTCATCGCCGACCACGGCGAAGGCGCCTTCAGCGAAATCTCCAACGTGTTCGGCTCAGGCAAAACCGGCAAACACCTTGGCACCCACACCTTCCCGGGCAAGTCCGTCCTCATTTTCGTCGCCATCGAAGGCCCGAAAAAAGACGCGCTCATCGCCGCCCTCAAAACCTACCACGACACCCTTTACAAGGGCGAAGGGCTCCGCATCTTTGCCCTCCCCGTTGAATCCATCTGCTAACCCCGGAGCCCCCCCCATGACCCCCCTCATCAAATCCCTGCTCGGCGCCGCCGGCGGCGCGGTTATCGGCTACCTCAGCTACCGCTTCATCGGCTGCAAAACGGGCGCCTGCCCCCTCAACTCGAACCCTTGGGTCGCCATGGCCGTTTGGGGAATCATCGGCTTTATGCTATTTTCAGGCAAGTGAGCCCGAAACAATGTGAAATAAACCAAAACCCCCAACCATAAGGAGAACATATGGAACAGCAAACTACAGCACAAATCGCCATGCCTCGCATCGGCGACAAAGCCCCGGCCTTCAAGGCCGTCACCACCCAGGGCGACATCGACTTCCCCAAGCAGTATGAGGGCAGTTGGGTGATCCTCTTCAGTCACCCGGCGGACTTTACCCCGGTGTGCACCTCAGAGTTCATCACCTTTGCCGTCATGGAAAAGCAGTTCGAAGAAGCCAACTGCAAACTGGTCGGACTCTCCGTAGATGGACTCTACAGCCACATTGCCTGGCTGCGCTCCATCGAGGAAAAAATCGAATACCGCGGACACAAAAACGTCGAAGTCAAGTTCCCGCTCATCGAGGACATCTCCATGAACGTGGCCAAGCTCTACGGCATGATCCAGCCGGGTGAACACACCACCCAGGCCGTCCGCGCCGTATTCTTCATCGACCCCAAGGGCATCGTCCGCACGATCCTGTACTACCCGTTGAGCCTCGGCCGCAACTTCGACGAGATCTACCGGGCCTTGATCGCGCTGCAAGCCGCCGACGAGTTCGGCATCGCCACCCCCGCCGACTGGCGCCCGGGCGACGATGTCATCGTCAGCCCCGCTGCCAGCTGCAGTTCCGCCAAGAACCGCATGGATGGCGAAGAGGACATGGAATGCCAGGAGTGGTACTTCTGCTCGCGCAAACTTCCCAAAGAAGAAGTCCTCGCCAAGGTGCTCAAGAAATAAGGGAATACCCTGTTTCTCCCCTGTGGCGCCCGCCTCCGGGCGGGCCCGCAGGGCCTCCCCCCCCCACTTTCCACACCAACCAAAACTTCCCCCTTGTGACTGTAGAAAATGCCATCCGAGTCTTTGCCGGCATCATGATCCTCGTCTCCGTGGCTCTGGTCCACTTCCACAGCCAATGGTGGCTGCTCTTCACCGCCTTCATCGGCCTCAACCTCATCCAGTCCGCCTTCACCGGCTTCTGCCTGCCGTCCATCATGTTGCGCAAGCTCGGCCTCAAAGACGCCGCTTGCAACCAATAGAAAACTACCGAAGAAACAACCCCAAGCGAAAGGATAACAACCATGAGCGCAATTCAAGACCTGAACGCCAGCACATTCAACGACGCCATCCAGTCCGGCGTCACCCTCGTCGACTTCTGGGCTCCGTGGTGCGGCCCCTGCCGCATGCAGACCCCCATCCTCGAGGAAATCGTGGGCAAGATTGGCGACGCCAAAATCGTCAAACTCAACGTGGACGATGCCCCCTCGGTCGCCGCCGAGTTCGGCGTCCAGAGCATCCCCACCCTCATCATCTTCAAGAATGGCGAGCCGGTGCAACAGTTCGTCGGCGTCCGCCAGGGCCCCGAACTCGTCGCCGCCCTCGAAGCCGCCAAATAACCTCGGCACATCCCAGCCTGAATAATTCAGGACAGGGGTCAACCCAGCATGGGTTGACCCCTTTTTCGTCTCTCCACCAAAACCACCGGGTTTTGTCGGCAGTTGCCGATTAACCCCCAAAACGACCCCAAAAGCCCAAAATTGCTGAAAAAACGGTTCTTCGTAGAATTTTATGGTAATTCGTCTAAAACGCCTTCTGCTCGCAGCTCCGCTCCGACGAGCCATGGGGAGGCCCATTCTCGCGTCGCTGCTCGCGGGACAGGCCAAATGACCGTGCTGTGCCAGGGTGTTATGAATACGTGCTGGATTTTTAGGCGCATCAAGTACTGCCGCGCAAGTGTCCCGAACTTATGAGGAATCAATTCCTCCCTCCATAAAATTCTACGAAGAGCCGAAAAAACACCAAAATCAGCCCAAAATCCCCAAAAATCGGCATTTTTGACCCCATTTCCACCCAGTTTCCGGCATTTTTCACATTTCCCACGCAATTCGGCAGTCGCCGGTTGTTCCCCCCCCCACGTCCTTCATCGGCAGCTGCCGGCTGTTCCCCCCGTGCCACGGCGCATCAACACCCCAAAAGTCGCCCACTTTCGCTCCTGTTCCCGCCGCGACAGCGGCGTCCCAAGTGTCCGTGTCAGGTCCGTCTGTTCCCCGGTCAAGGCGCGGGAGCGCCCAAATAACGTCTCGTTTTTAGCGTCTTTTTCCCGCCGCGAAAGCGGCGCCCCAAATGTCCGTGTAAGTCCGTGCTCGTCCGTGTTGGTCCGTGTGGCTTTCCCGCCGTACCAGCACCGCCCAAAAACATCAAAAAAGCCCCGAAACCGAGGTTCCGGGGCGTCTGCCACAATAATGGACGTTTGTCTTACAGCTTGTAGCCGACGGACACCCCGATCATGTGCGCGTCGCCGTCCTTGAACTTGCCGGACAGGACACCATCCTGCTGGCGGCCTTCCACCGTGCGATCAACGATCATCAGATAGGTATAGCCGGCGTCGCAGAAGAAGTTGTCCTTCTTGTAACCCACGCCCGCGCTGAACAGGTGGCGGTTGTTCGCTGGCACAATGTAGTCCACGTGCGAACCGCGGATCGGGGTCTCGTCATACAGATAACCGCCGCGCACCGCCCAGCTCTCGTTGATCGCGTATTCCGCGCCGACCTGATAGCGGAATACGTCCTTCCAGCGCTTCTCCGTCGATTTCTGAGGAACCGCGCCCAGCAGAGGCGGATCAAAATCAATCGTCAGCGCCTTGTACGAGCTCCACATCGTATAAACAATACCCGCATTCACGGTCAGGCGGTCGGTCGCCTTGACCGAAGCGCCCAAACGCAGGATCTGCGGAGTCTTGATTTCGCCTTCGCCATCGCCACGGGCCACCGCCGGATTCGGATGGCTCAGGTGATAGGTGCCTTCGACCTCCTGCTTGATCTTGCTCTCATAGGCCGCGCCCACCGAAAGCCATTCCGTAGCCTTCAGGAAAGCGCCGGCGTTGTAGCCAACGCCCCAGCTGTCGCCCTTCATGTGGAACTGCAAGTCCGGATCCACGAACGGCGTGCCCGTCGGAATCGCCTGGTCCAGCTTGAACTCAAACCACTCGGCGCGAACACCCGCCGCCAGCGAGAAATTGTCCAGCACCTTGTAGGCCACCGACGGATTGATGTCGATGCTCTGGATTGTGGCTTCCTGGCAGTTGTAGCGGCCGGCCCAATCTTTGCCGTGGTCAACACCCAAGCCAAAACGGCTGAAAACACCCAGACCACCCCAGAGACGATCATTGATCTGGTGGGTCACATAGGCATGGGGAGGCGTCCACCAACGGCTGTCGGCCTTGCTCTCCACGGCGCCCATCTGCGTTTCCGTCCGAACCGTCACATGCGGGCGAATCAGCGTGACACCCGCTTCCATCTGGGTGCCTTCCAGTTCAGTCATCGCCGCCGCGTTGTTGTAGATCACCGAGGGCGAGGCCGGATCGGCCGTCACTTCCGTCGCCATCGCGTTGCCGCGGGCGCTGCCCTCATAGATCCCAAAACCCGCGCCAAACACAGTTTGCGCGGACAATACCGCCGCGACGCCAAGCGCCACGACGAGAAGCGTCTTTTGTTTCATCGTTGTTTTCCTTTGGTTTCTTACTGCGTCCAACCCGTGCAAGAGCTTGCACCCATGCCCGGATCAGCCGGTTGCATCCCTCTCCGTTACCTGAACGAAGAGGTCATGCTCACGATCTGACCCCAATCCCCCGACAATGACAAGCCCTATTTGCACGTTTTTACATTTTGGCCGGCAAGCCGAATCAGGCCAACAGGGGGGCCAGATGCCGCCGCAAGTCGCCCGCCAGGTCCTGGCGCTCATAGCGCGCCAACCGCTCGCGCTGGCCCACCACAATCGCCGCGCGCAAGGCCTCGTCATCCGCCACCCGCCCCAGCGTCTCCGCGATCACGTCAAAATGCTTCTCACGCACCAGAACCCCCGCCCCGTCGAGTGTCTCCGGCACCGCCCCCGCGGCATAGGCCACCACCGGCACGTCATGGGTCATCGCCTCGAGCAGCGGAATGCAAAAACCCTCGTGGTCGCTCAAACACAAAAACACGCGCGCAACCGAATAATAGGCGTTCAATTCCGCCTGCGTCACCGAACCGGCAAACTGCACGTTTTTCAATTGCAGCTCGCGCTGTCGGCTCAACAAGAGCGCATGATACTGCTCCATGCCCGCCGTCGAACCCACATGAATCAGCCGCGACGCCGGCTGCACATAATTCTGGAAGTAATAAAACGCGTTCAGCAGATCCTCAATCCGCTTGTTCGGCGCGCACCTCCCCACAAACAGGATGTTCGTCAGCCCATCGCGATAGCGCCGCTGCACCGCCCGGTCCGCCCGCCCCCGCAACTGCGAAAAATCCAACATCAGCGGCAGCACCTGCGGCGCGGCATAGCCCATCCCCGTCAGCTCGTCCGCGTTGAACCGGCTGTCCGCCATCACCACCTTTGCGCTCCCCGCCAGCGCCCGAACCTGCTGGCGGCCCCGCGCCAGCAAATGTGCTGTTGGCTCCTGAATCCCCCGGAAATACTCCGCCGGCGTGATGTTGTGATACAAAATCGCCTTGCGCCCCGGCAGCGCCGGGAACTGCTCGTTCACATCCGACCCCATCGAAAGATGCAGCAGCACCACGTCATCCGGCCGGAAATCCTCCCGGCTCGACGCCAAATCCCGCGCGTCCCCGCGCAACTCCGGCAGAATCCGCCGCTGCTCGGAATAAATCTGCGACTCATAGCCCCACGACCGGAACAAATCGCGAAACACCCGCGCCTCATTGCTGATGGCGTCGCCATTGGCATAACCGGCCACAAGTTGATGAATCGCGCGCATCTCTTTCCTGTCCTTCCACCGCTCATCCTATCCGGAAGCTTCCCCCCCGCGCAAACTCAGAATGCCCCCCCCTCAACTCATATATATTGATGACCCTTGCCGCCCGCCCCCGACTCCGCTAAAGTCTTGGCATGATCAAACGGATCTATTGGATTATACGTATGCTGGCCTACACCATCTGCCTGGCCGGTGTCTTTCTCCATTTGGCAAACATGCAAAAGATAGTCAGCGGCGAGAATCCCCAACTCAGCATCATTCTCATCGGCATCGGCTTCTTTTTCTTCTTTGTGTCTTACGCCATGCGCGCCTGGATCCTCTACGTCCCCCGCTCCAAGCGCCCCCCCGCCAAAGACCCCGGACAGGAATAGCCCCCCCCCCGCCCTGCCGGCGTCACCCCCCCGTCTCGTCCAACCGCTGGCGGAACTGCGCCTCGTCCAGTACCGGAATCCCCAACTCCAGCGCCTTCGTCAACTTGCTCCCCGCCTTCTCCCCGGCAATCACGATATCCGTCGTCTTCCCCACCGTCTCCACCACCCGCGCCCCGCGCTTGCGCAACTCCTCGCGGGCCTCGTCGCGCGTGGACCCCTCCAGCGTCCCCGTCAACACCACCCGCTTGCCGAAGAAAAAGCCGTCCTCGTTGGCCGCCGCCGCCACCCGCTCCACCCGGTCAAACCGCACCCCCGCCGCCCGCAGCGCCTCCACAATCCGGCGGTTGCGCTCCGCCTCAAAAAACTGACGAATGCTCTGCGCCACGATCCCGCCCACATCCGGCAGTCGCGCCAACGTCTCCTCGTCCGCCGCCATCAACGAGTCCAGCGAGCCCAGCTCCTGCGCCAGCTTTCGCGCCAGCCCCTCGCCCACGTTCGGAATGCCCAGACCGTGAATCAGCCGCCACAGCTCCCTCCCCTTGCTGGCCTCCACCGCCGCGTGCAGCTTGGTGGCCAGCTTCATGCTCTGCGCCTTGGCGCCGACCGCCCGGTTGGGGCGGCGCAGCTCGATGTCCTCCGGCGTCAGCTTGTACAAATCCGCCACCGTGCGCAGCACCGGCGACAGCAGCCGTTCCTCCACCCGCCGCCCGAACAGCCCGTCATCCACCTCCTCCTTCAGAACCACCTCCCCCGTCAGCGCCCGGATGATCGCCTCCCCGAAACCATCCACGTTCATCGCCCGCCGCGATACAAAATGCTCGAGCTGCCCCCGGATCTGATCCGGACAATCCGGATTCTCGCAGCGCCAGGCCGCCGCCGCCGGGTCCCGCGCGATCGGCTCCCCGCACGACGGACATTTCCCGCCCGCGTACTCGAACAGGTCAAACGGCGTCGTCCCCTCCGGGCGCTTGGCCGCCACCACCTCCACCACCGCCGGAATCACCTCGCCCGCCTTCTTAATCACCACCGTGTCGCCCACGCGAATATCCTTGCGCCGGATCTCATCCTCGTTATGCAGCGTCGCCCGCGCGATGGTTGACCCCGCCAGCGCCACCGGCTCCAGTTCCGCCACCGGCGTCAGCACCCCTGTCCGCCCCACCTGCAGCGTAATATCCCGCAGCACCGTTTGGGCCTGCTCCTCCGAAAACTTGTACGCCATCGCATAGCGCGGCGCCTTCGCCGTCGCCCCCAATTGCCGCCACTGCCGGAACGAATTCACCTTTACCACTGCCCCGTCCATCTCATAGTCCAGCTCCCCCGCCACCCGCTGCAACTCCTCCGCGCGCTCCACCACCTCATCCATCCCCCGGCACACCCACCAATACTTCGGCGTCGGGAATCCCAACTCGTCCAGCTTGCGCAACAAATCCTCCTGCGACTCCATCGCCACCCCCTCGACCTCCCCCGTCGCGTAAAACACCGCCGCCAGCGGCCGCGCCGCCACCACCCTCGAGTCCAATTGCTTCAGCGACCCCGCCGTAGCGTTGCGCGAGTTCGCAAACAACGGTTCCCCCGCCGCCTCGCGCTCGCGGTTCAACTGCGCGAACGCCGCCCGCCCCAGATAAACCTCCCCGCGCACCTCCAGCACCGCCGCATCCGTCGCAATCCGCAGCGGCACCGACCGAATCGTGCGCGCGTTCGCCGTAATATCATCCCCCTCCGTCCCATTCCCCCGCGTAGCCGCCAGCGCCAGCACCCCGCGCTCGTAGCGCAAACTGATGGACACCCCGTCCACCTTCGGCTCCAGCACATACTCGACCTCATCCACCCCCAGCCCCTTGCGCACCCGCCCGTCAAACTCGCGCAGCTCCGCCACGCTATACGTGTTATCCAGCGACATCATCGGCACCGCGTGCCTCACCACCTGGAACCCCTCGATCGGCGCCCCCCCCACCCGCTGCGTCGGCGAATCCGGCGTCATCAGCTCCGGAAACCGCGCCTCCAAATCCTGCAGCTCGCGCAGCAGCCGGTCAAAATCCCGATCCGAAATCTCCGGCATCGCCTCGACATAATACAACCGGTTGTGCCGCTCAATCTCCTCGCGCAACTCCCCCGCCCGTGCCCGCGCCGCCTGTTGGTCCAGTCCTGCCGTCATGCCCCCATCATACCCCGCCCACCCCCGTCCATTCAAACTCTTACCCCCTCCCCGCCGCGCCACAAATCGCCCGGCAAATCGCCCCTCCCCAAGCGCCCGCCCCATCTGCTACCATGCCCGCCATGAAACGCCGACGACGCACCTATGACCCCGACAAGTGGCAACTCACCCGCGAACGCTTCCAAATCGCCGACCCCGCCCCCCCCGCCCCCGATGCCGACGCCCTCCCCGTTGCCGACTTTGTTGACGACATCCTCAAGAACATGAAGCTCGATTCCCACGCCAAGGCCGGACAAATCACCGAGGTCTGGCCCGAGATCGTCGGCCCTCAAATCGCCCGCCACACCCGCCCCGGCCACTACGACAACCAGCTCCTCACCGTCTTCGTATCCCATCCCGCCTGGCTCATGGAACTACGCGGCGCCCCCGCCCGAGAAATCCTCACCCGGCTGCAAGACCGCTTCGGCGCCGAAACCATCACCGACATCCGTTGGACCATAGACCCCGGCCAACCGTGATCCCCCCCAGGAAACCCGCTTTCCACGCCATGGACAACTTTGTCGTGCATTTTCCACGCCATGGAAACTTTCTTTCCACGCTGTGGAAAATTCCGCCCCAAAAAAACACCCATCTCACCCCACCCCCAAAAACACCCCAAAACCGCCAAAAACACCGTTTTTTAACCGTTTTTGACCCATTTTGGCCTCCAAAACGCCCTTTTTTGCCTCTTTTCCGCCCGTTTCGCCCCCAAAACCTTTCCACGCCATGGAATAGCCGAGTNNTGGCGAACGCGAGGTCTATAGCGCCCGGCGGATGCCGGGCGAGCGAGCGAGGCTCCGCGAGCGGAGCGGCAACATTTTTCGTCAACTTTTCCACGCCATGGAAAAAACTTTTCCACGCCGTGGAATATTCCGCAGCGGATCGCCGTCCATCCCGCGCCTGCGGGATGGCTGCAGGCGGTTTCCTTGCAAGGTTGTCGGAGCTGTCCGCCGCCACCTTCTGTCCGCTGTCCGCAGGACATGGCAGCGCGGGAAAGGATTTGTAAAAAACGAGGGGCTGTTTCGGCAAAATAAGCGCCGGAGTTTTTCGATGATGCCGCTTCGTGGCTGTTCAGGTTGGGACGCATCGCCGAGGCGTCCGATCTCCCATATAAAATCATTCCGCACCAGATTGCCGTCCGTCCCGCACCTGCGGGATGGCCGCAGGCGGTTTCTTTGGGCATTTGGCGGGGCTGTTACGCGGAAATAACCGATGAATTTTTCGAAGATGGCGCACGAGAAACGATCCGGGCAGTACAAGTGTACGCCCGGAGCGTTTCTCGTGCGCCAGAACGGAAAAGGCGGCGGTTGGTTTCCGCGCCGACAAATCCCCAAAGAAACCGCCTCTCCTCCGCCCCCATCCCCCCCCCTCCTCGCCACCACCACCGCCCTCATCGCCCTCACCCTCCTCCTCCCCATCCCCACCCCCGCCGGCTGGGTCGAAACCACCCCCGCCCACACCGACCTCCACCTCACCCTCTTCGACCTGCCCGACCCCTCCCGCACCGACCCCGCCACCCGCGCCGAACTCGCCGTCCAACGCGCCTTCCTCGCCGCCGCCCCCGACCTCCTCCGCGCGCGCCAAGCCGCCGACCCCTCCCGCTACGGCACCGCCAACCTCGACTCCCTCGCCCTCCACCTCCACCGCTTCTCCGGCATCCGCGTCGAAGGCGTCGAAAGCACCCTCCTCGCCATCGCCGGCAACGTCGCCCCCGACGTCCTCTACGTCAACTTCCGCCAATCCGACACCTACATCACCCAGGGCTTCCTCCACCCCCTCGACCTCCCCGAAGACGCCTACTACACCGCCCTCGACCCCGCCGACATCGCCCGCCGCATCCATCCCAAAATCGCCCCCGTCATCCGCCGCCCCGGTGCCGACGGCATCCCCCGCGTCTGGGCGCTCCCCAGCGAGCCGCCCCTCGGCCGCGTCGTCCTCTATCGCCGCGACCTCTTCGACGCCGCCGGCCTGCCCCCCCCCACCCCCTCCTGGACCTGGCATGACTTCTACACCGCCTGCCGCCGCATCGCCGACCCCGCCAACGGCATCTACGCCCTCGGCCTCTCCCGCGGCAAACACGAATCCGTCCTCTGGATGCCCTTCCTCTGGGGCGCCGGCGGCGACGCCCTCGAATTCGACCCCGCCGCCAACCGCTGGCGCGCCGTCTTCGACACCCCCCAAGCCGCCGACGCCCTCGACTTCTACATCCGCCTCACCTCCGAGCCCTGGACCGACTCCGCCGGCCGCCCCCGCCGCGGCTACGCCATCAAAGACACCGCCGATGTCTCCCTCAAATGGCGCAACGGCCAGCTCGGCATGATCTTCTCCTACATCGACCAGCGCACCTTCACCACCCTCAACCCCGACCTCACCGGCATGGTCCCCCTCCCCCTCGGCCCCGCCGGACGCGGCACCGAAATCAACTCGCGCATGATGGGCATCTTCGCCGGCGCCACCAACCCGCTCATCCGCGACGCCGCCTGGGAATACATCCGCTACCAAAACTCCACCGAAGCCGCCGCCATCCGCGTCCAGCACCTCGTCGAAGGCGGCTTCGGACGCTTCCTCCCCCCCGACACCCTCCGCCAGCACGGCTACGAATCCATCGCCTCCACCATCCCCCCCGAATGGCGCGACTGCCTCCCCATCGCCCTCGAAGACAGCCGCCCCGAACCCTACGGCAAAAACGCCAACGTCATCTACGACATCCTCACCACCCCCATCCGCCGCGCCGAAGAACTCGCCCACGCCGGACAACTCGCCGACGACCCCGCCACCCGCCGCGCCCAACTCCTCGACCTCCTCCGCGACGCCCGCCGCAAAGCCGACGCCGACATGCTCGGCCACATCCCCCCCCGCCAGCTCGCCACCCGCCGCGCCGCCGCCGCCCTCCTCCTCCTCGCCCTCGCCACCAGCATCCTCCTCGTCCTCCGCCAAATGTTCCGCCTCTTCCTCCCCACCCGCACCTCCTCATCTACCCCCAAAGGTAAGGACGCCTCGCCGAGGCGTCCGGACTGTTCGGCTGTTCGGCTTTTCGCCCGCTGTCCGCAGGACGTGCCCCCCCCCCGCCGCCGCCCCCGCCGCTGGCTCGCCGCCGCTCTCCTGCTCCTCCCCGCCGCCGCCACCATCGCCCTCTGGGGCTACATCCCCCTCCTCCGCGGCGCCGCCATGGCCTTCTACGACTACCGCATCTTCGGCGCCTCCACCTGGGTCTTCCTCGACAACTTCGCCAACCTCCTCTGGGACCCCGACTGGTGGCAAGCCCTCCTCACCTCCGCCCGCTACTCCTTCCTCGTCATCACCATGACCTTCATCCCCCCCGTCCTCCTCGCCATCCTCCTCCAGGAAGTCCCCCGCGGCAAAATCCTCTTCCGCCTCATCTTCTACCTCCCCGCCACCATCACCGGCCTCGTCGTCATCCTCCTCTGGAAAACCTTCTACGAACCCTCCGAAGCCGGCCTCATGAACCGCCTCGTCATGCACACCCCCGCCGCCGCCTGGCTCCTCCTCTCGCTCGCCGCCCTCCTCCTCACCGCCCACCTCACCTGCCGGCTCCTCCACCACGGCGGCTGGAAACCCGCCCTCTTCACCATCGCCGCCGGACTCCTCCTCGCCGCCGCTCCCCTCGCCCCCCTCCGCGCCATCCTCGCCGCGCAAGCCACCGCCCCCCCCGCCGCCACCGCCCCCCTCGCCTGGCTCCTCGCCACCCTCCCCGAACCCACCCGCTGGCTCGACGACTCCCGCACCGCGCTCTTCTCCTGCGTCCTCCCCATGCTCTGGGCCGGCATGGGCCCCGGCTGCCTCATCTACCTCGCCGCCCTCAAAGGAATCCCCGACGACCTCTACGAAGCCGCCGACCTCGACGGCGCCTCCTTCACCGACAAAATCCTATTCATCGTCATCCCCACCCTCCGCCCCCTCCTCATCATCAACTTCGTCGGCGTCTTCATCGCCTCCTGGCAGGCCGAAGCCAACATCCTCGCCATGACCGCCGGCGGCGCCCGCACCGAAGTCGCCGGCCTCCACATCTTCTACAAAGCCTTCATCTTCCTCCGCCTCGGCCCCGCCACCGCCGCCGCCTGGATGCTCGGCTGCCTCCTCGTCGGCTTCACCCTCTACCAGCTCCGCATCCTCTCACGCGTCGAATTCCGCGCCAACCGCGAGGCCACCCTATGAAAACCAAAACCGACCTGCTCTGGTGGCTCGCCGTAGCCGCCCTCGTCATCGTGGCCGTCCTGGTCATCATCTGGCCCCTGCACCTGCCGGACCCCGCCGCCGAACCCGCCTCCCCGATGAGGAATAATAATAAGGAATAGAACCCTGCCGATCCTCTCCAGAATAGGCCGCCGCGCCCCCCGCACCCGCCTGCTCATCGCGGCCATCTACGCCGCGCTCGGGCTGGGCGCGCTCGCCATGCTCTACCCCCTCGGCCTCATGCTGGCCGGCTCCACCAAATCCATCACCGACCTGCACGAAAACCGCCTCGTCCCCCGCTTCCTCATCTCCGACGAAGCCCTCTGGCAAAAACATCTCGAAGCGCTCTTCAACGAATCCCTCGACGCCCTCAACATCGCGTTCGACACCGACCACCTCCAATTCCGCGATGTCCCCCTCCCCCCGCCCGGCGCCCCCGCCGAAGCCTGGCTCCCCCTCTGGCGCGACTTCCTCGCCAGTGGCACCCTCCCCCCCCACGCCATAACCCTCGGCCACTACTGGGCGCCCCAAGCTGGCGCCTTCCCCGCTCAACTACGCGCCTTCCGTCGGCACCTCCGCGACAAATACGGCACCCTCGAAGCCATGAACACCGCGCTCGGCACCGACTTCGACGCCTGGTACACCGTCTTCATCCAGCCCCCCGCCTACCTCTTCCCCCATGCCACGCCCGACGCCTCTCCCCTCGCCACCGAATTCGACGCCTTCAAACTCGACGCCCCCCCCTGGTGCCACGTCGTTCTGTCGCCCGAAGGCTTCTACAAGCGGCTCTACCTCAAACCCCGTTACACCCGCGACATCGCCACCTACAACGCCTGTCTCTTATACACATCT
>LSQX01070514.1_pt3 | contig 19871 bp, 20 predicted proteins | sample 654561 | NCBI WGS metagenome assembly LSQX01 (sample SAMN04489861, study PRJNA283612) | anaerobic digester metagenome | isolation source: 4 biogas reactors fed with cattle manure at either 37C or 55C with and... | place: Denmark: Kongens Lyngby | collected 2014
TTATTCTTTAATATTTATTCTTTCTATAGAAAGGCATTTTCCAGATTGTTCATCAACCACAGAAAAGACTGCGTTAATCATTGCGGGGCCTGTGGCTGACTCATAAGGTGCGGGCAGTTGATCGACTAAGCGACGGAGAGAAGCTTCTGTCTTCATTCCCAAAACACCATGAACAGCGCCGGTCATTCCGACGTCAGAAATATGCCCCGTGCCTCTGGGCAAAATGGATTCATCGGCAGTCTGAACATGAGTGTGTGTACCGAGGACCAAAGAAACACGGCCATCTAAATAATGGCCCATGGCCACCTTTTCAGATGTTGCCTCCGCATGAAAATCGACAATAACAATCTTTGTTCCTAAAGATTCTTTGTTGTCAATGATTTGATCGACACACGCATAAGGCGAGTCACAGGGATTCATGCCGACACGCCCCAAGACGTTAATCACAAGAACCTTTCCTTTCTCGCCTGCATCAAATACAGCTGATCCGAATCCCGGCCAGTGCTTAGATACATTCGCCGGTCGAATGATTCTTTTCTCCGAATCAACGATTCGGAAAAAATCGGGACGAGCAAAGGTATGATTCCCCATAGTCAGTATATGAATGCCTGAATCAAACAAAGACTTAGCTATCTTCTGATTAATACCAAATCCTGCCGCAGAATTCTCAGCATTTGCGATACACAAATCAGGTTGATATCGTTCCTTCAATGAAGGTAACTGCTCAAGCAAAAAGTTACGGCCGGGATGTCCAACGATATCCCCGAAAAATAATATATTCAATAGAGTCAATCTCCGATGCAAATTATTCTTATATTCTACCATAAAAAAACCCCGTCTCAGTATATGAGACGGGGTAAATGGATCGAACTTTATAAAACTATTTTGCAATGTCTGAAGCACGGGTTTCTCGGATGATGTTTACCTTGATTTGACCCGGATAATCAAGTTCTTGTTCAATTCTCTGGCAAATTTGTCTTGCCTTGAGAATCATCTCAGGATCACTTACAATCTCCGGCTTAACCATAACCCGAATTTCTCTACCTGCTTGAATAGCGTATGATTTTTCAACACCTTCAAAACTAGTAGCAATCTCTTCGAGCTTTTTGATTCGCTTGATATAAGTTTCTAAGTTTTCTCTTCTTGCGCCCGGTCTTGCGGCAGAAATAGCATCTGCAGCAGCAACCAAAACTGAAATCGGTGTATCCGGTTCAACATCACCGTGATGCGACATAATCGCATTGATGACCTGATCCGATTCCTTGTATCTTCTCGCAATATCTCCGCCAAGCTCAATATGCGATCCTTCCATTTCGAAATCCGCAGCTTTACCGATATCATGCAACAAACCGCAACGCTTAGCGGTAGTGACATCAAGACCAAGTTCAGCTGCCATCATGCCCGCTATCCAACATACCTCAATTGAGTGTTGGAGAACATTCTGACCGTAGCTTGTCCGATAACGAAGTTTGCCCAAGTACTTAACAATTTCAGGATGAAGGCCGATGATGCCGGTATCAAAAGCGGCACGCTCGCCTTCTTGCTTAATGGTCTGAGCGACTTCTTTCTGGGCCTTACTTGCCATCTCTTCAATTCTTGCAGGATGGATACGTCCATCTACAATCAACTTCTCGATGGTAAGTCTTGCTATCTCTCTCCGAATCGGATCGAAACTGGAAAGAATAACCGCCTCAGGAGTATCATCAATGATTAAATCTACGCCTGTGATGGTTTCAATCGCTCTGATGTTGCGTCCCTCGCGTCCGATAATTCTCCCCTTCATTTCATCATTAGGGAGAGAAACGACGGAAACGGTGACTTCGGAAACGTAGTCTGAAGCATAACGTTGAATAGAACTGACAATAATGTCTTTGGCCTTTCGATCCGCTTCTTCCTTCGTCTTTTCTTCCATGTTCTTCAAAAGTGCAGCCATTTCATGGCTGAATTCCTGACGAGCTTGGTCCAGTACCAGATGTTTGGCATCTTCAACGGATAGCTCCGAAATTCGCTCTAGTTCAAAGACCTTCTGCTTTTCAAGTTCACGCGCTCGTTCTTCCATAGCCAAAACATCACTGACGCGCGTTTCAAGTGCGCTTTCCTTCTGGTCAATAACGTCTAGCTTTTTGTCAAGAACCTCTTCTTTTTGCTCGAATCTGTGTCTCTCTTTTGCAAGCTCAGCCTTTCTGTCGCGAACATCACGCTCTAACTCGACTTTGGCCTTAGTGATTTCTTCTTTTGCCTGCAACAAGAGCTCTCTTTTTCTGTTTTCTGCTGCTTTCTGGGCTTCACCGACAATTTTTTCGGATTCTGACTCTGCTTTTAAAATGTCTTCTTGCATCTTTTTCTGCCGCGATGAAAAACCTTTGCTATAGAAAAAAACGACCGAAATCCAAGTTAAAGCTGAGCCAACCAGTAGACCAGCAACTCCAATGAGCCACTCCACTATGTACTCACCTCCAATATTTAGTTTTCAAGTTACAAATATAGAGAATTATTCATATATATGCACTTCGTTTATTTTAATGATATAAGGCAAGTTATGTCAACTGTTTTGGCATTCAAACTAATAAATAATGTCAAAACAGAAACCTTTTTGAGTAATTAGCATAAAAAAACGGGAATCACATTCGATTCCCGTTAAAATGTTGATTGACCAGCAGAAATTACTCGCTAACTAAATTGTCAGGATAAATCTCTTTTGCCGAGTAATGCGTGTGCAATAACTCGTGTGCAAGATGTCCGTTGGGCTCGCCCAAGAACTCTTTATAGAGCTTCATGACATCGTGATTTTTGTGACTCTTACGCTCAGGCATGATGACGTCTTCTTCATATAGCGCCTTGGCACGCTCTGTGCGTAAATCAATATCCATCAGTGTTTGCGAAGGAACGATCGGCTGCCCGCCACCACATACGCAACCGCCGGAACAACCCATGATCTCAATGAAAGAGTAATTCGGTGCGGAACCGTCCTTAATGGCATCTAAAAGCTTTCTTGCACCTGCCGTACTGTGCGCAATTGCAACTTTGTGCTTGGTTCCGGCTATCTCTACTTCGGCTTCCTTGACATCATATGCAACTCCGCGAACGGTCTCGTACTCAAAGTCCGGGAGATCCTTATCTTCGAGGATATCGGCAACCGTACGAAGAGCGGCTTCCATAACACCACCGGTTGCACCAAAGATGACGCCTGCGCCGGTATATTCGCCCAATAAATCCATGTCAGGCGTTTCATCCGGAAGTGCCGTAAAATTAATACCGGCCTCTCGAATCATTCGAGCAAATTCGCGTGTCGTCAATACAACATCAACATCTCTCAATCCTTGCGGATTACGATGCTCTTCTCTTGAGGACTCAGTCTTCTTAGAGGTACATGGCATAACGGATACGACAAAAATCTTCTCCGGTGCGATGTTAAATTTTTCGGCATAGTAAGTCTTAATGATTGCGCCCTCCATCTGGTGCGGCGACTTACAACTGGAAAGATTCGGTATGAACTCCGGATAATAGAACTCACAGAAACGAACCCATCCCGGGGAGCAAGAAGTAATCATCGGGAGAACGCCACCGTCTTTGATTCTGGAAATTAATTCGTGACCTTCTTCAATAATTGTCAAGTCGGCACCAAAATTGGTGTCATAAACTTTGTCTGCACCCAAACGACGAATCGCAGCAAACATCTTACCGGTGGTACGTGTACCGATTGGCAATCCAAATTCTTCACCAATTGCGGCTCGAACTGCAGGTGCAGTCTGGAATACAACATGCTTATCCGGATCCGCAATCGCAGCCCAGACGTCCTCGGTCTCTTCTTTTTCGAATAAAGCCCCGACTGGGCAAGCAACGATACACTGTCCACAATAAACGCAGGGTGCATCTGCCATGGAAACATCAAAAGCCGGCCCAATAGAAGTCTCAAACCCTCTGTTAAGAAAAGAAAGGACGCCGATACTTTGCTTATTACAAGCTGCAACACATCGGCCGCACTTGATACATTTGCTTCCGTCACGAACAATAGAGAACGATTTATCGTCGTAAACTGATTTTGCTTTTTCGCCCTTAAATGTTATGTCTCTGATTGCATACTCATCGGCTAACGTCTGAAGCTCGCAATTGCGATTGCGAACACAAGTTAAGCACTCTCGATTGTGGTCTGATAGCATCATTTCAAGAACGGATTTGCGTGTCTCTCGAACAAGCGGGCTATTGGTATGAACTACCATGCCCTCACTGACCGGCATAACACATGCTGCAGCCAGCGAACGCGCCTTCTCAACCTCTACAAGGCAAACGCGACATGATCCGGAAACACTGATACCGCGAAGATAACACAGGGTCGGAATCTTGATGCCGGCACGACGTGCGGCCTCCAAAACTGTGAGCTGCGGCGGTACGGAGACTTTGACTCCGTCTATAGTAAGGTTAACTTTATCCACGATTTCACACTCCTTTAAATCTGGCACATATTTTGTCTCAAGCAACCATCACTGTTTGATGATCGCTTTAAATTTACAAGCTTCCATACATGCGCCACACTTGATACATTGTGAAGCATCAATAACATACGGTTCTTTGCCCAGAACGCCGCTGATACAGTTGACCGGGCACTTCTTGGCACAAAGTCCACACTTCTTACACATTTCTGGAATGATGTAATACTCTGTGAGACCTTTGCAGACGTGGCAACGGCACTTCTTGTCAACGACATGCTCAATGTATTCTTCACGAAAATGCTTGAGCGTTGATAAAACCGGATTCGCTGCAGTCTGACCAAGTGCACACAAAGAGCCGTTCTTCATCGAAAGTGCAACTTTCTCAAGTGCGTACAGATCGTCTAATGTCGCTTGTCCTTCTACAATCTTTGTCAGAATCTCATACATCCGCTTCGTGCCGATTCGACAAGGCGTACACTTTCCACAGGATTCATCCACTGTAAACTCAAGGAAGAAACGTGCGATGTCGACCATACAAGTGTCTTCGTCCATAACAATCATACCACCGGAGCCCATCATAGAGCCGGCAGCTACAAGGTTATCGTAATCAATCGGTGTATCTAACAAAGAAGCAGGAATACAGCCACCGGAAGGTCCGCCAGTCTGAACTGATTTAAATTCTTTACCACCGGGAATACCACCGCCGATATCAAAAACAACTTCTCGAACGGTTGTCCCCATCGGGATCTCAACAAGTCCAACATTCTGAACTTTACCGCCTAATGCAAAAACCTTGGTGCCCTTAGATCTCTCAGTGCCCATAGAGGCAAACCACTCAGCGCCCTTGGTCAAGATGACGGGGATATTCGCATATGTCTCAACATTATTTAGAATCGTAGGCTTATTAAACAAACCGCGAACGGCCGGGAATGGTGGACGGGGTGTCGGATTGCCGCGCTTGCCTTCGATTGAACGCATAAGTGCGGTTTCTTCACCACACACAAATGCACCTGCACCGAGACGAATGTCAAGATCAAAGGAAAAGTCGGAACCAAAAATATTTTTGCCGATTAAGCCGTACTCTTTTGCCTGCTTCATCGCATGCTTCAGACGCTGAACAGCAATCGGATACTCAGCACGAACATAAACATAGCCTTGGCTTGCACCGATACAATAACCGGCAATAGTCATGGCCTCAATAACACTATGTGGATCACCCTCAAGAATAGAACGATCCATAAATGCGCCCGGATCACCTTCGTCAGCGTTACAGCAGACGTACTTGACATCGTTCTCAACTTTTGCGGCAAACTCCCACTTCATTCCGGTTGGGAAACCGCCGCCGCCACGACCGCGCAAGCCGGAACGTTTGATTTCGTCGATAATGTCGAGCGGATCACGTTTCTCTGACAAAATCTTGCCAAGAGCCAAGTAACCGTCATGAGCGATATATTCATCAATCTCTTCCGGATTGATTGCGCCACAGTTGCGCAAAGCGATACGAAGTTGCTTTTTGAAAAAATCACTCTCTGTAGATGAATGCATATCTGTCTTAGTAGATTCAGGATGAGGTATCATCAGTCTTTCGACATGACGACCCTTCACTAAATGCTCGCTGACAATTTCAGCGACATCCTTAGGATCAACGCGATAGTACATCACGCCTTCGGGATAAACGACAACAATCGGCCCCTCTGCGCATAGCCCGAAGCAACCGGTCTTGACGACCTTGACTTCTTTATCGATGTTGTTAGCCGGTAGTAATTGATCAAACTGATCAATGATCTGCTGGGAGTTAGAAGAAGTACAACCCGTTCCGCAACAGACCAGGACATGTGCTCTAAACAGTTCCATCTATGTTACGCCTCCTTATACTTTGCAATAATTCCGGGAATTTCTTCCGGCGTAAGACGTCCGTAAACATCATCATTGACCAAGATAACGGGAGCCAAACCGCAAGCGCCGACACAACGACACGCTGAAATCGAGAATTTCCGGTCAGCAGTCACATCGCCCGCCTTGATACCTAAATTGTCTTCAATTCTCTCCAAAATCTTCTGGGCACCTTTGACATAGCAAGCAGTGCCGAGGCAAACATTGAATATATATTCGCCCTTTGGTTTTAACGAGAAGAATGAATAAAATGATACTACACCATAAACTTCCGCAACGGAAATATTCAGTGTCTTCGCTACCCGTTTCTGAACAGGCAACGGCAAATACCCATAAATTTCTTGTGCTTCCTGTAAAGCGGACATCAGCGCCTTCTGGCCTTGGCCCTCATAATGAGTTAGCGCCTCATCTAATTTCGTAGACATTTCCTCAGGAGTCAATTTCGTTTTTCCCACAGTTGACTCACCTCCCACAGCGTAGGATAACATGAAAAATAATCCTGCTCAACGCAAAAACCAAAAAATATAGAATCTTTTCATTATTTTGCATTTTCCTGTGTGTATATTTGTTAAATGAAAATCATTTTTCGAAATAGACTTATTACGATATAATATCGAAACAATAGATAAACGACACATGATGATGACTGTGAGGCTTATATGAGGATTGATTTTACCGTTCCTTCGGAATTTGACGGCATGCCCGTTCATGAAATACTCAAGTCCTATAAGTCTATGTCTTCTACACTAATAAAACGCATACGTTTATACGGCAAACTAAATGTCAACGGTGCGCATCACCGGATGATCGACTCAGTAAGAAGTGGCGACTTGATTCACGCATCATTCGGTCACGAGGATGGAGTTCCTACCATAAGAACAGATCAAGGCATTCGAATTTATTATCAAGATCAATATCTTGTCGTATGCGAAAAGCCGGCCGATTTAGTGACACATCCGTCATGGCAGCATATGGATGACTCATTAATTCAGAGATTATCGTTTCAAACACTTCACCCTGTTATGAGACTGGATCGCGAAACATCCGGTTTAATAGTTGTCGCACTTGACGGGTATACGCACCATCTTCTCAATCAAACAAGTATTGAGAAGATTTACCTAGGAGTTGTTTACGGACAGTTTGAACCTCGAGCCGGACTTATCGACTTGCCGATCGGCCGTGCAGATAATTCAATCATGATACGCGAGGTCCGAGAAGACGGACGAGTGGCAAAAACAGAATATTCAACCAGCGAATACAACGATGCCCGTGACATATCTCTGATTCGCTATCGATTATTGACCGGAAGATGTCATCAAATTCGCGTTCATTCAAAGCACCTCGGCCACCCCTTGGTCGGAGACGGTCTTTATGGACCGGCATCGGACGACTATGCTAATCCCAATTGGCCGGGGATAGAACTGGAAGATATCATGACTCGACAAGCTTTGCATGCGCATGAACTTGCATTTGAACACCCAATCTCGCATGAAAAATTGAAATTTGCCAGTCCGCTACCAGACGATATGAGCTTCTTATTCTATGGTTGAGGTTTTTGTGCTTCTTTCAATCATTTGTCGAGACAGATCAATCGACTTTTCGTCATCGCTCTGACCCGACAACAACCTGGCAATCTCAGCCGTTTTTTTCTCGTCGTCTAATACACAGAGAGACGTAACGGTTCGTTGATCGCGAACATTCTTGCTAATGAAGAAGTTAAAATCAGCAGCAGCGGCTATTTGTGCCATATGCGTAACACATAGCACTTGTTTGCACGCGGAAAGAGCTCTCATCTTCTCTGCAACAATCGTTGCTGTTTTTCCGGAAATACCGGTATCAACTTCATCAAAAATCAATGTCTGCGTGCTGTCTGCATCGGCTAGGATGGTTTTGATGGCTAGCATGATTCGCGATGCCTCGCCGCCCGATGCAATCTTTTGCAGCGGAAGAGGCTTCTCTCCTAAATTCGCCGAAAACATGAACATGACGTCATCGTACCCTTTAATCGAAAAGAATTTATCTTTGGGTCGTTTTGATAGTCGAACAGCAAAAACTGCATTTTGCATGCCAAGGTGTGTTAATTCGCGAGATATGAGGTTGGAGAGCAATTCTCCGGAACGTTCTCGCATGCCGTGAATGGCATCTGCAATGCTCATGAGTTCATGTTCAATCTCGAGTCTTTCCTTATGTAATAATTTCAGCCGATAGTCAGAAGTTCTCAGTTGTTCCAGCTCTGACTCTGCTTGATGCAGGTGCATATTTAGGGATTCAACGGAATCTCCGTATTTATCTTTGAGCCGATTAAGCAAATCGAGTCGTTGTCGAACATCTTCAAGTGTTTCATTATCAGAAATTGAATCCTGCCGCTGAGAGAACAAGTCGTTTTCAATTTGACTTAAGTTCACTTGGAGCTGATCAACTTGATCAATAAGTTTTGAAAAATCTGGATCTGTCTTATTTAAGATAGAAATGTGGCTACGAAGAGTTCCAATTTGGTTGTAAAGCGACTGAGGCTCCTCAATCGATAATAATGTGCTTATTTTTTCAAAAACCTCAGCCTGCCTCTCAACTAGCGTCAGTTGCTTGAATTTTACTTCAAGAGACTCTTCGTCCCCGACTTCAAACCCGGCACGTCGAATTTCTTCAATCTGATACTCTAATATCTCCGATCTTCTTTTGCGAAGCTCAGGATCAGTACCCAGCGAGCGAATTTGGACAATTACATCTTTATATGAATTGAGAATGCGCCTATATATTGCTTGTTGAGATAACATCTCGTCGCCACAAAAGCGATCCAACAAATCGATGTGCTTTGTCGCATCGAAAATGGTCTGCTGATCGTTTTGCCCGTGAATATCCAGAAAACGACTTCCGATTTCTTTCAAAACGGATAACGTGACGCTGCGACCGTTTATTCGAACAAGATTTCTGCCCTCGGAAAATATCTCGCGAGATATGAGCAAGGTATCATCTTCTTGTCGCTCAAAACCGTAGTTATCATAATCTTCATCGGACAGAACATCGGAAGCGTCTGAAAACGTCGCGTCAACGCTTGCCTTTGCTGTGCCTGAGCGAATGGCTTCCTTTGATATTCGCTTTCCCGTGATTGCACCAAGTGCGTCTACGAGAAGAGATTTACCGGCACCGGTTTCGCCAGTGATGACGTTGAGTCGTCCTTGAGGTTCAAACTCAAGTTCATCAATAAGTGCAAAATTAGCAATTAATAATCGTATCAGCATTCAAATCCCTTAATAATCCATGCCGGGGCGGCTGATCATATCTTTAATCGTCCGATCCAAAGCAATGGCGTCTTCAGGACCCGGCGTAGCGATAAAAACTGTATCATCCCCTGCGATGCTTCCGACGACACCGCTCAAGTGAATCGAATCTAGTGCAGATGCTGCGGCTTGAGCCATGCCCGGTAATGTCTTTAAAACAACAAGATGCATCGCGCAGGTACTGCTCAATAACGAATTTGAGAAAACGGCAAGAAGCCTTCCGGGAGCAACATCTCCTGTCCTATCCAAGACAGTGTACTTTGTCATTCCATTCGGGAGCGTCACCTTGATAATCCCCAAATCCTTGATATCTCTTGAAACCGTGGCTTGAGTAACGACTAAGCCCTTTTCAAGAAGCGCACTGACCAGTTCTTCCTGCGTCGCAACTTCCTGAGCCTTAATGATTCTTATAATGTGCTCTTGGCGATCATTCTTGGCTATCTTCATAGAAACTCCCTCTCGCACGTATTTTCTGACGTACCGTCTGATAAAAATGCGTATATCCTAGTCTGGCCATCTTCATCGGGTGCGATGACTTCTTCACAATCACTCGATCTAGCGGAGAAAGCGGTATTTCGTTTCTGCCGTCAAGTGACAAAATGGGCTGCTCTTTAAAATTTTTGAGACGTATCTCCACAACACTATCTTGCGTAACGACATAACTTCGATTGTGCAAAGTATGAGGGCAAATCGGCGTGACTAAAAAAATATTCAGCTCTGGCTTAACTATTGGACCACCGGCTGCAAGTGAATATGCAGTTGATCCTGTTGGTGTTGAGATGATCACACCGTCTCCCGAAAGTCTTTCAACATAATCCCCGTCGATAAACAAATCAAGAGTCAGCACATGAAGTAAAAAACCACGTGCCACAACGACGTCATTCAAACAAATCCCGTCTCCTTTAACCGTGCCATCCTGTGCAATAACTGTGACTTCAAGCTGCATGCGATTTTCAATTTGAAAACGTCGATCCAGAATTCTATCCAGGGCATCATCAAACTGGTCCGGAGAAATCTCAGCAAGAAAACCGATGCTGCCTAAATTTATCCCGATGATCGGTACATCTTTTAGAAAATGATCGTGTACAGTTGACAAAAATGTCCCGTCTCCTCCAATGCAGAAAATCAAATCACAATCACTGTATTCAGAAATCTCAGTGAACTGGCTGTCTCCAAGAGGCGTCCCGGCATATGCTGAATCAACGACTGCTGTCGAAGCTCTAGCGGCAATTTTTTGAGCCACTTCAGATGCAAACTGATAATTCAGATCCTTTTCAATATTCGAAATGATACCTAAGCGCATAAACAATGCCTTTCATCTCATACATATTTATGAATAAATAATACCTGAAAAAGTTTAGAATATGAATCTGATTTTCGACATTTGGTACTATTTCGATCGATTAGTTCATGTTCAGAAGATTATCGATGACGAGACGACGAATTGAATCGGCATTCATTTGCTCGGACTCGAAAAGCTCTGAACGTTTTGCGGCAGGAACCGGATGATCTTGTGTTCCGACAGAAATAACCGGAACAGCTATTCCTTTTGAATCCAATAATAGGGCCAGTTGTGAGGAAAATCCGCAATGCTTTACGGCATCTTCACACGTAACAACGAGCTTTTTACTCTTACAAATTGATATGAGCTCGGATTCATCCATAGGTCTTAGTATACGCACATCCACCAGTTCGCAGGATATGCCAATCTCTTCAAGACTTTTAGCGGCTTTGACTGATTCATCAGCCATAGCGCCGACACTAAAAATCGCCACATCGGTGCCTCTTAAAATGTATTGCATCTTCATGACCGAAAGGTATTCCGAACCCATCAACACGCACTCAGAGGCGCGAGGATATCGAATGGCCACAGGTCCGTCCATATTTGCGACCGCGTAATTTAGCATAAACTCTAATTCGCGATAGTCCCTCGGAGCGAGAAGCTTCATATTGGGCATAGCAGTGAGCATCGAAATATCATATAAACCTTGATGTGTCGGACCGTCAGGGCCAACGATACCGGCACGATCTACAGCAAATATCACGTGCAAATTCTGAAGACATACGTCATGAAGAATCTGATCATAACTTCGTTGCAAGAAAGTGGAATACAAAGCAACAACAGGTATAAGTCCATTGACAGCCATTCCGGCAGCCATGGTAACAGCGTGTTCCTCAGCGATACCGACATCAATAAAACGATCAGGGTACTGATTTTTGAATGGTTCAAGACCGATACTTGACATCATGCCTGCGCAAACTGCAACAAGTTTAGGCTCTTCTTGAGCGACAGATATCATCGTCCGGCCGAAAGTTTCAGTAAAACTGTCGCCAGCAGACGCGTCAAATCCAGCTTCGATGTCAAACGGAGCAACACTGTGATAACGAGATGCTTTTTGTTCTGCAAACTCATAACCTTTGCCCTTCTGGGTGCAAACGTGGACAATCACAGGTTCCGTGATTTGCTCCAACGACTTGAATTTTTTCATTAGCAAGGGCAAATTGTGACCGTCAATCGGTCCGTAATATCGAAAACCAAGACCTTCAAAAATAACGGTTCTTTTTCTGTGAATAATCAGCCTGACTACATCCTTGAAAAATATCAAAATTCTCGCGATGAGTTTTCCAACCAAGGGCGTATGCTTCAATATAATTTCTGCTCGATTTTTAACACTTAGATACCCGGATGAAAAGCGAAGTCGATCGAGATGCTTCGAAATGGCACCAACATTCTGATCAATAGACATTTGGTTGTCGTTGATAACCACTATGAGGTTTTCGCCAAGATGACCCGTATCGTTAAGGGCTTCATAGACCATACCGCCGGATAACGCTCCGTCTCCAATGACAGCAATAACACGACCTTTCTGATTGAGAATTTTCTTAGCGCGAAGTAGGCCGAGAGCGGCAGAAATTGATGTGCTGCTATGACCGGTGCCAAAACAATCGTATTCGCTCTCTTCTCTTTTCGGAAAGCCGGCCATGCCGTCTTTTTGTCGCAGAGTGCAAAATTGATTGAAACGTCCGGTTAGCAACTTGTATGTATAACATTGATGTCCAACGTCAAATACTATCTGGTCATCCGGCGGAGAAAAAACAGCAAGCATCGCTATCGTTAATTCAACGACACCGAGATTAGAAGCAAGATGACCGCCGTTGACCGACACATTTTGAATAATGCTACTTCTCAGTTCAGACGCGAGTTGACTCATCTCTTGAGGAGATAGCTCAGATATTTCGGAAGGACAGGATATTTTGGATAGAATGTCACTCATGTATGCTTAGTTCGTCCTTCCTCTGAGATAATCCGTAAAAGACAGTAGTAATTCGTTATCAAATCCCAGATTTTTTATAGAATTAAGTGCATTGTAAGCAGCATCATACTCTTCAGAAAGTCTCTTTTGTGAAGATTCAATGCCGCAAACCGTCACAAAAGTCGCTTTGTCACATGCCGCATCTTTACCTATGCTTTTCCCTAGAACTTCCGGAGAAGATTCTACGTCCAGAATATCGTCTTTGATTTGAAACGACAGACCAAGATGAGACGCATAATCGGTTAAAGCAACGCAAAGTTCTTTGTTCGAATGGTGATTATCGGAAGCATAAAATGGCGTAAGAATAGCAGCGGTCAATAAGGCACCGGTCTTTTTACGCTGTATCTCTTCAAGTCGTTCCAGTGTAACAGAGCCCGAAAATGAACTGATATCCAGTGATTGACCACCAATCATGCCAACTCCACCTGCTGATTTTGCCATAAATCGTCCAGCAAGCGCTGCATAAGAACCATGTGTAATTGCTTGTTCAAGGAGGATTTCATACGCAGAGTTCAGCAACAAATCACCGGCAAGCAGCGCAGTAGCCTCTCCGTAACGAATATGACAAGTGGGCATTCCACGACGAAGCTCATCGTTATCCATACAGGGCAAGTCGTCATGTATGAGTGAATACGTGTGGATCATCTCAAGCGCAGCAGCAAAGGGCATGATGAATTCACGCTCCGCACCCAGCATGTCTGCCACCATGAGCATGAGCGCCGGACGAATACGTTTTCCTCCGACCATTAAACTATATCTTGCTGCACGAACGGTTGCATCTTCACTGTTTTCGGGGAAAACACCTTCTAGATAGGACTCAATCGCATCGCGATATTGGGACATCATTTGCTTGGTTTCAGAATTATTCAAAAGGCACCTCCAAAGCATCGCTACCGGGAGAAAATGGTCTCTCGGTTCGTGATTCTCCGGTGGTCTCTGTAAGAATAGAGACTTTGTTCTCTGCGTCAGCAAGAAGCTCCGCGCATCGATTCGACAGGTTGACACCTAATTGATAAAGTTTAACGGAATCATCAAGGCTGACCGTCCCGGCCTCAAGAGCCTTCACAGTCTTTTCGAGCTCAAGCACAGCTTGCTCGTAAGTCATTTCGTTGATATCAAAATCCATAGTTGCTACACCTCGTCAATAAGCTTCGTTGAAACATTTTCAACACGCACCTTAATCGCTCCGTCTTTCATGTGAACATCCCAAATCGATTCTTCAAGTGCCTTTGTAGTCGTGTCAATAATCTTCATGTCCGGATTCATTAAATATGCATAACCCCGATTGAGAATTGCGTCTGGATTAAGAGTGCTGAGTATCTCAACCAGTATACTATATTTGTCGGTACGGCTCTTAATGAATCGCTCAAAAGATGACGATAAGCGTTGTGAGATATAGTCAACGCGCTGCATTTGCATATCAACATAAGATTTTGGAGTACTAAGAGCTCGATGATGCATCAGCTGAGTAAGTCGATTATGTTTATCTCTAAACAGTTGATTTTGTACGGATATCAATGCGGATTCCAATCGTTCAACTTCTGAAATGAGCGTGGCTTTGTCCGGCATGACAATTTCGGCCGCTGCCGAGGGCGTCGGCGCTCGATAATCGGCCACAAAATCACAAATTGTGAAGTCTGTTTCGTGACCCACTGCGGAAATAACCGGAATTTCGGAATCTGAAACAGCAAGGGCCAGGCGTTCGTCATTGAAGCACCACAAATCTTCAATAGATCCACCGCCTCTCGCAACTATAATCACATCCACAGCACGAGTGACATTGAAATAGTTAATGCCGTTGATAATTTCAGAGGCAGCACTGGCGCCCTGCACTGCGGATGGATAAAGTAGCAAATTAAACCCTGGAAATCTTCTCGTTAGCACGTGAATAATGTCTGAAATGACCGCGCCTTTAGAAGAAGTAATCACGCCAATACGGTTTGGAAGAAACGGTATTGGCCTTTTTCGCTCGTCGTCAAACAGTCCCTGTTCTCTAAGTTTAACCTTAAGATGTTCGAAACGCTTGTATAAATCACCGACGCCGTCTTGCTGCATCGTATATACAACAAGTTGAAAACGACCATCTTGTTCATATATTCCGGCGCGAGCTTGCAAAATTACATTTTGACCGTCGGAGGGTTGAAAATCGACAGAAGAAAAATGCCCTTTGAACATGACACAGCTGACCTGAGCACGTGCATCCTTGAGCTGGAAATAAGCATGGCCTGAAGGATACCTTTTGTAGTTGGAAATTTCACCGCGCACGCGAACAATTCTGAGTTCAGAATCATTGTTTAAGAGTTGATTGACATATCTGTTGAGTTCTTCGACAGATACTACGGCGTTCATTGACTCTCTCCGACTGCCAGTTTGCCGAGTACGGCATTAATGTATGATTTAGACTCCTCCGAACCATACCTTTTGGCTAAAATAACAGCTTCGCTTATTGCAACGCTGTCTGGAACTTCTTCCAAATGGCGCATTTCAAAAACAGCAATTCTCAGGATTGTCAAATCCACTCGGGGTAAACGATCGATTTTCCACCCTTTTAGCAATGGCGATATGAGCGCGTCCATTTCAGACCTATCTTGAACGACACCATCTACAACCTGCCTGAAATATTGCTCTTCAGCGATATCAAATGCGTGAATCTCTAAAAAAAGAGATTTTTGTTCTTCAACGTTCTGGGGACGGAACTCTACTTGGTATAAAAACTTAAAAGCGAGCTCTCGCGCTTCTCTTCTGCTCATCGAAACCTCCCGGGTGGCAAAATTTTGTCTAGCAAATCTTTTAGTTTATCTTTATCCGAGAGTAATTTTGCGCCGATGTAAAAACCGGTGAATGTCATAATCAAAATAAAGAATGTCTTAAGAAATCCAAAAACAACAATCAGCACTGCAAGCACAAATCCCGTGCCTGCACCGATAGCTGCAGTATTTTTGTCTTTTATCAAATCGAAGAATTTGGCTAAAAACGCTTTCATGGCGGTTATCTTTCAACTTTAGCCACAACGGGCTCAACGCGACCGACTTTGACTGAAACTGTCGCAACAGTGATTCCTGTATACTTCTCGAAATCTTTCTTCACTCGCTCCTGGACTTTTGACATCATTGCGGGAATCTCAACATTAGAATATAACACAGCAGTAATTTTGACGTTTACTCGGCCGTTCTTTGCTGAAGACACATGAGCTTTGGCCGATTTGATGCCCACTTGAGCGCTTTTCGCAGCATTAAGTGCGATGCTCTCCATTGCATCGACATCAATATCTACAAATCCAACATCCGTCTGACGAATTCGAGTTCTACTCAACCGTCCCGATAAAACAGCGTATGAGACTGCCCAGACGGCAGAAGACAAAATCAACATCAACACCGCGAAATATATAAATTTGTTAATCGGGTGAGTCACTATAACGGAAAGAGACGATAACATATTGGCAAAAATACTCTCGTCAAATAAGCCGTAAAGCAACAAAATTGATAAAATGGCCAGAATAAAGGAATATGCTACAACCAAAATTCGAACGGCTCGATTCATCCCTTATTCTCCTCTCTAAGTACTATACCGCAAACATGAACGTCGACAGACTCGACATTGAGACCAGTATACCTCTCGACATCAGCCTTAACGCGCTCCTGTATGGCCCAAGCCACTTCAGGTATAATCATACCATAATACACTACTGGGTATACGGTGATGGACACAAAGCCATCATCATTTTCGTGGAATACTACATTAACGCCCTTGCCTTCGTGCAGAACTCCGAGAGACTCTTTCAAAAAGACGCCCATTGAAGGAGAAAGATTTGCAACCCCTGCGGTCTGAAGCGCTGCCTCAGCGGCGTATTGCGCAACAAACCCTCGAGACATGGATCTCTCGCCTTTGATTGATTCTATTGCAGTTTGTTCGTCCATGACTGTGACGCTCCCACCGTAAAAAGAAACACTGAAAACATACTGTTATGCGCGTTCTATATACTCTCCGGTTCTTGTATCCACTCGAATAATCTCATTCTGATTGACAAATAACGGCACCTTGACCGAAGCACCGGTTTCGAGAACCGCAATTTTGCTTGCGTTATTTGCCGTATCACCACGGACGCCGGGCTCGCACTCGGTAATCTCAAGCTCTACGATAATCGGTAGTTCTACGCCAAACACCTCGCCTTTATAAGACAATACTTTGCAAATCATTTCTTCTTTCAAGAACTTGATGCCGTCACCGATGTCACTCTTGGCTATCGGGCGTTGCTCGTAGGTATTTTGATCCATAAAGAAGTAAAGGTCTCCGTCAGAATAAATGTACTGCATATCATTTCGATCAAGCTGGGCTTGTTCAAACTTTTCAGAAGGGTTGAACGAACGCTCAACGACGGAACCATTACGAACATTTCTATACTTTGTACGTACAAAAGCCGCACCTTTACCCGGCTTCACATGTTGAAACTCTACTACCTGAAAAACCTGGTTGTCCATTTCAAAGCAAATGCCATTTCTGAAATCACCTGCACTAATCATAACTGTCTCCTCTCGACACTATATAAGTAAATACTTTTATTCATGCGAAGATATTTTACTTGACAGAGGAATGTTCCGCAAGCAAAAGATTAAAACCCATACAACTTGCGTATGATGAATTCAAGAGGCCTTTTAAATCGAACATAAAAAACCTCTCGACTTTCATACGGTTTCACCCATATTGTGTGAATTTTTGCGCGCTTGCCTGCAATGATATCTGTGAAAAACTGATCTCCAACCATCATAGTATTTGTGGTATCAGCACCCAAGTCCCTCATTGCGCGAATAATACCTTTTGGAGAAGGCTTAGCCGCATAGGAAACAAAAGGGATATCGAGTTTTTTCGCAAAGATTTCGGACCGGTTTGACTTAGCGTTAGATACTAGGCAACACTTCATTCCAAGATCAGAAATGATTTTGACAATTTCAAAAGAATACGGGACCGGAACATGAGAGTGATCCGGTGCTATTGTATTATCGAGATCAAATAAGACATATTTGTATCCTTTGGCAACATAATCTGCAAAAGGAATGTCAATTGTTTTGCTGTAATATGCATCCGGCATATATTTTTTCATTGATCAATTACCTTTCATCTCTTTACATCTTAATATAGTATTTAGCATTCATTTTCTCTAGTAGAGAATACAAGTAATGATTCATATATGCAAATCCAAATCAATAATACCGTCACATAAACCAAAAACGAAGAATTTATGGTCGACTTCTTGGCATTTTCTCCAATAGTCAGGATATCGCTTGAATAATGCAGTCGTGATATTTATAATTGTTTCATTGTTGAAGTTTATGAAAAGGAGCAGGTAAATCCTGATGTGACAATATGAAGGTAGCAAAATTTGGCGGTTCTTCTTTAGCGGATTCCACGCAGATTAAAAAAGTCTGTGATATTATCATCAGCGATGAGGACAGGCGAATCATCGTTGTGTCTGCACCCGGCAAAAGGTCTGCTTCAGACACGAAAATTACAGATATGCTCATCAATATCGGCAATCTTCGATTGACCGGCGCAGAAGCCAATGCCGAATTCGATGCAATTGCAAAGCGTTTTGAAGACATTTGTGCTGAGCTAAATATTTCCTTTCTCTTCCCTTCAATCAAAGATCACATGAAGGATATAATCTACTCGAATATTAACGACAAAGATCGTTTTATGGATGCAGTAAAGTCTCTCGGTGAAGATTGCTCTGCCCGTGTCGTAGCAGGTTATCTCAATACAATCGGACATAAGGCGAGTTACTGCAATCCGAAATTAGCAGGGCTATTGCTTAGCGTCTCTTTTGGACGTGCTAAGGTTCTTCCTGATTCTTACGACCGGCTCTCCATACTCAGAGAGTCTGACGAGATATGTGTCTTCCCCGGATTTTATGGTTATTCTCCGGAGGGCGAAATCATCACATTTTCACGTGGAGGTTCTGATATCAGCGGCTCTATTCTTGCTGCTGCCGTCAATGCTGATATTTATGAAAACTGGACGGACGTCGATTGCGTCTATGCCGTTAATCCTTGTCTGGTTGAAAGACCCTTCCCCATCCGCGAAATAACGTACGATGAAATGAGAGAGCTTGCTTACGCTGGTTTTTCCGTTCTTCACGAGGAAGCACTATATCCGGCTTTCCGCAAGGGCATTCCTGTGCACATCCTCAATACCAACAACCCTTGTTGCCAAGGCACAAAGATCGTCGCTAAACGCAAGAATTACGATTCATTGGTGACCGGTATCGCCGGAGAGAAAGGTTTTTGTACGCTTAACATCAAGAAATATTTGATGAATCGAGAAGTCGGCTTTGCCGTCAAAGTTTTTCAAATTCTTGCAGATGAAGGGGTATCTATTGAGCATATGCCTTCGGGTATCGACTCTATCTCGATTGTTCTTCGTTCTTCGGACTTTTCTGCGGAAAAGGAGCGTCGCGTTATTGAGCGTATCAGCCTAGAACTGGAAGTTGATGAAGTTGTCGTCAATCGCAATTTGTCGATTGTTATGATTGTCGGAGAAGCAATGGCAAATACGGTCGGCACAACTGCCCGGGCTGCCACAGCGCTCAGTAAAGCTGGCATAAACCTTGAGATTATCAACCAAGGCGCATCAGAGATCTCCGTCATGTTCGGTGTCAAAGACGAGTATTGTGATTATGCCGTTCGTGTGCTCTATAGAGAATTTTTCTAGTTATCTGACACTAAGTTTATTAATACGCATAGTGAAGCCCCTTGTTATAGGAACCAACGGTTCAATAACGAGGGGCTTTAATATGCAAATATTCATAATTTCTATGGCCGAATTAGCGATTTACGCTCAAAGACACAGAAACAAATAACCAAACAGTCGAACTCAAAATTGCGAGGCGCTCTTAGGCAAAACTATCATGGTGCAACCGTCGTAGCCTCTGTCGTTGCCTCAGTTGTTGCTTCAGTCGTAGC
>LSQX01366498.1_pt1 | contig 19866 bp, 21 predicted proteins | sample 654561 | NCBI WGS metagenome assembly LSQX01 (sample SAMN04489861, study PRJNA283612) | anaerobic digester metagenome | isolation source: 4 biogas reactors fed with cattle manure at either 37C or 55C with and... | place: Denmark: Kongens Lyngby | collected 2014
ATAAGAGACAGAGCTTATACAGAGCTGCGGGCGTCAACAGAAGGAGAGCGACATGGATTTTACTTTCTACGATCTCGAGGGCGAAAAACACTGCGATATCAACCACCGGTTCGTACAACCGCCCCAGGTCTCTTATTTTGTCACCACCGTAGACATAAAGGGCAATGTGAACGTCACACCGGTTACAATGGGTACCAGTTTCGCACCCCCCTGGTATTACGTGTTCTGCCTATCCAACCTGTTTGTAGAAGATTGGGACGGCGCCTACCGCGACGGTGTCAAGCAGGGATACATGAATCTCAAGGAGAATCCCGAGTGCGTGATCAGCTACTATGGGCACGACCTCGTCCGTGAAAGCTGGATCGCCGGCATGCCGATCCCCAAGGGGATCGACGAAATGGATGTGGCGGGCCTCACCCCGTTGCCCTCCAAAAAGATAGCGACTCCCGGCATCGCGGAATGTCCGGTCAACATGGAGTGCCGGGTCATCCACTCTCTCAAGGTCGGTAGCCGCTGGACCCTCTACACCTGTGAGATTCTGGGAGTCTCGGTGCAGTCGGACTTTGTGGCGCGGGACAAGACCGAGTTCCAGGGGATGGGTGTGCTGGGCATCGATCCGGTGTTTGAGGTGAAGATTGCCAAGGGTGACACCCCCGAAACGTCCGCGATGCGGCTCTACTACAACCGGATGGATTTCGACAAATTGGAGCGCTGTCCGGAAGACGTGGGGTGCGAAGACGAGTGGATCGGTTCGTTTAGCCAGTGGTTGACCGACGAACAAAAACGGGGGAAGATCTCGGCGGAGGAACACCGGGAGATCGTCGCGCTCGAAGCTCGGTGGGCGGAAAACCGGGATCCGGTCGCCAACGGGGAGGTCCGTCGCGCGCTGACACAAAAACTACGTCATATGGTCCGTAAACCCGACGTTTAGAGGGATCACCGCCAGTACAACCGGGGTGGAAAGTCCGCCCCATGCCGAAAGGAGCAAACCATGGGCAAGACACTGATCGTGTACTATTCCTGGGTCGGAAACACGGCTACAGTGGCGCGGGAAATCCAGGCACAGACCGGATTTACGCTGCGGGCGATCGAAGAGAAAAAGACACGAAAGCCCGGTGCTTACGCCGGTGCCGCCATGGCCGGCTTCTTTGGGATCGGCGGCGCCATCCGCCCGATGGATTTTTCAATGGCGGAATACGATCAAATCCTGCTGGGCGTGCAGATCTGGGCTGGTCACGCGCCGCCCGCGGTTCTGCATTTCATCCGGCAGGCGGAGCTTTCCGGCAAGAAGGTCTGGCTGTTTATCACCAAGGCCGATGACCATGTGCCGCAACCCTTCCTCGACGGACTGGTCAAGCGGATCGAAAAACGGGGCGGAACGGTGGCTGGACATTTTTCCGTGAAGACCAAAATGGACACGATCATCCCAGTTGAAAATTTCCGGGAAGACCTGACTGCCTGGCTCGCCGCACAGGGATTTGTCGAGGCCGCGACCATCGCGGAGCAGGAGAACCCGTGATCCGGGTGTTGGAAGAACGCTTCCGCCGGGAGGGATGCCGGCTGCGGGCGGTGTCGGTCGAACGGTTGGAGGCGCTGCGGGAGGATCTCAACCGGCTGGCATCCTCGGATGAACTCAACGGATTCCAACAATATATCCTTAGCGGTATATACCAGTTCGACCTGCCTTCGGCTTTTGAAGCCCGCCAGGTGCTGGTAGTCGCCACACCGACCCCTGCCTGTGCGAAAGTGGAATTCGAATGGGAGGGGAAAAGGAGGCGGGTGTTCTGCATCTGCCGTTCGGATGAAACCGGTACCGGTGAGCCGCCAAACATTCTGGCGGTCCGATGGCTGGAGGATTTGCTCTCTCCGGCGGGATACCGGTTGGAATCCGCCGGGCGTCTGCCGCTCAAACGGCTTGCCGTGCGGAGCGGACTATCTGTCTACGGACGCAACAACATCACCTACGTCGAGGGGATGGGAAGCTACTACACTCTGTCCGCTTTCTATACGGATCTGCCCCCCGATCCCGCCGGGGACAACTGGAGAGAAGTGAGCGTACACGAGTTGTGTGCGTCCTGTGGTGCCTGCGTTGCCGCCTGTCCGACCGGAGCCATCCGCCCCGACCGGTTCCTGATCGACACCGACCGCTGCCTGACATTTTTCAACGAGTCCCCTGGCGAATGGCCCGCGTGGATTCCGCAGTCGGTGCACCGCTGCCTGGTCGACTGCCTCGCTTGTCAGACCGATTGTCCGCTGAACGCGGAGCACCGGAACCAGGTGGCCGGCCCGATCTATTTTGACGCGGATGAGACCAGGCGCCTGATCGAAGGTTTGCGGCCAGAAGACGCGGAACCCGACTTGTCCCGACGCATGCGCCTCCTGATGCTGGACGACTTCCCGCCCGGCCCGGTAGTGGGACGAAACCTGCGGTTGTTTTTGGAGCACGGAGAGCAAGCCTATTGGTAAACCCGGTCCGGCGACGGTCAGGAGACGCCGGTCACCCGGCCCTCCGCATCGGTCACATACGTCCCTTTGGACAGATCCAGGATGACATATTCATTTTGCCAGCGATCCCTAACCACAGCGCATCTCCCGATCGGAATGTCGAAAGGGCCGTGTATCAGTTCCCCTCCGGCTTTCAGGATCCGCTCCACCGCGTCGGGAACCGACGCGACTTTGAAATCCACGTTCATACGGGGACGGTCGGTCTGTAGTACGACCTCTGCCAACCCGTCCGGCATCCCCAGTCCCAGGGTGGTGTCCGACCGCCAAAGGAGTGCCAACCCAAGGACATCCCGGTAGAATGCTAGTCCGGCATCCAGATCGTCCACGTAGAGTTCGATGCAATCGACCTGTTGGAATACGGAATCCATACCTCTCCCCCTCGCATAGTAGTTTCGTGCCCGGTCTTGCCGAGGCCGTTTATGCCCATTCTACACCCCCATGGTCACCGTCTATGTGCCCGCTTTGTCATAAAAAAGGTAAAATGGAACCATGTAATAGAGGAAAGGAGGTGTCCGGGATGCAGGAGAACAGAATCAGACGGGATATCGTGGAGGCCGGCAGACGACTGTGGGAGCGCGGCTTTGTCGTGTCTAACACCGGCAATATCAGTGTGCGGCTCTCTGCGGACGAGGTGCTCATCACCCCGACCCGGCTGCCCAAAAACAGTTTGTCGGAAGCCGATCTTGTCAAGGTGGACCTCTCCGGCAACGTGATCTCCGGTATCCAGCAGCCCACTTCCGAACTGCGGCTGCATCTGGCGGTCTACTGGATTCGATCGGATGTACAGGCGGTGGTACGCGCTCACCCGAGGTATGCGTCGGCCTTCTCGCTCGCCGGAGCGTCCGGGGACCGGATCGTGCTGCCCGCATCGGAATTTCCAGTGGGAAGCGTATGGACGCCCGAAGCGCCTTATCTGACACTGGAAGAACTGCCCGCGGCCACTCAGCGGCACATCGCGGGGTGTGACGCGCTGATGATGGCCAATCACGGGGTATTGACCGTCGGTGCGGATGTGCGAGAAGCGCTCGCGCGGATGGAGATGCTGGAACACTTTGCGGCCATCAGCTTACATGCCGGACAACTGCACGGACACGCATGAATCCGGCCCGATGGTTTACCGGTTGCGATCTGTTTGGAATACAATGGAACTGTGGAAGTAACAACGGCAGGGACGGAGAGTCTGTGAAGCGGCCGTCCAGGGAAGCGTAGATTCGCTTTGCATGGAGCAGGAGGTTATCCATGGACATGTTGCAACGTCTGACCAAACAGTTGAGCGACCCAGACACACTTTCCAAACTCGGAAAATCCATCCATGCCACACCCGATCAGGTGCATCGGGTCGCGACCAAAGCGATGCCGACGTTGCTGTCCGCCCTCCAGCGCAACGCGGGCACTGCCGAAGGTGCCTCCTCCCTGGCCAAAGCGCTCGAACAACACCAGGACGATGGTGTGGAAGATATCGACGGGTTTTTGGAGAACGTCGACACCAAGGATGGTGCCAAAATGCTGACCCATATCCTGGGTGGGGGCGAGAAAAAAGTCGAGAAATTGATGGCGAAACAGACGGGGCTCGATGCAACCCAAATCTCCGGGCTGCTCGCGCAGTTTGCCCCCCTCCTGATCGGCATGCTCGGCAAAGCGAAAAAAGAAGAGGGCGTCGACGAATCGGGGGTGTCCGGCATGCTTGGAAACCTGGTCTCGCAGGGGCAGGGCAGCGGACTGCTGGACATGACCGGCAACCTGCTTGGTTCGGACAGTTCGGGCGGCATTGGCTCACTGCTGGGTGGACTGTTTAAGAAAAAATAGTCATACCAGGTGGAGGGGCGACCGGTGACCAGTGTGGACTCCGGTTCTCCATGAGGTTCCAGCCATGGAAATCGTATTCGATATTCTGATCGGCGTGGGCTTGGCAGCCACATGCGGATTCCGTGTTTTTGTTCCCTTTTTCGTTCTTGGCATCGCGGGGTTGTCAGGATATCTGGACCTCGGGCAGGGATTCCAGTGGATCGGAACCTGGCCGGCGGTGCTCGCTTTTGGCGTGGCCACTGTGCTCGAGATCCTGGCGTATATTTTCCCGTATGTGGACAATCTGCTCAAGACCGCGAGCATTCCCATCGGAGTGGTGGCCGGTGTACTGGCTACCGCCGCGGTCATCACCGATGTCCATCCGCTGCTGCAATGGTCGATGGCGCTGATCGCAGGCGGGGGAGTTGCGGCGGCTACCGGTGTCGCCAGCAGCGGTTTACACTACGGGGTGACTGCAGTCAGTGCCGGGACCGCCAATCCCGCGGTATCGACGGCGGAGTCCGCCGGGAGCGTCGCGACGGCGGTGCTAGCGGTGGTGGTCCCGTTGGTGACGGTACTCCTGTTGTTGTTGGCGGTGGTCCTGGTGGTGCGCCATCGACGGCGCTCCCGCGGTACGGGATAGAAGGGGATTGAGGATGAACGTGGGAACAACCGGAGACAAACAGATCGCATTTGCCTACATCTGGCACGGTTTTTTTCTGGGACTGACGACGTCGATGCTCGATCTCAACACGGTCTTCCCGGCTTTGGTGACCGAGCTGACCGGATCCCGTGTGGTGTTCGGACTGCTGTATGGAGTGATGCTGGGCGCACCTCTGGTGTTCAACCTGCTGTTCAGCCATCATCTGCGGACGCGGCCGTATAAGAAAGGGTATTTGCTGGCCGGCATCTGGTTGCGGGCACTGTCGTTTTTCGGGATGTCGGCAACGACATTTTTATTCGCGAAGGATCGGCCCTCTCTGGCCGTTGCCGGCTTTTTTTTATGGGTGTTCCTGTTTTCAGTCAGCGCGGGGTTTGCGGGCATTGCGTATGCGGACCTCCTCGGGAAAACAATGAGCGGACCTGCCCGGGTTCGGCTGTATGCCGCCAAACAATTCGCAGGCAGTACGGCTTCTTTCGGTGGCGGGCTGCTGGTTTCATTGCTCTTCCGGTCGGGAGGACTCGGCTTCCCCTACAATTACGGGATCAATCTGGCGGTGGGGTTTGTCGGGTTGGGGATCGCGACAGCCGGCTTTTACCGGATTCGCGAACCGGCTTCTCCGCCCCCCGCCCGCGGGCCTGAAACACTGGCCAACTATCTGCGGGGGGTTCCGGCATTGCTGCGTCGGGACGCCCGATTCCGCCGCTTTTTACTGGTCGAAAATCTGACCAGTTTCAGCGTGATGGCACTGCCGTTTTACATGGTGTACGCGCGGGAAACGTTCGGTTTGGATACCGGATATATCGGCAAGTATCTGCTCGTGCAGGTGGCCGGTACGATCCTGTCCAATCTGGTATGGGGGCGCATCGCACGCCGGAACAGCCCGCAGACAATCGTCCGGACTTGCATCCTGCTGGGTGCGCTGATCCCGGTGGCCGCGTTGCTCTTGGTCCGCACGAGTCCCGCGGGGTATGCCGTGCTTTTCTTTTTCATCGGGTTCATCATCAGCGGCCGGCGCATCGGTTTCGAACCCTATCTATTGGATATCGCGCCTGAGGAGTCCCGGACCGAGTACCTCGGCATCCGGGGCACGCTCAACATCCTGATCGTGTTGCTGCCGGTCATCGGCGGCCTTCTGATCAGCTTATTTGGGTATGCTCCGGTCTTTCTCCTTGTCAGTGTCGCCATGGGAACTTCGGTGCTGCTGATAGGTGGCGGCCGGCAGGCCAGATCGGATGAGAGAGGCGCGCAGCCTGTCGAAAAGGTGGAACCTTGAGCCCGGCTGTACAGACGTCCATCTATTTTTGGTTTGGATATCCCGTTCCGCCAAAAGAGCGTATGGGATTGATCGCCGACGCGGGGTTTGATGCGGTCATGCTGTGGTGGGGCGACGAGTACCGGGCGGCAAACGGCACAAAGGAGCAGTTGCCCGAACTGGCCAGAAACCGGGGGCTGTGGGTGGAAAACATCCATGTGCCGTTTTCGGATGCCAATCTGCTCTGGAAGGACGGCGTCACCGCCGAGTCCGTGTATGCCAGATATCTCTCTTGTATCGACGCCTGCCGTGACCACGGAATACCGGTGATGGTACTGCATGCCACACAAGGCAACCATCCCCCGCCAGCAGGACCGACTGGGTTGGATCGTTTGCGCCGGCTGGTCGAACGCGCACAGCGGCAGGACGTCACGATCGCCCTGGAAAACCTGCGGCAGTCGGAACATCTGGATCGCGCGTTTGAGGCCATCCCGTCTGACCGGCTCGGGTTTTGCTATGACAGCGGGCATGAGAACCATTTCACAAAAGAGTGGGATCTGCTGGATCGCTATGGCCATCGGCTCAAAGCCTTGCACCTCCACGACAACAAGGGGGGCCTCGACCAGCATCTGCCGCCGGGCGAGGGGACGATTCGTTGGCCCTGGTTGATGGAGCGGATCGCGCGGACGGGATACCGTGGCCCGGTTTCCCTGGAGTTGTCCAACATCGCGTCCTCACGGCTGCGCAGGATGCCAGTGGAGACATTTCTGGACAGGGCACACAGCAAAGCCGTTGCGCTGGGGGCGATGATGACTCCTTTGGACGGCAAAGCCCGTCCGGACGCGGACATAAATTTGTAAAGAGTGAAAAAGACACGAAACTTTCCCGCGCTTTTGTGCGTCTAACCCTTCAGTCATCCAGTGCAGTACGGTATCTGCCATACACGGTCAGCCGCACTGACCCCGTCGAGAGACGGGCATCGCACCCGGAAAGAGGAGGTTGGAGTCTATGAATTTTGTTCGCAGGGGTTTGATCAGTGTCCTGCGCAAGCGGGGGAAATCGGCGATACTGCTGATTCTCGTGTTCATTCTCGGCAATGTCATGGCCGGCGTGATTTCCGTCAAAGCGGCGGTCGGCAACACCCAGAAGATCATGCGTGAAAAAATCGGGGTGCTGGCGTCCATCGAAGTGGATTATGACGCGTACAACGAAACCGGCGGAATCGAGCCGATCGGCCCAATCCCGACCGAAACGATTCATGCGATCGGACGGCTGGACGGGGTCAAGCAATATGACTATTTGTCCAAGCTCTCGCTCGAAAGCAATGAAATCGAGGCCTATTATGATGACAACCCCGGTCCGATTAAGCCGCTCTACCGGAGCGACGACCTCCCTAGCCCCGAGCCGGACAAGGGGGGAACCATTCTGCCCGCACCTGACGATCCTAATCCCTATGAGAACTGGTCTTACTTCCAGCTGGTCGGGGGACAAAATCCCGACATCCTCGACCAGGTGTACGGACAGATCACTCTGTACCAGGGACGGACGTTTTCCGAGGACGAGATCGCGAACAGTGTGAACGCGGTCGTCATCTCGCGCAAGCTCGCGGAGAAAAACGGACTGAGTGTTGGTTCCACGATCCAGATGAAAAAGCAGATCTACAAATACGAATACGACATTCTCCCCCGCAAGGATGTGGATATCATGCCGATCCCCGGCATGCCGGGAAAACCAGGTACCCCCGAAATCGTCATCAAGACCTTTGAACTCACGGTCATCGGGATCTTCGAACCGGTCGAGCGCCCGGAAGCCGATCCCAGCGAACCCTACTACGGCTACATCGATTTTAACAACCAGATGTACACGACCAACAAAGCGATCGATCTTTTCAACCAGGTAATCATGGAAACCGAGCGCGAGTTGAATGGCACCGAGACAACCGGTTCGTATTCCTATGTGTTGCCTGTGTTCACCCTCAAAGACCCGCTTGGAATCGAAGCGTTCCAGCAAGAGGCCGCCCCGCTGTTGCCCAAGTTTTACAAACTCACCGACACCAGCGAGGATTTCCAGTACATCGCGACACCGATGAAAAATATGGACTGGATCGCCACCTTGATTCTCGGCGTGACCATCGGTGCCACCCTCCTGATTCTGAGCCTTCTGATCACGCTGTTCCTGCGCGATCGGCGGCACGAAATGGGCATCTACCGCTCGCTCGGCGAGTCCCGCGTGCGGGTCGCCGGCCAGATTCTGACCGAGGTCTTGCTCATCGGGATCCTCGCGGTGTCCCTCTCTCTGGTATCAGGCAATGTGATTGCCGGCAATATGTCCGACAAGATGCTCGCCAATCAGATCGCGGCGGAGCAGGCGCTGCGGGACAAGGACAATGACAAACCCTGGTACGAGACGCCGTCGGAACTCGAAATGCTGGGGTACAACTCCGAAGTCTCGGAGGAGGAGCTGATCGAGTCCTACCAGGTCCGGATCGGTGCCAAAACCGTCTTGTTGTTCTATCTGGTCGGAATCGGGAGCCTGGTCATTTCGACCGCGGTTCCGATCCTCTATGTGATCCGGCTCAATCCCAAGAAGATTTTGATGTAAGGGGGATGTTTCGATGGCTTTGCTGACAGCGGAAAACATCAGTTATTTTTACCAGGACGGCGATGCCCGCCGGTACATTTTGCGGGATATCGACTACACTTATGAAAAAGGAAAGTTCTATACGATCCTGGGCGAATCCGGATCGGGCAAGACCACCTTCCTCTCTCTCCTCGGCGGAATGGACGAGCCAAAGACCGGAACAATCCGGTATGAAGGCGAGGACATCCGAAAAACAGGATACGACAAATTCCGGCGCAACAAAGTCGGATTTGTGTTCCAGAACTTCAACCTGGTGCCGTTCATGACCGCGGTGGAAAATCTGCTCGTCGCCATGAGCATCACCGAAAACACAATCCCGAGCGAGAAGAAAGAGATCGCCTACAATTTGCTCGACTTTGTTGGCATTGACCGCATCAAAGCGGACCGGACCGTCAACCGGTTGTCGGGAGGCGAACAGCAAAGAGTCGCGATCGCACGCTCCATCTCGACCAACGTCGACATCGTGCTGGCGGACGAGCCGACGGGCAATCTGGACGAAGACACGGAAAATGAGATCGTGGGAATCTTCAAGGAATTGGCGCACCGTTTCGGCAAGTGTGTCATCGTCGTCACACATTCGACCGAAATCGCGCAACAATCAGATCAGGTGGCCAAGTTGAAAAAAGGAGTGCTGCGCGGGGATGAGTGACTTTTTGGATCAGTTCCGCAACAAGAACTATAAAGAGGTCCCGGAGAGCCAGCCGGTATCCGAAGAGGATGCGACCCCCGTCGAAGAGGCGATGGTTGCACGGGTGCCGGACGATGGCGAGACATTGACTCCGGAGGCGTCTGCACCCGTGGATACGGAGCCGGAGGAGGGTGGGCAAGAACCCTCTTCTCCGCGTTTCGAGTCTTTCCATCCCGTCCGGGTTGGTTCGGATGGGACGGTCGAACCGGTCGAGGGATCGGACGAGCCGTTGCCGGCAAAGGATACAGGCATTGGCCGCCCGGCCGACACCGCTCGCAGACCGGGCGGCGCGGGAGTGCGCGGGGTGGAGCACGATGTGGTGATCGACAAAGGGTACCACCGGCTCAAGGTCATCCGCTATACGCTGATCAGCGTGACGGTGCTCGCGTTGTGCGCACTCGGGTTTCTTGCCTACCGGTATTTCAACCGGGTCGAAACCCTGACTTTTGTCGGCAAACCGATCAGCGAAGCGCGTACCTGGGCACTTAAAAACCGGATCGAGCTCGACATTCGATACGAATTTAACATTGAGAACTCAAACGACACCGTGATCACGCAGGATGTCGAGCCGGGAATCGCCGTCCAGAAAGGAACGGTGCTGGGCCTTGCGGTGAGCAAAGGGGCCGACCCGGACGAACGGCTGACCCTTCCGGATCTCGATTCGATGTCGACTGCGGAAGTCCGGGCCTGGATCACGGACATCAAAGCCAACAACATCAATCTGGTCCAGCAGTACCACAAGTCGGTGGAGGCCGGGCGATTCATCCGGCTGGAATTCGCGGACGTTTCGGTGGATGAGACCAATTTCACGCGCCGGGATTACCTCGTGATTTACATGTCACGGGGCCCCGAACCCGTGAATCTCGAAATCTATGTGCCCAATTTTACGGGGTATACCCGCGAGCAGGTCGAATCCTGGCTCCAGTCCAACCCGGTGTTCATCCTCTATACCGAACAGGGATCGGATACGGTGCCGGCCGGACAAGTGATATCACAGGACATTGCGGAGGGGGAAGTGGTGGCGTCCCAGTCCGAAATCCGACTGGTCCTCTCGATCGGAAAAGGGATAGAGGTGCCCGACTTTGCTTCGACCCATGCGGGAGAAGCGGCATCCATCGCACCGGGACTCGAAGTGACAGTGCAGTCCCTGTACCACAACGAAGTGCCCTATGGGAAATTGGTGTCACAGTCGGTTGCTGCCGGTGAAATGCTGTTTGGAGACGAAAAGAAGGTCGCGGTGGTTTACTCGCTCGGACGTCCCTACATCGGTCAACTGGTGGGACGGATGGAAAACGAAATCCCCGCATACTTTTTTGACTTCAATACAAAAGGGTGCGCGTTGACCTACAAGATCATCTATGTCGACTCCCATATCGACAAAGGAACCGTCGTGGCGGCCAGCCGGTACAACGAGTATCTCTATCTTGCCTCCGGAGTGGAAATCCAGGTCAGCAAAGGCAACCTGTCGCCGCCGACCGAGCCGACGATGCCCCCGCCGACTGAGCCTACGTCACCGCCGACCGAACCGACGGCTCCGCCGACTGAACCGACGACCCCGCCTACGGAGACACCGGGCAAGTCCTGACAGATCTAGACAGTAGGAGAACGGGGGATCGTGAAACTTTGCCGGACGACCAGCCGGGAGGGGATGGTCACCCGGACCGGCGAGCGACGTCCGTGGATGCGTTCCAGCAACAAATTCACCGCCTGACGTCCGGCCTCTGCCGGATCCAGATCGAACGAAGAGAGCGGAGGAGAAGAGGATACCGCGAGGCGGGTGTTGTCGAAGCTGATGACCGAGACATCCTCCGGCACCCGGATGCCCGCTTCGGAGAAAGCGCGCAATGCACCGATGGCGAACGAGTCGTTCGCGATCATAAAAGCGGTCGGCAGCCGGCCTTTGCGGATCGCCTGTACGGTGGCCCGATATCCCCCCTCGGAAGTCCAGGGAGCAAGATGCACATGTCCGGACTCAAGCCTTCCTGCGTCGCGCATCCATTCCAGATAGGTCTGGTGGCGCACATCGATCGATGTGGACGGCCGCTGTGTGACGATATCGGGGGCATAGATGTTTCCCGTGATCAAACCGATCGAGAGATGACCCAGGCGGGACAACAACTCCAGCCCTTCCCGGGTTGCGCCCGCCATATCGTTCTGGACCACGTCGATGTCGATCTCCTGCTGGACGGTGTTTTTGAGAAAAACGATGTTCCGGCTGGCGTCGCACACCTCCAGAACCGGCCGGGGATCGATCGCCCCGATCACCACCAACCCGTCGAGTCTGAACAGATCCCCATGCGCGAGCGGCTCACCCGGCCGAAACAGTCGGGTGACTGTCATACCCAGCGTGCGGGCTTGGCGTTCGACATTTTCCCGCATGGTAGTGAAAAACGGACTGGCCGCCTCTTCTTCCCACGTGTGCTTACACACGATGCCAATGCGAAGTCGCTGCCCGGTACGGGGTGGGTCGGCTTCTTTACCGGTCCCCGGAGAATTCATCTTTGAACCCAACTTTCATAATAAAAGGATACAAAGTACTATACACCCTTGTCACTTGGAGGGCAAACAACGCAATTCATTGTCGCATTGGTATACTGCATGACAGAAGACTCGACAAGTCATCGGAGGTGTCCATCGATGAGAATCGCTTTACTGGCCGACATCCACGGTAATCTCCCTGCGTTGCAGGCCGTGATGGAGCAGATCCGGACGTTGGAGGTCGACCGTATGGTTTTTCTCGGGGACTATTCCTTTGGACTGCCGTTTGTCAACGAGACCATCTCCCTCATCCGTTCTGTGCCGCACGCTGTGGCAGTCCGCGGGAACGGGGAGGACCGTTTGCTTTGGCTGGCGGGACAGGAGCGGAGTGGCTGGACCGACGGGCAGATGCGGGCGGCCTACTGGACGGTCCGGCAACTGTCGCGGGAGACGTTCGGTTTCCTCGCGTCTTTGCCGGACACCGTCTGTGTGGAAGTAGGTCCCGTTCCAGTGGTCGCCGCACACATGATGTTGCGGGGGACCGGTGTCGACGAGCCCTTGGGGGGAGTTGTCCCGCCTGCATTGCCCGACGGTATGCCGGAAGGTGTTTATGTGTTCGGACACACCCACCGTCCCTGGCATGTTGTAAGCGGAAACACATTGCTGGTCAATCCGGGCTCGGTCGGGCTCCCGATGGACGGGATTCCCAAAGCCTCATACGCGATTCTTTCCGAGCGGGAGGGCAGTTGGCAAGTGGAGCTGCATCGCGTTTCCTACGACGTGGAAGACGTGGTCGCAGCCATCCTGTCGTCGTCCCAACACGTGGCGGCTCCGGTCTGGAGCGCGCTGTCGATCCGCGAACTCCGGACCGCCCAAAATCATGTCTATCCGTTTTTGGCCTGGGCCGAGAAGTACGCACGGCAGATCGGGGATTCCCGCCGACCGTTTGCGCCGGAGACTTGGGAAGCGGCTTACCATGCATGGAATTTTGATCCGTTAGTTCCCGCAAACCGGTGACCTGTCGGAACTTCATCCGTTACAATGGGATAGGAGCCGCCTCTGATAGGTGGAAAGTCCGAGGTCGACAATCGATCCTATAGAAGAAGAGGTGACCCATGCTCGAAATCCGAGACTACGATCCATCGATGCAACCCGACGTCGAGCGGGTCTACGGATCCTATATGTCGGATCTCGGAATCATCTATGAGCCGGGTGGGCGGCACAAAGACATCGTTGACATTCCCAGAAACTATCTGGCTGCCGGTGCGTTCTGGTGTCTGTTCGACGAAGCCGAGCTTGTGGGCATGGTCGCGGTCCGGGCGCTCGACGGGGATCATTCCGCGGCAGAGATCAAGCGGCTGTATGTACTGCCGGCGTATCACGGCCTCGGATACGGACAAGCAATGTTTACCCGCGCACTCCGTTTTTTGAAACAAGAGGGATACGGCCGCGCACTGCTGGATACTCGCCGGGATCTGGTTGCCGCTCGACGTCTCTATGATAAATTCGGGTTCATCGAAACCGGCCGTTATAACGACAACCACCATGCGGAACTGTTTTTTGAGCGGGATCTGGCGTCGCTGGAGCTTCCACCGCGCTCGGTCTTCTTTCCCGCGCGTACACCACCCCGACCGGATTTTGTGGTGATCGCCTCTGTCTATGAAGGCCGCTGGATTTTCGTGCGCCGCTTTGACCGGGATACCTATGAGATGCCCGGCGGGCATATCGAAGCGGGAGAACGCCCGATGGAGGCCGCTCGCAGAGAGTTGTACGAAGAGACGGGCGCAACTCATCAGATTCTTTCCTTTGTGGCGGGGTACGGGGTCGCACGCGACACCGCGGTTTCGTCCGGGATGCTCTATATGGCCGAGGTCAGCCATCTGGGCCGCTTACCGGACTTTGAGATCGCGGAACGCATTCTGTCGGATACGGAACCGGACCGCATGACCTACCCGGATATCCAGCCTGCGCTATTGGCCAAAGCCAAAGCCTGGCTGCTCGCGCAGCAAGTGCGGATGCTGGAGGGCGTATGAGCCGCATCACAAACCGGAAGACCGGCTGCCTGCGTTGGCTGCCTGCGCTGGCGGGGTTGATGGGCTTTGCCGGCGATCTCCTGCTCGGGTATATCAAACCCGGAGGGAGGGGGCTTTATGGCATGGCACAAACCGGGTGGTCCGGGATGGCGTATTGGCGCCCCGCTCTTTCCATGGCCCTGATGGCGATCGCCTTTCCACTCTATATGCTGGGACTGTATGCCGCCGCCCGGCAGATCGCTTCCGTTTCGCCCGCAACAGGCCGCCGATTCTTTGTGGCGACCGGGATCGCCAACTTGGGCGGACTATTCATCCACGCATGGTTTTGTGTCCCGCAAATCGCCTACCGCCATGTCTTTGATACGGACGGCCCGGAGGCCGCGCTCGCGCTCACCGATCGGATCTACCGTGCGCTCGGCCCGACCGCCGCGATCACGCTGGTGGTGGCGGGTGCCGCGTTGTCGTACCTTTTTGTGGCAGTGCTGCGTGGCCGGACCCCCTATCCACGCGCGGGGGCCGTCGCCAATCCGCTGGTGGTCGCTTGCGTGACGGTACCGCTCTGGCTTCTGTTTCGGAACTCCCCGGCATTCTATGCTTTGATGTTGAGTACCCCCAATCTCGGGTTCCTGTCGTTTTTTCTACTAGTCGCCGTGCGGGATATCCGCGCGAAAAGAGAAGGCGTTGTCTGGCCGCGGCTGGGCCTTTGACGCGAAAGGAGAACCTTTGATGGGAAATCGACAACAAGAGCTTATGGAGGAACGGATCGCGCTGCTGCTGACGGGCGCGATCGACCTGCATACGCACACCGCTCCTTCGCTCTCCCCGCGCAGTGTGGACAGCTGGGACCTGCTGGAGAGGGCGGCGTCCGCGGGCATGCGCGGTGTATTGATCAAGGACCACCATTTCACCACCGCTCCGCAGGCCTGGCTGGTGAACCGCCATGCCGCGACCCAGGATTGCCGATTGTTCAGCGCGATCTGCCTCAATCACGCCACAGGTGGACTCAATCCCGCCGCGGTGGAAGCAGCGGTCCGTTTCGGTGTGGATCTCGTGTGCCTCCCGACGCTCTCTGCCGCCAACCACGAAGCCTACAAGGAGGAGGTCGCCAGAACAGTCTCGTCCATCGGGCCTTCCGGCGGTGACGCACCCGGGGAGTCCGGAACGGCATCCGGTATCGAGTTTCCTGGCTATGCGCCTCCGAGGTCTGCACCGGACTGGAAAGAGGCGGTTCCCGTGCCGGAGCCGATCCGGCTACTCGACGGCCAAGGCAGGCTGAACCCAGAGGTACGGACCATTCTACAAATGNNCAGGTGCGGACCATTCTACGAATGGTTGCGGCTTCGGATATCGTGATCGCGACCGGCCATTGTGGCGCGGAAGAAGCCGTCGCGGTCATGCGGGCGGCGCGCGAAGAGGGGTGCCGGAAAATTTTGCTGACCCACCTTCCTTCCTATACGACGTCGACAACCTCCGACCTGTTGCAGATCGCAGACAGCGGACCCTGTTATGTGGAGCTTTCCTGGGAGATGACGGTCCGGGACTTGCCCGAATCCTATCGTTTCACTCCTTTGCAGATCGCCGGATATATCCGTGCATTTGGGCCGGAGCGGGTCGTATTGAGTTCGGACTACGGCCATGCCCGTCTCCCGGACCCGGTCGAGGGGATGCGAGAAATACTCCGGATGTTGATCGCGGAGGGATTCGATGACGACCAGATCCGGACGATGACGGCCCGGAATCCGGCCCTTTTGATGGAACGGAGGCAATCAGATGACTGAAAAACACACAGGAGATCCGCCGGGTCCCTGGTATCACGGGTCCAACCTTGTGCTCGATACCTTGCGTCCCGGGAGCACGGTGACCCAGTGGAGGGAACTGGCAGAGGCCTTCTCGCACAAACCCCCGGTTTTGTGCATCACAGACGACGGACGAATCCTGCATACCGGCCAGGAATACGGATATCTGTACGAAGTCGAGGGGCCGATTGGCGTCGGCCGGGAGGTATACCAACACCCGCGCACGACGATGGAGCAAGGATTGGAGTACCTGACAACCCTTCCCCTGGGATTGCGCCGGATCGGCGAGTCACCGGGATGGAGCGCGTCCGAGTCCCAAGAGGTGATGGATCGGATTCGTGCGGATGCAGCCGCACACAATCGAGAATAGAGCGATAGAACCGGGGAGACAACTTCCATCCGGCAGGGAAAGCGAGGCAACAGGATGTACGAGAACTTCAAACGCAGCGAGTGGTTCCGCAACGACCGGTTTGGGATGTTTATCCACTGGGGACTCTACGCCATCCCGGCCCGGGGAGAATGGGTCCGGAGCCGGGAACAGATTCCCGACGCAGCCTACCAGCCCTTCTTTGACACTTTTGATCCGACCGGTTTCGATCCCGCGTCGTGGGCCCGCGCGGCCAAGGCGGCAGGCATGAAGTATGCGGTCATGACCGCCAAACATCACGACGGATTCTGCTTGTTTGACAGCGCGCTGACCGACTACAAGTCCACCAACACCCCTGCGGGCCGTGACCTGGTCCGCGCCTATCTGGACGCGTTTCGCGTGGAGGGGCTCAAAGTCGGGCTGTACTACTCTCTGCTGGACTGGCACCACCCGGATTACCCCCATTTTGGCGACCGGCATCACCCGATGCGGGCTGACGTTTCGTTTCAAGGTGCGGAACACCGGTTTGACCGATACCTGGCGTATCTGCATGGACAGGTCCGGGAACTGTGCTCGGATTACGGAAAGATCGACATTTTGTGGTTCGACTTTTCCTACGACGATATGGCCGGTGAGAGGTGGCAGGCGGACAAACTGGTCCGTATGGTGCGGGAACTCCAGCCCGACGTGCTGATCGACAACCGGCTGGAGACCAGCGGAGAGGGATTCGGGAGCATCCTCGAGAGCGAACCGCTTCCCTGGAGCGGGGACTTCGCCTCGCCGGAGCAGATCATCCCGCCCGAGGGTCTGGTGAATCGTCGGGGCGAGCCGGTTCCCTGGGAAGCCTGTGTCACGATGAACAAGAACTGGGGGTACTGCGCAGGCGATCAGAACTTCAAACCGGCGTCGATGATCGTCCACAAACTGGTGGAGTGCGTGAGCAAGGGCGGAAACCTCCTGCTCAACGTCGGCCCCGACGCGCGGGGACGTATCCCGGACGAATCGCTGCGGATTCTGGCCGAGGTGGGGAAATGGATGCAGTACAACGGAGAGAGTGTTTATGGGTGCGGACGAGCGACTCTCCCCAAGCCGGAGTGGGGCCGGTACACATGCTGCGGGAACCGGGTCTACGCGCATGTGACGGAACCGCCGATCGGTCCGCTGCACCTGCCCGGGATTTCGCGAGAGGCGATCCGGTCGGTGCGTTGGCTGCGCGACAAAAGCGAGGTGTGGCTTTCCGGGGACTGGATGACACACGGATACCGGGGGCAAACGTTTCTCGATGTGGACGCGCTCACACACGATTGCATGCTGCCGGACCCGGTCGACACCGTGTTCGTGGTGGAGAGGTCGGACCTATAGCCACGTTATGTAGAATGGAATCAGTGAAGACAAGAAAACGACATCTCCGCTGCGTCGGAGGATTGATTTTACATGAGAGAGGTGTCCAATGGAGAGGGAAATCGTGTATCAGAAGAACCGGGTGGAAATCGTGCGTGTGACCCCCCATCTGTATTTCCGGAGAGGAGATATGCCGGCTCGGCGGCAGTCCAACGGGGCGTTCCTCGTCTCCGGAGAAGTTGTGGCGACGGTGGACGCGACGACGATGGAGGCTGCGGAAGAGATGCTGCAAGAAGCTGTCGAGGTGTTCGGCCATCCGCTGCGCTATGTGTTCCTGACCCACGGAGACGGAGACCATGTCGCGGGACTGCCGGTGTTTCTCGAACAACCTCTGACAATTTTCTGCTCCCACCGGTTGCTCGGTCAGGTCGTTCCCCAAGGGTACGACGGACCCGCTGCATTTATGGGAATCGAAGGGGTGCAGACCTTGTGGCTGGGCGGGTTGGAAGTCGAACTGTCCACCGTGCCGATTGCGGCCCATTCGCCGCGTGATCTGCTGATCCGGGTCGTTCAGGACGGATGCGTCGTCGCGGGAGACACCGGGGTGTCGCTGGATCATCTCTACTTTCATGCCGCGGACCCTGTTGAGTGGGCGCGGTTGCTGCGGGAAATCGACGCGCGGGGTGGCAGTGCCATCCTGCCGGGGCACGGCGACATTTACCCCTGGTCCCACTGGAAAGAAATCACGGACTTCATTGATCTTCTGGTACAAGCCGGCAACGCATGTCTGGAAGGGTTGAGCGAAGAGGAAGTGTCAGCACTCGATGACGACAGGGCCACACAACTCGCCGGCGGGTATCTTGCGGGACCCGGAGCGAGTGCCGGGACGATTCGGGACACCGCAGGCGCATCCGCGGAACGCGAATTGCGCATGGTGATTCAGGCACTGGTGCGGAAACGGACGGGCCATACCGCCTAAGTGCTAAAGAGAGGTGCAACCGATGTCAACACTCACTATACGCATCGACCCCGATCGGATCATCGGCCGGCGGGACGAGCGGATCTACGGCCATTTTCTGGAGCATTTTCACCGTCAGGTGTATGGAGGCATCTTCGATCCGGGATCTGCGCTGGCAGATGCGAACGGATTCAGGACGGATGTCGTGGAAGCACTGCGGGCAATCCGCACGCCGGTCATTCGCTGGCCGGGCGGCTGCTTTGTCTCTTCGCACCATTGGAAGGATGCGATCGGACCCAAACGGGAAGCCACCTTCGACAAAGCGTGGCGGGTGGAGGAGCCCAACACGTTTGGGACAGATGAGTTCATGGGCTTTTGCGCCGCGGTCGGGGCTGCCCCTTACATTTGCACCAACGCCGGGACCGGCAGTGCGGAAGAAATGAGCGACTGGGTCGAATACTGCAATCTGGAGCGCGAGGGGAAGTGGGCCAGACAACGGATCGCCAACGGTCATCCGGATCCCTACCGCGTCCGGTTTTGGAGCATCGGAAATGAAAATTACGGCCGCTGGGAGATGGGAGCTAAATCAGCCGGCGAGTGGGGCAGAACGGTGCTGGAAGCGGCCAAGATGATGAAACGCGTAGATCCCGGCATTGAGATTTTCGCCGCCAGTCTGGCCGATCTGGACTGGAATCTGTCACTCCTCAAGGAAGCCGGCCCGTTTCTGGATTGGATCTCGATCCACGGGTACTGGGATCCGATCTGGACCGACAACAAGCTGGCGGATTACGAGACCTGCATGGCCTATACGATGAAGATTGAGGAACCGATCCAAAAAGCTCGTCATATTCTGGGCGCGATGGGGTATTTGGACAGGATCCGCATTGCGTTTGACGAGTGGAATTTACGGGGCTGGTATCATCCCCACATTCATGATTATGCCGACGTGGCTGCTGACGTGTGTGCCGCGGCACGGGACGAAAACGATCGGAACGAGAGCTACACCATGGCAGATGCGATCTTCTCTGCGTGTTTTTTAAACCAATGCCTCAAACACTGCGACATCGTAAAAATGGCCAATTTTGCGCCGGCGGTCAATACCCGGGGCATTTTGTACGTCCATCCGGACGGGTTGGTCAAACGCACCACCTATCATGTGTTTGAGTTGTTCACCCAATCCATGCACGAGGTGGTCGTCGACGCGTATTTGTCAGGCGAGAACGAGTTTTCCGTCCGGCGCGGTGCATCGGAAGTTCCGGTGGAAACCGTCGATGCGGTCGCGACGCGCAGGTTGGATGGCCGTGCGCTTGCGGTATCGCTAGTCAACAAACACCCGGAACAGAACAGGACGGTCGAGGT
>LSQX01082325.1_pt1 | contig 19862 bp, 16 predicted proteins | sample 654561 | NCBI WGS metagenome assembly LSQX01 (sample SAMN04489861, study PRJNA283612) | anaerobic digester metagenome | isolation source: 4 biogas reactors fed with cattle manure at either 37C or 55C with and... | place: Denmark: Kongens Lyngby | collected 2014
GAAATGCAGGTGGAGAGAAGTTTCAATGTATTATTACCGATCCTGAACATAAAAAAGTATTAGATATTCTTCCTAACCGAAAGTCCGAAGACTTGTACGGATACTTTTTAAAGTACAAAGACCGGCACAACGTCAAATACATAGTTATGGATATGAGTGGTCCCTACCGTTGCCTTGCAAAAACCGTATTTCCGAAGGCACAAATTATTGCAGATAAATATCATGTGGTGCGACAAGTAACTTGGGCCTTTGAAAACGTCAGAAAAGCTGAACAGAAGAAGTTTCATGAGCAACGAAGAAAGTATTTCAAAAGGAGCAGAAGAGTTCTTCTAAAAAGGCCTGAGAATTTAACACCAAGTGAAGTCGATCAAGTTGAGGCAATGTTGAGTATATCTGAACGCTTACGACATGCTTACGTATTAAAGAATGAATTTTACAAGGTGATGGATTCTTCAAATAGCTATGAAGCCAAAAAACAACTTGCTAAATGGTATATGCTGGTCTATGGATACAAACTACCTGAATTTGATAACTGTTTTAGGGCTTTTAATAACTGGCAAAAAGAAATCCTTAATTCCTTTGATGTTCCATATACCAATGGTTATACCGAAGGTGTTAACAACAAAATTAAAGTTATTAAAAGAAATGCATTTGGTATGAAAAACTTTGAAAGATTTCGAAACAGAATACTCCATGTAATGGCTTAATATAGTTCTTTTAAATGAAACTGGCAGACAATCTAAATGACCATCTGCCAGTAACATATAGCGATTTCATTTTACTTTGTCCTACCCCAACAATTGACGCAGAACCTATAAAAAGCTCCTGGCACGATACTGCACCAGGAGCTTTCCAGATTCAAATATTCGCAGGTCGTTTTTTCATCTAACGTCCCAGCATAATCTATGCAAGGATTATTCCTTCATACTGCCCAATGCTACGCCCGCAATGATGTATTTTGAAAGTGCAAAATACACGATGAACAGCGGCAACACTGTCAAGGTCAATCCCAGGTAGACAGCACCATACTCTGTTCTGTAAATGTCACCTCTCAGCAAGCTTACCATGATGGGCATGGTGTATTTTGATTTGTCTGTCAGCAGAATCATGGGCATGAACAGGTTATTCCAGCTTCCAACGAACGAGAAGATGGCCTGTGTCGCCATGGCAGGTTTCATAATGGGAAGAACAATCCTGTTGAAGGTGTAGAATTCGCCAGCCCCGTCTATTCGTGCTGAGTTCACGATGTCAATGGACAGCGCTCCTGCCAGATACTGCCTCATAAAGAACACCACTGCTGGCGCGGCAATCGCCGGCAGAATCAACGGGAAATAGCTATTTGTCCAGCCTATGCGATACATGAACTGGTAAAATCCAATACCTGAAACTTGCGCAGGAATCATCAGGACAGCCATGATGAATGTGAAGAATGGTTGACGTAATCTCCACTGATAAGCTACCAGCGCGTATGCAGTAAGGGACGAGAAGTAAACTCCCAGGATTGTAGCGCCACCGGCTATAATGAAAGAATTCATAAAGCCCACCAAAGGATTAAAGGCCTTGCCCTCAAAGACCTGGAAATTGCTTTTCAGGTAAGTTGATGGCAACAGAGAAATGGCGCTCTGCTGGATCTCATAAGTCCCGCGTGTAGCATTCATAATCATGATCCAGAATGGCATTATACTAAGTATGGCCAGGAAGATACATACAATATATTTAATTGTTCTGGTAATTGCCCGGCCCGCAATTGGTTCATGTCTCATGCTCCCGCCCTCCTTGCTGCCGCCTGGGCTTTTCTAAGCTTCTTCATCTCTTTATTCGCCTTTATAGCATCTTTATCACGCAACAGATAGAAGAGTATTCCAGACAATATCGCTATGATGATAAACAGAAGCATACTTGCTGCTGCTGCACGATTGTACAGATAGCTTCCGCTGAACGCCTGGTTGTAGATGAAAACGCTAACGGTCAGCGTGGCATTGTCCGGACCACCGTTCAGGAACAGTTTGGGTATATCAAACATCTGCATGCCCCCTATCAGGCTGGTAACCAGTGTAAAGAGCATGATTGTTCTCAAACTCGGAAGGGTTATATAGAAAAAGACTTGTCTGTTTGTTGCTCCATCTATCTCTGCGGCCTCGAAGAGAGCGGGGTTGATTCCCAACACACCGGCAATAAGCACAATCATCGTTTGTCCATACCACATCCAGAACTGTATGAAGGCTATGATGCCTCTTGCCGTCCACTTATCCAAAAGAAAATTTATGGGCTCATTCGAAAGACCTAGCATCTTGAACAAGTCATTGACAGGTCCCATGGGATATCCGAACAGCGTACTGAAAAGTATGGCTATTGTAGCCGCGGTAATGATATTGGGCATATAGAACAGAACTTTAAATGCCCCCTGGCCTCTCAGCTTCTGACGCTGGTTGGTAAACCATGCAGTAAGCAGGAGAGCCAGCAGTATCTGTGGAATAAAGTTGATGGTCCACATAATGGCCGTATTCTGTAATGATTTTTGAAAGGATGGGTTCTTCAGTATTAACTGGAAATTATGAAACGGGTTTTCCAAGATCGTAAAATCTGTCTTGCCCAGACCTTTAAGGTCGGTAAACCCAATAATAGCAGTATAGAAGATTGGATACGCAGTAAAAATCAAAAACGCAAGCACGAAAGGTATAGAGAAAATATATCCGTATTTTGCATAGCTGACGCTTTTGAGTCTCTTGCCTTTCATAAGCATTCACCTCCGGTAAAGAGTCTGGTGCCTTGTTTATAAAAAGTTAGGGCGAACGGAAAGGCATCCGCCCGCCCTTTTGATAGCCAAAACTATTCAACGATAACGTCGAGGTTGTCAGCCACCTGCTGTTTGAAGTCAGCAATGGCCTGATCACGACTCTTGTTGCCGTTAGAATACTCACTAACCTGATTACGCCAGTAGCCGTTGATTGTTTCGTCATACTGGGTGAGGTTCTTACCGTTAGCAAACTCGCCAGCGGGAACGAATACGTCAAACATATTCTGGCCGCCGAGGAACGGGAGAGTACCGTCGGACTTCTTCATAACAGCACCGGAGGCAACAGTGTCCTTGGTTCCGCCAGGTCCGAAGAGTGTACCGTTAGCCCAGTAGTACTGGAGTCCGGTCTCAGAGCTGTCGAGGGTGATCCATTCGATGATCTCGCCAACAGCCTTCGGAATCTTGGTGTCCTTATTAGCAAGAACCCATGTACCGCCCCAGAAGAAGCCTACAGGAGGTTCACATACTGCCCAGTCGCCGTATGTACCTTCACCAGGAGCTTCTCCGCCGGAGTTACCAGCCATAACGTAGTTGATCAGCCATGCAGGACCGAAGAAACCGAATACCTTCTTTCCGCCGGCATCCTTCATATCAGCATACCAAGCGTCTGTCCAGTCGGTAGTATCGTTGTGATAGCCATTGTCCTTGAGCTTCTTGGAGTAATCAAGGAATGCTTCACGCTTAGGATCGATAACCAGCTTGCCGTCAACGATCCAGCCCTGATCGGAGCTGTTCTCAACAGCGTGCCAGAGGTCACCGTCACCGGAGATGATGGCATAACCCTTAGCCTTCAGATCTTCAGCTGCCTGGAAGAACTTATCCCAGCCAGGACCAACCTTATCCTTAATAACTGCAGGATCATCGGTGCCCCATACGTCCTTCGCAATGGAACGACGATAGATGAATGCACCACCGGTAGCCTGATAGCCAAGACCTACCAGCTTACCATCGCCTCTTGTTCCGATTTCAACAGTGTACTGAGCTATTTCCGATTCAGCTACGAGCTTGTCGACATCAATGCCGAGATCTTTATAAGCTGCGGCATACTGTGAAGCGTCGCCCTGTGTGTACTTCAGAACGAATGCAGCTTCTGCACAGTAGATATCGGGTGCATCAGAGCCACCGCCAGCAAGAGCCTGGTCGAGAGCTGGCTGATAAGCACCGTCTGTGGTAGCGATGATGGTTGTCTTGATTTCGTACGGGAAATCATTTCCTGTTCTTTCTTTGTAGATTTCCTTGTACTTGTCAAGCATCTTCGGAACTTCGTCGGTGAAACTCCAGAGGTTGAGAACTTTGACGTTGGGGTCGTCGGTTACTTCCGGAGCAGGAGTACTGGTGTCTGCAGGAGCAGCACTTGTCTCAGATGGAGAACTTGTTTCCGGAGCTACCGGAGTCGGGTCCTCTTTACCGCAACCGGTGAAACCGACTGCAAGCGTAAAGAGCATAGCCAGTGTAAGGACTAGAGCTAGAATACGTTTCATAGTTATCCTCCTTCTTTTATATATGTTTTGGCTGAGTTAATTATAGCAGATTGCACAATAATGTCAAGGGTATATTGTACAAGGTACAGCAAAAACACCGCAAGCGATTTATGTAGTTGCGTCAAAGGTTTCATGCAAAAAGCAAAGAAAAACTGAAGACCAAAGGCTGCAGCCGTATTGCAGCTCTTGGGTCTTCAGCTTTTATGCAAATTGCCCTATGCTGTTATTGATGATACAGGAATCATCCTCTTCCGGTATCATGTCCAATCAAACTATTTATTGGTTTTTAACTTGTTCATATGCCCATTCCAGCCATTGGCACAGTATTTCCAGATCCGACTTTTCCACGGTGGCACCGCACCACACTCTTAATCCAACAGGTGCCTCGCTGTAGGAATTGATATCATAGGCTACCTTTTCATCGGCCAGCAGCTTGACCATCGCCTTGATCTGACCGGCACTAAGATCCACATTCAGGCATACGCTGGTATTGGACCGGCAGGCCTTGTCCTTTGCCAGAAAGCTAATCCATGGGTGACTGTCCACAAAGGCTTCAAATACCCTGAGGTTCTCTTCGCTTTTTGAGATCAAGCCCTTGAGCCCTCCCACAGATTCTGCCCAGTCCAAAGCCTTCAGATAGTCCTCATTGCAAAGCATGGAAGGCGTATTGATGGTAGAGCCTTGGAATATTGCCTCGTTGATGGCACCCTTCTTTTTCAGCCTGAAAACCTTAGGCAGAGGCCAGGCAGGTGTATAGGATTCAATGCGTTCAACGGCTCTCGGCGAAAGAACCAGCATTCCATGGGCGGCCTCTCCTCCCAGAACCTTCTGCCAGGAGAATGTGAGCCCATCGATCTTATTCCATGGTATTTCCATGGCAAAAACAGCGGAAGTTGCATCACAAAGGGTCAGGCCTTCCCTGTCATCAGGAATCCAGTCGCCATTGGGCACCTTCACACCGCTGGTGGTGCCATTCCATGTGAAAACCACATCATTTGTAAAGTCAACCTTCGAAAGATCGGGCAGTTCTCCGTACTCGGCGGTATGCTTATTGATATTGGCTATCTTGAGTTCCTTTTCAATGTCATACGCCCAGCCTTTGCCGAAGGACTCAAAGGCAATGACATCAACACCCCTTGCGCCCAATACGTTCCACATCAACATCTCAAATGCTCCCGTATCGGATCCGGGCACAATTCCCACCAGATAGTCTTCAGGAATGCCAAGAATCTTCTTCGTCCTGATTATGGATTCCTGCAGCTTGGCCTTTCCCAGTGCACTTCGATGGGATCTGCCCAAAGGGGCATCCTTCAGCACTTCAAGGGTATAGCCGGGGTATTTGGCGCAGGGACCTGAAGAAAAACATGGTCTGACAGGCTTCTTGTTCGGTTTCATGGAATATACCTCACTTTCCTTGTATGAAACTATAACCCTATAATAAAAAACCCCCGTCCTGAAATAGAATCAGGGACGAGAGATCAAACCCGTGGTGCCACCCAAATTAGCCGAATACACGGCTCACTCTGTGCACGATAACCGGTGCTCCGGTCTGGCTCATCACCAGCGTCTATTGAGTGGATTTCGACCCTTGTGCCGGCTGATTCACACCATCCATCAGCTCTCTGTTTCAGCAGATTAAGGGGCTACTTGCTCCGTCATCGACTTTGCATTATTATTCTAAACCATATCTCAATGTTCATCAAGAGCTTTGATAATTTTTATACAAAGTGCTGTATAAGTATTATCGTCGAAGAACCCCTTTGATTAATATTTAACAATGATGTTTTTTTGTGTATTGGGGTATAATCTCCTGTGCTTGCTTATAACTGTATAACCCGTAAGCACTTAAATAATAATAGTTATAATGCGGTTTACACCTCAGGATAGAAGCAAAAACTTGAGTTGGATGTGGTGTGATGTCAGATTTGGCGGACTCCATGAAGAATGTCCCCCTTTCCAAATCACTGAATGAGAATCTGGCTGTTTTTCAGGAGATCTTTCATTGCGATGAATCCTTTGTCATCCGGCATCTGTATAATAGGTGCGGGAAAGATGACTTGAAGTTTTGTGTTCTGTATTTTGAAGGCATGACCAATCCCTCTTCCATCAATATTATAATAAGATCCATTATTCAGGCCGATTTCAGCGGTATCAAAAAAAAGAATCTGATCGCTCAGATTATAAGCGGTATCCTGCCGTCAGGGCATATACTGACTGGGGCTCGATCCGGAGATGTGTTAATAAAGCTTTTGCAGGGCTGTACTGTAGTGTTGGCGGACGGTGTAAGACAAGCCCTTATCATCCCTCCCATCGGAGGCACTAGAAGACAGGTAGGCAGATCCTGGGGGCCTTTAGCTATCGAGGGGCCGCGGGATGGTTTTACCGAATCCCTTGATAATAATCTCATGCTCATCCGGCGAAGGATTAAAACCCCTCATTTCAAGGCAAGGTTTAAACTGCTCGGGAAGAAGAGCCGAACCAGAATATGTCTTTGCTATCTTGATGATGTGGTGAACAAAACCATACTGACAGAGTTTGAGAAACGATTGGACACCATTGATATGGACGGAATAATGGATTCAAACTATATTGCAGAGCAGGTGCGAGATGCGCCCCTCTCACCCTTTCCTACGGTAGCAAGCAGCGAAAAGCCCGATGTGGTGGCTTCAAGGCTGCTGGAAGGCAGGATTGCCCTTATAGTAAGCGGCAGCCCCTTTGTCCTAACCGTTCCTTACATCATCGCTGAAATAGGGCAGTCCAATAAAGACTATTACAGTAACTTCATCTATGCATCAGCTAACCGTCTTATGCGCAATATAGCCGTGTTCGGAGCGATTCTGGCAGCTCCCTTTTATCTGTCCATAGTGAATTATCATCAGGAGATACTTCCCACCCCCATATACCTGAGCATTGCACAAGCCAGACATGAGGTGGCACTCCCTACATCACCATCCCTATTCCTGGCCCTGTTTCTGTTCGATCTTATACGGGAAGTAGGAACGCGCCTACCGTCTCAAATGGGTAATACCATCAGTTTTGTAGGCTCACTCATTCTTGGCGAGGTATTGATCGTATCCAGAATTGTCAGTGCACAGGTTGTAATAGTGGCAGCCCTGAGCGGATTGCTGCTGATCCTGAATCCCAATCTGTCAGGAGCAACCATTCTGGTTCGCACTTTTCTTTTATTGGGAGCCACGTTTTTCGGTATTTATGGAACCCTTGTTGCCCTGTTTATAGTTGTGATACACCTGCTGGGCTTACGATCCTTCGGTGTACCCTATCTTATGGGCCTTACACGGGTTAATGATCATGATTATCAGGATACCTGGATCCGCGCCCCCTGGTGGTTCATGACCTTGAGACCAAAGATCATAGGCGCCAGAAACCTTTTCAGGCAGGCCACGGGAATGGATAAAAGGACACGTTGAAAGTTAAAGGCGATTTACCGGTTCACAGGAAAGAAGGCGGTTCTCTGTGATTCTATTGTTACTTGGTTTCTTTGCAGCCCTGGCAGCCTGGCAATGGATTCCGCTGCACAGGCAGGGACATAAAAAGGATTTGTGGCTCAATATTGTGCTCATGCTGCTTTCTCTTACTGTCCATATCTTCATATTGCAGGGAATAAGGGTAACAACCCCGATATGGGATTATATTCTTAAAGTTTTGAGGCAGCTATCATGAGAGTGGAAAGAATAACCGACAAGCAGGGGATCTGCTTGATAACCATATTCATTATTGGCAGTTCCATACTCATTGGAACAGGAGGGGAAGCAGGTAACGACGCATGGCTTGCCGGTCTTACAGGTCTTTTTATGAGCCTTCCGGCCATCCTGGTCTATGCAAGGATATCATCCCTGTTCCCCGGAAAAAATCTTTACGAGATACTCCGGATTGTTTTCGGCGGTTTTGCAGGCAGAGGCCTTATGGCACTATATACCTTTTATTCCTTCCACCTTGGTGCCCTGGTATTAAGAAATTTTGGGGAGTTTATACGATCAGCGGTCATGACGGATTCGCCACTGATGTTTTCCGTACTAGCTGCTACACTTGTCTGCATCCTGGTATGCCGTTCAGGAATCGAAGTGCTTGGTAGGGGTGCAGTATATGCTCTTCCATTGTTATTCGCTATTACAGGTACTGTAATGATCCTTGGTATTTCCCAGTATGACCTCGCCCATTTGCAGCCCGTCATGGGAGGTGGACTGATCCGGATTCTGAAAGGCGGGTTTATGGCCTTCTCCTTTCCCTATGCCGAAACCCTTTTGTTCCTGGGTTCCTTTTGTCTTCTCAAAGATAAAAGATCTCCCTTCAGAATCTACCTTGGCGGGATTGCTATAGGAGGTATTGTCATCACACTTGTAACCCTGATGAACTCATTGGTGCTGGGGGAGATGTATTCATTGACCAGCTTTCCTTCCTATACAGCCCTTTCAATCATCAGTGTCGGATGGTTTGCGGAAAGATTTGAAATAACCGTCTCATTTACCTATTTTGTCGGCATCTTTATCAAAGGTTCCATCTGCCTCATCAGTACCTGCAAGGGACTGTCGGAAATATTCGGACTTAACAGTTACCGTTCGGCTATAGTCCCGGTTGGTCTTCTGATGGCCTGGTTCGCTTACGATCTTTATGCAGACACTGCCAAAATGCACGACTGGGCAAACTACGCATATCATTGGTATGCGCTGCCCTTCCAGGTGATCATACCGCTAATTCTGTGGATCACAGCAGAAATCAGGCTGCGACGCGGTCTGAAGGTTTAATTTTCCTGTAGATTGGAGATACTTTTTTTGGGTGAGAGTATGCTAAAGGGACTTTTCAGAAAACTCAAAGGCTCCGGCGAGGGGCAGTGTGAACCCTATCCCCCATTAACCCACTGTCTGGAGGAGAACATCAACAGGATATCCGAGATTTTTAAAGGCGACGAGACCCTTATAATAAGAAGGTTTCATAATATGTACTCTCCGAATCTTGTCTGCTGTGTCATCTTTATTGACGGGATGGTAGATGTGGATGTGTTGAACGAGAACATCATCAAGCCCATACAATCCAGACCAGTCAGTGATACAGTTCGAGGGAAAAAGCTATTGCGCGAACTGATGGAAAGCATCATTGAGTCCAACAATGCGGAAGAAAAACAGGACATGGATTATATTCTGGAGTCCATACTCTATGGGGATACCCTCCTTCTAACAGACAACTGTAACAGAGGGGTCATTATCAGCTCAAAAGGGTGGAAAACAAGATCCATATCAGAACCGGCTTCTGAGAAGGTGGTCAGAGGCCCCAGGGAAGGTTTCACTGAGTGCCTTATGACCAACCTGACCCTTATAAGGCGAAGGATCCAGGATCCGGGACTTAAGTTCAGATTCTTAAAGCTCGGGCTCAGGTCGAGGACAAGAATCTGCATCTGTTATATTGAAGGGATCGCCTCCGAGGATATTCTAAAGGAACTCTACAGCCGGCTGGAAAAGATTAAGATTGATGCCATTCTGGATTCAGGCTATATCCAGGAACTCATCAAGGACGCGCCCTATTCACCCTTTGACACCATAGGAACCACCGAACGTCCCGATGTTGCCTGTGCCAAGATGCTGGAAGGAAGAATAACCATTGTTGTAGACGGCAGCCCATTTGCTCTCACTCTCCCCTATTTGTTTGTGGAATACTTTCAGGTAAATGAGGATTATTACAATAACTATGTTTTTGCTTCCTTCAACCGCCTTATCAGAATTGTGGGAGCGACCCTGACCATTACGGTTCCAGCTCTGTATGTGGCTGTGGTTACCTTTCATCAGGAACTTTTACCCACATTCCTGCTCCTGTCCATCTCGGCATCGCGACAGGGCGTGCCCTTTCCAACCGTGGTTGAAGCCATGCTGATGATCTTTATCTTTGAGATACTCCGCGAAGCGGGAACAAGAATACCCACACCCATCGGGCAAACCATAAGCATAGTGGGGGCACTGGTGCTGGGTCAGGCTGCTGTTGATGCCAGGATTGTAAGCGCACCCATCATCATTGTAACAGCGCTGACGGGTATAACTTCATTATTGAGTTTCAGACTTCTGGGTGCACCCATCCTCATACGCCTGGTTTTCCTGCTTCTTTCATCAGTACTCGGCTTCTTTGGCCTGGTGTATGGATTAATCGGTCTTGTGATCCACCTGATGAGTCTGCGCTCCTTTGGGGTTCCCTTTACCCTGAACGTCACATCTCTCAAGGGTCAGGAAATCAAGGATACCGCAATCCGTGTTCCCTGGTGGTATATGCGCACACGGCCACCCCTCATGGCCCAAAAAAACAGGAAAAGGATGTCAGGGGAAATGGGGTTAAGCAAGCATGCTAAGAAGTAGACTGGCTCTGATACTTATTATCATGGTTTCTCTTGTCCTGGGCGGCTGCTGGAATTATCGGGAGATCGAGCAGATGAGTATAGTAGCCGGAATGGCAGTGGATGTGGATCCTACAGGTGATGAGTATGAGCTCACCATAGAAGTTTTGAGCATTGTGGGCGGCCAGGAGATCAAGCCAAAATCCAAGGTGATGACCATAACAGGGGAAACCATTTTCGATGCTGTGCGGAACGCCATCGCGCTTACAAGCCGGAAACTGTACTGGAGCCATGCCAAGATAATCATTTTTTGCGAGAATGCGGCCCGCAAAGGCCTGGTCAAAGTAGTGGATTGGTATGTCCGGGATGCAGAAACAAGACCCGATGTAAACCTGATAGTCGCTAAAGGAACTGCGAAGGATATCCTTCACACTGCCCAGCAAACCGATGAGATACTTTCCTTCCAATTATCAGAAATGATCGACAGTGAGAAGGAGCTGTCCACTTCCCGGTCTGTAGAGGCCTGGGAATTCATCAACGATATTGCCAGCGAAGGGATTCATCCGATGCTTCCTGTCATTGAATTAGTCAATTCGGAAGGAAATCCGACCGCCAGAATGGAAGGTTCAGCAGTGCTTAAGGGCGATCGGCTTGTAGGCTATTTAACAGGAGAGGAAACCAAATATGCCCTCTTTGTAAAGGATAAGATTGAGGGAGGCCTTTTGGTTGAAACCCTTGAGGATAAGGATGAAAACACCCGGGTAGCATTGGAAATATTCAAAAACAAAACCAGTCTCACACCTAGATTTATCGGAAACACCATTGTTATGGACATTTCAGTGAAAACAACGGTGGGGATTGACGAAATTATGGGAACCATGGATGTAATCTCCGAGGAGGGCAGCCGAAAATTGGCAGCCCAGGCGGAATCAGATATGAAAAAGAATATAGAAGATGTGATAAAGAAGGTTCAAAAAGAATTTGGCAGTGATATCTTTGGGTTTGGGAATACCATATACAAGAATAATCCCCGGGAATGGAAGAGATTCAGGGATGACTGGGATTTGCACTTTCCCAATGTGCAGGTCAATGTAACCTGCGATATTATCATTGAAGGAAGCGCTCTGCTAAAGCAGCCCCTCTACAAGGCTGAGTGAGCGGATAAGGTGGAAATATGGCAATTATCACCGTTATGGTTTTTGTACTAATAGGTATCTTTGAGTTGAAGCCGCTAATTAAAAAGGGAGATATCAAAGGCTTTGCTATAAATCTGGCTCTCCTTCTTTGCTCCTGCACTGTCCTGACCCTTAAAAGCCTGCAGATCTCCGTCCCTAGTCCTCTCAAACCTATAGAGAATCTCATTAAGACAATTTTGGAATAATGATAAGAAAAGGGTTGAAAAATGCGTAAAGAGATCATTAGCGACGGACAGGCCATCAGCCTCATGATCCTCTTCTATCTGGGCACAACCATAACAACAGGAACATCCCTCCAGTTAGGGAACGATGGATGGATTTCCATTGGCTTGGTCATGTTGGAGGCCTTGCCCTTTTTATTCATCTGCGTCAGGCTGTTGTCTGCATTCCCCGGAAAGAATCTGTTTGATATTTTGGAGCTGCTTCTGGGAAAAACTCTCGGAAAAGTGGTTACTCTGCTTTACACCATCTACACCCTGCAACTCGGAGCCCTTATCCTGAGAATCTTCAGTATGTTTGTTCATTCGGTGGCTCTGCCTGAAACACCGGATTTTGTCACCTATATCATGATGGGTGCCCTGGCGGCATGGCTATTAAGGGCGGGTCTTGAAGTAATGGCCAGAACAGCTAAGTTCATGCTAATCGTCATTTTTATTGTATTGCTGGCCGCCAATATACCATCCTTAGGCCTTCTGGATATCGACTATATTAAACCAGTGTTGGGTGATGGATGGGCTCCGGTTATTAAGGCTTCCTTCTCCAGCTTTGCAATCCCCTTTTCCCAAAGTATTATTCTGACGGGAGCCGTTTTTTTGCTGGAAAAGAAGGAAAATATCGGCCGATCTTATCTGAAGGGATATCTGGCAGCAGGTTTGGTAATTCTTCTCCTGGGCATTCGGAACATTATGATGCTGGGAGGAGACTACGGATCTCTCCAGTATTTTCCCTCCTACACGGCCATCAGCAGGATCAGGGTGGGACGATTTATACAGCGTGTGGAAGGGGCTGTGGATATTATTCTGCTCACTACAGCATTATTTAAGACGAGCATTAATCTCCTTGCGACAACAAAGGGAATCTGTTCCCTCTTCAATCATCAGGATTACAGAGTGTTTGCACTTCCTGTGGCTATCCTGGCTATGGTTCTTGCCGATATCAGCTTTGGCAGCACTATGCAGTTTGCATATTTCACAGATAGGTTGTATCCTTTCTATGCACTGCCCTTTCAGGTTTTCATCCCTGTTCTGCTCTTCCTGGTCTACATCATACGAAAGAGAACAGGCAGGCTTCCGTCCATCCCTGTTGAAGAGGATGAATCATAGGCTGCCCGCCATGGAGTGGCTAATCATTGTCCTGTTGCTCCATTTCCCGCAGCGGTCTCCAAAGCAGCCTATCTCCATACCGTTTTCATGGATTTTAGCAACTTCACAGTGGTTGGAGCAACCTTCGCATTCAAAGCCCTTGGACTCAAACCTTTTTTCCGCGAGGGAGAAGCCTTTGAACCGAGTACGCCCATTCTTTTTTACCGCATCTCTGGCCAGTATGGCAGCTCCAATGGACCCCATCACCTTGTGATGTTCAGGCACTGTCACCTCAAATCCCAGGGCTTTTTCAAAGGCAATTTTCATGCTTTTGTTGGCTGCCACCCCGCCCTGAAAAAACACCTTTGGCCTTATATCCTTTCCCTTTCCCACATTGTTCAGATAGTTTCTCACCAGAGCCTCGCACAGCCCCATGATTATATCCGACTGATTGTACCCCATCTGCTGTTTGTGGATCATATCGCTTTCAGCAAAAACCGCACAGCGGCCAGCAATTCTTACGGGTATGTCAGCCTTTAGGGCACAATCCCCAAACTCTTCAATAGGAATTCCCAATCTCTCAGCCTGTCTGTCCAGGAAGGATCCGGTTCCTGCCGCACATACCGTGTTCATGGCAAAATCCGATACCACTCCGTTTCTCAAAAGAATAATCTTGGAGTCCTGGCCTCCGATCTCAATAATGGTCTTCACATCCCGATCCAGTTCAAGAGCTGCCACGGCATGAGCTGTGATTTCATTCTTCACAACATCAGCTCCCACCAGGACCGATGCGATCTGTCTGCCGCTTCCGGTGGTGCCGCAAGCAGCGACATCCTCATCGCCATATCGGCCTTCCAAAAGTCTGAAGCTCTCCTGCACTGCTTTTATGGGATTTCCACGGGTTCTTATATAATGCTTTTCCACCACATTTAATCTATGATCCAGCAGAACCAGGTTGGTGCTCACCGACCCCACATCAATACCCAGATACAGCATGACTTCTTCTCCTTTCCAGCATATCCACAAACGCCTCTATTCTGGTGATATATCCGGCCTCACCGGTCATCTCGTCCACAACCAGGGACAGGATTGGAAAATCCTTATCCCTGGCGATGGTGGGCAGGATAGCCTTTGAAACAATCTCCGGCATACATCCCATGGGAAAGATCTGGATAGCCCCATCAAAACCGCTTTTCCAGGATAGGATGGCTTCTCCCACGCATTCCCTTGCATGTCCGCCTATATTGTATGGAAGGTAATCCCTGGACGCTTTTTTTATGCTAAGGCTGTTCAGCCTTGTGGGCGACATGAGTGTGTTTCCCACCCACCAGCTGGGGGTCATGAGGCGTTTTGTAGATATGCCGTAATCCATGAGCTTGTCCTCAATATAAAGATTGGAAAAGGGCTCGATTACGGTATAGATCTCACCGATGATGGCGATCCTGACAGGTCTTGCAGAATTATCACAGGGTATTTCATCCATCCTTTTATTATAATCATGAAGGCATTTAAGCATCTTCTCCGGAGTCTTGCACCTGTATACCTCCTGCCTGCACTTTCTCAGAAGATGCTTGCAACTTCCCCGCACTTTTTCATATCCTGCCTTTTCATGAGCCTTGGCCTCAATGGTATCCAAAAGCCCCATTATCCTTACTGCCTGTGCCAGGGCACGCCATTTTTGCCCCTTGCTCCGGGGACTTGATTCAGTAAGCCTTGAAATCCTTGCCATGAGTTCCTTAAGGCCAATGGCTTTTGGTGCATCAACAACTATAAATTCCACCTGGTAGCCCAGTCTTTTAAGCAGGTTCATGTGCATCTCACAGTATTCTCCAAACCGGCATGGCCCACAGCTGCCTGTTACAATAACAGTGTCGGCTCCCTGTTCAATGGCCTGGATATAATTGCCCACCATGATCTTGAATGGAAGGCAGATCTCCTCGGGAGCATGGAGGGATCCTATTTCCAAGGCGGCCTTGCTGTTTTGGGGTGGTATGACATAATCCACGCCCAGTCCTTCAAACAGGGCTTTTGCAGCGATATATACATTGCCCATGTGGGGAATGGTTACTTTCAAGCTTAACGCTCCTTTCCAGCATGTCTGCAAACGCTTCAATCCTGGTGTCCACCCCCGCCTCGCCAGTATGCTCGTCGATCTTCAGTACCAGCATGGGGAATTCCCCTGTCCGATCCCTGACAAGCTCAATGATCACCGAATCGATACCGCAGGCAAAGGATGAAATGTAGACAATACCCTGCACCTGTCGGTTAGCAGCAAGAGCGGCGATGAAGCCATAGGTTTTTCTGGCAAAGGTCCAGAAGGGTTTTTTAAACAGGGTCTGAACCTCCGGCTCCATCTCAGCCTCATCAACACATTCTTCGGTAATGACCCCCACCCCCAGTTGATTGAGCTTTTTCTTAATATTCATATTGATGAAGGTATCGTATATATTGTATGGATGTCCCGCCAGCGCCACCTTAATTGGATAGCCCTGGTCATCATATCCGGTTTTAAAATGGGACTGTTCTTTAACAGCCGCTTCAAGAGCAGCTGATACCCTTCGTCTGTTACCGGTGATCCGGGAAGCCGACGCCATGGCCCACTGGCGGAGTCTGGCCATGGAAGTGGCGCTAAAAGGATGGGAGATGACTTCGGGCAGACCCGGTATGCTGTTGATCACCATCTCCGGAAGACCGCAAAACTTTGGACAAATATATTCGTCTTTATATAACTGCATGATTCTGGGTATGAACAGCAGATCGCATTTATCCTTAAGATAGCACACATGTCCGTGAAAGACCTTCACCGGCAGGCAAGCCTCATCCACACAGTATTGAGCACCCGAATCCAGTATGGATTTATTGGTTTGGGGCGATATGACCAGTTCGGCTCCAAGCTCGGTAAAAAACCTTGTGAAGAAGGGATAGAATTGATCATACAACAAACCCCTGGGTATTCCAATTTTCATAACCTTTCACCTTTTCTATAGTTTCCTCTTTCGCAAGTGATGTGAAGATTGCTTCGCGGGCATAGCCTCCTCACAATGACGTAAAGAGGCGTCATTGCGAGCGGAACGAAGTGCAGCGCGGCAATCTCCGACCTCGAAGCCCTTCTTGCTCTCTCACTTCCAACTTCCCACCTCTCGCCTCCAGATGGCAACAATCCGGTAAAGTCCTATCAGGGCTTCAGCACAACCTTGATGCAATGATCCCTCTTTTCATCGAAAAGCTCATACCCCATATTACCCTTGTCCAGGGGAAGCCTGTGGGTAATGATGTCTGTGGCATCTATGGAACCGTCCTTTATAAGGGACAGTATGGGCTCAACATATTTATGGACAGGGCATTGCCCCATCTTCAGCGTGATATTGCGTGCAAAAAAGTCTCCCAGGGGGAACATATTATAGCGGGCACCATAGACCCCTACAACAGAGACGGTCCCCCCCTTCCTCACTGCCTTGGCGGCAATTTCTATAGCGGATTTTGATCCCCCCTGGAGCTTCAGTGCCGTTTCGATCTTCTCCATAAGGGTCATCCTGCCGTCCATGCCAACACAGTCCACCACCACATCGGCTCCTCCGCTGGTTATCTCTTTTATATATTCACCGGTGTTGTCATGATCCTCTATATTCACGGTCTCCACGCCGTTGTACTTTCTGGCGTGTTCAAGACGGTAGTTAAGGGCATCCACAGCAATGATACGTTTTGCGCCCATAAAGGCTGCCCACTTAACTGCCAAAAGACCAACCGGCCCGCACCCCAGGATCACCACTGTATCATCCTTCCCGACTCCCCCCATTTCCACGCCCCAATATGAGGTGGGGAGTATATCGGTTAAAAAGAGCACCTGTTCATCGCTCAGTTCCTCCGGAACTACAACCGGTCCCACATTGGCATAGGGAACCCTGAGATATTCGGCCTGCCCGCCATCATAGCCGCCGAATGTGTTGCTATACCCCAAAAAGGCACCGGCTTCTCCGTTGGGATTTGAATTGTCGCATTGGGACCAGAGCCCATGGGAGCAATACCAGCAGTTTCCGCATGAAACAGGAAAGGGTATGATGACCCGATCACCTTTTCTTACTTTATTTACTCCCTTTCCGGCCTCCTCCACAATGCCCATGGCTTCATGTCCCAGAATAAATCCCTTGGGCATATCAGGGATCATACCATGGATCAGATGGAGATCCGAACCGCAGATGGAAGTGGCAGTCACCTTGATGATAATATCATCATCATTCTGTATCTCAGGATCTCCCACATTCTTTACCTGTACATCCTTTATTCCTTCATACACCAGTGCTTTCAATACTCGATCATTCCTTATCCTTTAAAGATCATTATCCTGAGATAGCATTTCCGTCCCGATGGCAAATATGCAAAAAAACGCTCCATCCTTTGTCAGAGCACCTTCCGGATATTGTAAACCGCATTCAGGACAAGATAATACTGAGGAGAGTACCTGCCAATGGTCCACAGGCTGATGCCACCAAGTCTGAATTCGTTCACCAGGGCAAGTGATGCGAACATGCTTCTGGCATCCGAAAACCAGACCTCATGCTGCCTTCCGGTATTGTCATAGTATCTGAACCAGGGAGCCTGAGCCAGCGCATCGAATTGAATGAAAGCTCCCACCTGTCTTGCCAGATCCACGGCGCCCGTGTTGGATATGGTGGAAGCCGCAGTACCCTCCATGAAGGGAAGGGTCCAGTTATATCCATAATTCGGGATGCCCATAAGGATCTTTCTTCTGGGTATGACCGTAATCGCATAGTTTAAAACACGCCTTACCTCATTGAGGGGTGCTACAGCACGGGGCGGACTGTATGTGTAGCCCCATTCATAGGTCATGAGAATCACATGGTCGGTCAATGCGCCGTGAACAGGGTAATCATGGGCTTCATAGAGGAGTCCCATCTGATCGCCCGAGACCTTGGGCGCCAGTGCGGTGGTGAGTGAAAAGCCCTGCGGTCGGATTCTTGCAGCCACCTTCCTCAAAAAGTCGTTATAATTCTCCCTGTCCTGGGGATAGAGGTACTCAAAATCAATGTCCAGCCCATAATAATTCTTTTGTCTCATAATCCGCAGCACATTGTCGATCAGGGTATCCTGAACCTGCTCATTATTCAGGATCTGGCTTGCTAAATCACTGGAAAAGCTTCCCCCCTGTTCGATATTGGTGATTACCATAAAAGGGGCTACTCTGGCAGTCCTGGCAGCCTGTATGAGTGGTTCGTCATCAATGGTGCTCAGGCTTCCATCGGGTCTGACTTCATAGCTAAATATGCTCAAAAACGAGAGAGAAGGCAGGGTTTTTCTCAGCACTTCACGGTCAATATCCGGGAAGGCATAGCCATTGACTAGAATCTCTCCGAAGTTTATTTCTCTGGGCGGTATGTTTAGCACCTGCCCCACCTCCAGAGATGCAGGATTGGTTATATCGGGGTTAGCCTCCAGTATATCTGCTATGCTTACATCGTAGCGTCTGGCAATTCTGAAGATGGAATCACCCGGTCTGACGGTATATTGTCTGGTTCCCTCAAGAATGACAAGAGTCTGTCCCGGCACCAGCTGTTCGGGGTCTGTCAGTTCATTATCACTGATAATCCTTTGGCTTGGAACATCGTACAGCCTTGAAATGGAATAGACACTTTCCCCTGGTCTTACAACATGAATTCGCATATTAAACACACTCCTGTTACTGATAACGCCTGCAATTTGGTTGCAGAACACTATTACAGAATATGCTAAGAAGGCATATTATGACTTTTCTATATACGAATCCAACCGGGGAAATAACCTTCGCCTCTTATCTGAGTTTTTTATTGATATCCTCTATCCAGGAGTTCAATTCTCTGACTTCCTTGCGCAGGTCCTCCCTCTCCCTGATTGATTTCTGATTCTCTTCCTGGGCCTGGGCTGTCAGCATGGTCTGTCCAATTGAAACGATGAAATTACCAAGAGCCGCCTTTTCCTCACTGTTCAGCGCAAAATTTAGAAGTGTCCCCAAAAACGCTGCCAGTAGCGCAAACCGGTTCGGCGGTACCCTGTTGAAGCTGTACATGATGATCACCCGGAGAACAGATTTCAGCATTACCATTATATTAAGCTGTGAAGTTTTGTGTGGCAGCCCTTTTCCATCATGAATTTCTTTGATGCATATCTTAGCCATAAACTGCCATACTAAGTCCTGTATCATTAAGCCATTTTTCCGGGAATTGTCAATAAGGCCTTGGAGTGTGAGTTTCGGTTGGACATCAAAAAGAGAATCAAAAATCTGTTATTTTTCCATGAACCTCAGATGGAAAAGCCCTTTATCCTTAAGGAGGATAGTAGCAGTGACGGTAGGGACAATTCTGATATAGAAAAAAACAAGGAGGGCTCCAGGAAGAAAAAGAATGAGGATCTGCTGCTGCTAAAAAAACTTGAAAAAATAAAGCTGACCGATAAAAAGGAAGGCTCTGATAAGGAAGAAAAGCCCGATATCAGCAAACAGCTGTCAGAGAATAAGAGGGTAATTGAGGAACGTTTTTCAATCCCCCTCAACGGGGATCTGATCATCAGAAAATTTGATATAACGGTCAAGGACTCGGTCATCGCAGCCTTTCTGATCTTCTTTGATGGACTGGTGGACACAAAGGTGATCAATGACGATATCCTTCAGCCCTTGATGCTATTATCCAACCTTGATATCAAAAGCGATGGCGAGAATATTTTAAACTATATACGCAGTCATATCCTGCCCCACAATCAGCT
>LSQX01133562.1_pt2 | contig 19861 bp, 15 predicted proteins | sample 654561 | NCBI WGS metagenome assembly LSQX01 (sample SAMN04489861, study PRJNA283612) | anaerobic digester metagenome | isolation source: 4 biogas reactors fed with cattle manure at either 37C or 55C with and... | place: Denmark: Kongens Lyngby | collected 2014
GCCTGTTGGTAATCCTCGCGTCCTTCGTAATAGTGACCGAGATATCTGTATGCTTTAAATATTTTTTTTTCAGCGGCTTTTTCCAGATAGGGAACGGCAATGTCCGGTTCTCCGGTCTCTATGCAGCATACTCCGTACCAGTAGTTTCGGCTGGCATTATCGGGGCTCTGCTTTAGATATTTCAGCATAATGGGCTTAGCCCTCTCGTAGTCGCCTTGCGCAAAATAGTTGCGTCCCTGCTGGAGCGTCTGGGCAGCAGCGCCAAGGCATACCAGCAGCAGTGATAGAGTAAATCCAAACCTTTTCATACGTCCAAAGATAAACATTTTTAGTCGGTGCATGGGTATAATGACTCTCCAAATTTGCTATTTTGCGGCCGTATTTAAAAAAAGATGGTGACCTCAATGTCCGGTACATTGAAGTCACCATCTTTTATGATAAGCGGGTTGCTTTATCTTTTTAGATCAATAACGTATTTCGCGTTTTCCATTTTTTCTACGAGATATCCGACTCTCCAGTGATTTAATGCAGGGAGTTCATAGTATTTTATTGTAATTTCGAGTGTATAAGTGTTATCGCCGCTTGAAAACAGTACATAGTCACCAGGTTCGTTTTGGTAAGACTCCTCGCCATAAGCAAGCAGCAAAGTCACATGCTCAAAATCAATAGGAGTGTACTTGCCTTCCACATATTGTTTCATCTCTTCATCGCTGTTGATGACAATCAGATCGGCTGTTTCAGACGGAATCTTAGGAATGTTTGTCCACTTTGCATCAGGTCCCAAATTATAAATCTCACAGTAAAGACCTTGAATGTCAGAGGTGTTTCCTCCATCAGGGGGAGTGGGTCTCTTAAGCTCGATAACGTATTTTGCGTTTTCAACTTTTTCCACCAGGTAACCGACTCTCCAGTAATTAAGCGCAGGACAGAGAGAGTACACTATTGTAATCTCAAGCGTAAAAGCGTTTTCTCCGTTTGAGAGCAGCACATTATTACCAGGATAGTTCATGTAAGGCTCTTGACCATAAGCAAGCAATAAGGTGTACTTCTCAAAGTCTATTGGAGCATACCCGCCTTCTACGTATTGTTTCATCTCCTCATCGCTGTTGATGACAATCATATCGGCTGTTTCAAACGGAACCTCAGGAATGTTTATCCACTTTGCATCAGTTCCTAAATCGTAAACTTTACAATAAAGGCCTGAAGGGGGAGTTTGATCAATGTTGTCTGTGTTTTCCGTCTGTTTGTCCGATAAAACATCTAGAACGTCGTTCTTGTCAGAATCGCAAGAGACGAAGCCGAAGCTAAAGCATGCAATACATGCCAGCATCAAGGATTTTTCAATTATTCTCTTCATGGGTTGCTTTTATTTTGAGGTTCGTAATATAAGGTTCACATCTAAGTTCGTTCTGAGAGCGATCATCTACTTCAAGCAAAATAGTATATTTCTATTATAATAATCTCTTTATCAATTAAATATTTACGAGAATCTAATTATTTAAGAATTTTTAAGAATTAACAGACAGGGAAATATTTAACGATACGACCTGCGTGTAATTAATAATTGCCGAGCCGAAGCTGATGCCACCCATTGAGGTGGACGGGAGCAACTTTGCGGTTGATTCAGCTTAACTGCTGATGCATGGAGACTGCGGCGCGGCGGCCGTCGCCCATGGCCAGGATGACCGTAGCGCCTCCGCGCACGATGTCACCGCCGGCAAATATGGTCGGTATGGATGACTGCATGGAGTCGTTTACGGCTATGGTGTTTTTGCGTCCCAGTTCCAGACCTTTGATTGATTTGGGTACTATGGGGTTGGGAGATACGCCTACGGCCACAATTGCCATATCAACATTGATTGTGATGGTTTTGCCTGTGGGAACAGGGCTGCGGCGACCGTCGGCACCGGGTTCGCCAAGCTCCATCTTTTCGAGTACAGCCTGTTTTATGCGGCCGTTCTCATCGCCGATATAGCGTATGGGGTTGTGCAGCGTCATGAATTCAACACCCTCCTCTTTGGCATGTTCAACCTCTTCAAGGCGTGCCGGCATCTCCTCTTCGGAGCGACGGTAAACGATTATGGCGCGGTCGGCGCCCAGGCGCAAAGCGGTACGTACCGAATCCATAGCGGTGTTTCCGCCGCCTACGACCATTACGTTCTTGCCGAAGATTATGGGGGTATCGGACTCCTTGCTTGCGGCATCCATCAGGTTGACCCGAGTAAGGTATTCGTTCGATGACATTACGTTGATAAGGTTTTCGCCCTCAATGTTCATGAAGTTGGGTAGACCGGCGCCGGAACCTACGAAAATGCCCTTGTATCCCCGGTCTTCAAGGTCGCTTACGTTAATGGTCTTTCCGATGATACAATTCGTTACAAAGCTGACGCCCATTTTCCGGAGATTGTCTATTTCGGTGTCAACAATTCTGTTGGGCAGACGGAACTCGGGAATACCGTATTTAAGTACACCGCCTATCTCGTGAAGCGCCTCAAATACGGTAACGTCATAACCCAGTTTGGCCATATCGCCTGCGAATGTAAGGCCAGCAGGACCGGAACCTATCACGGCAATCTTGATACCGTTGGGGGCTGCAACATCGGGTATCGATATGTTGCCGCTATTATGCTCGTAGTCGGCGGCAAAACGCTCCAGATAGCCGATGGCAACAGGCTTTTTGCCCATCTTGACATATATGCATGTGGATTCGCACTGTTTCTCCTGCGGGCAGACACGACCGCATACGGCAGGTAAAGAGCTGGTATGTTTGAGAACTCTGGCTGCTGCCAAATAGTTGCCGCGCTCTATGTTTTTTATAAATGAGGGTATTTCAATGTTGACAGGGCAACCCTCCATACATGAGGGGTTGACACAGTCAAGGCAACGCTTTGCCTCGAGCAGAGCCTGCTCTTCGGTGAGTCCCTGATTGACCTCCTCGCGGCGGCTGTGGCGGCGGTAGTCGGGAGCCAGCTCGTTCATCACACAGCGTTCAATAGAACTGCGCTCTTTAGGTTTCATTAAACTGCGCAGTTCATTGCGCCACTCTGCATTGCGGTTGCACAGAACGTCGATGGATTCAGTATAATCTCCGGCAGCTTTGGCTGTCTCTGTTCCGGCGGTCTGTCCGGTACCTTGTGCGGCGCTTGCTTCTGTGCTCTGTCCTATGCTTTTTCCGGCATTCTGTCCGGCAGCAGTTCCTGCGGTTCCGGATAGAGATGCTTCGAGCTTTTTCATCTCTTCGAGCTCAATCTCCCTGAAGGCTCCCATACGTTTCATCATCTCGTCCCAGTCAACCTGATGTCCGTCAAATTCGGGGCCGTCCACACATACGAACTTGGTTTTTCCGCCTACGCTCACACGACATGCACCGCACATTCCGGTTCCGTCAACCATTATGGTGTTGAGGGAGACATCGGTCCGTATTCCGTATTTCTGCGTAAGCAGACAGCAAAACTTCATCATAATGGCGGGTCCTATGGCAAAGCATTTGTCAATTTTTTCTCTTTGAATGACACTCTCCATCCCGACAGTTACGACACCCTTGTTGCCGTATGAACCGTCATCGGTCATGATGATGACCTCATCGGAATATTGACGTATTTCATCTTCAAGTATAATGAGTTCCTTTGTGCGGCCTGCAATAACTGAAATGACCCTGTTGCCGGCCTCTTTCAGAGCTTTTATGATAGGCAGCATAGGAGCGGTTCCCACGCCGCCGCCTGCGCACAGTACAGTTCCGAACTTTTCAATGTGGGTGGCCTGTCCCAGAGGACCTACCACGTCGGTTATAAGATCACCCGGTTCCAGAAGGCACAATTTGCTTGAAGAGAGCCCGATACGCTGTACTACCAGAGTAATGGTGCCTCTTTTCGGGTCGGAGTCGGCTATTGTATATGGAATGCGCTCTCCTTCCTTACCTACGCGGACAATGACGAAGTGACCTGCTCTGCGTGCCCTGGCTATAAGCGGGGCTTCGACTTCAAACTTGAAAACATTCTCAGAAAACTGTTGTTTGGAAATTATCCTGTTCATTTTGAAAGATTTTCTTCTAAAATGGATTTTTGTTGTGCAAATTTACTTAATAAATGCATTTTTTGATTACATTTGTGTAACTGAAATAGAAATGTTAAGTTACATTTTGAATTTTTGCAATAATATTGATTTAATATACATTTATATACGAATTCATGAGCTATCTGCGTTTTGAAAAAACTCTAATGACCAATCTTGAGGAGACGCTTCCAAGAGAGATTCTAAGAACTAACAGATCCGGCGCATATCATTACACCACCATAGTGGATTGCAATACCAGAAAGTATCATGGACTTCTGGTTGTACCGCTCCCTGAGCTTGACAACGAAAATCATGTGTTGCTTTCTGCGCTTGACGAGACCGTTATACAACATGGTGCTGAATTCAATTTAGGAGTTCACCAGTTTCGGGGATATAATTTCAGTCCTAAGGGCCATAAATATATCAGAGAGTTCTATTGTGATAAAGTTCCTACAGCCGTTTATCGCGTGGGAGGGGTTGTGCTTAAGAAAGAAAAACTTTTCGAGCATAACGAAAACAGAATACTTATAAGATATACTCTGCTCGATGCTCATTCGGATACTACTTTGAGGCTGCAACCCTATCTGGCTTTTCGCAGCGCCAATAGGTTTACGCATGAAAACACTCATGCAAGCCGTGAATATCACATAGTGGAGAACGGTATCAAAACCCGCATGTATCACGGTTATCCGGAACTTTTCATGCAGCTTAGCAAAGAGAATGAATTTGTATTCCGTCCGGATTGGTATCGCGGATTCGAATATTTCAAGGAGCTTGAGCGTGGATATGATTTCAATGAAGATCTTTATGTACCCGGCTATTTTGAGTTCCCAATAAAGAAAGGTGAGACGGTAGTCTTTTCAGCCGGTGTTTCGGAGGTCAAGACCAAGGGGTTGAAAAGAACTTTTACCATTGAGGTTAACGATCGCACTCCGAGAGATAATTTTTACAATTGTCTTAAGAATGCTGCACACCAGTTCCATAACAAGATTGATGGTCATCATTATATTCTTGCAGGATATCCGTGGTTCAAGTGCAGAGCACGTGATATGTTTATTGCATTGCCCGGACTGACGCTGGCACTGCAGGAAACATCGGAATTTGAATCGGCGATGACAACGGCCCAAGAAGCCATAAGGAGTTTCATGAGGGGTGAGCCGTTTAAGCTCCAGATTCATGAGATTGAACACCCCGACGTCTTACTTTGGGCAGTATGGGCTATTCAGCAGTATGCCAAATATGTTTCCCGCGAAGAGGCGTGGAAAAAATATGGCGCCCTGCTTATTGAAATAATGGATTTTCTGCGTTATAACCGTCATTACAATTTCTTTGTACACAGCAATGGGTTGGTCCACATCAATGGAAAAGAGAAGGCTGAGACGTGGATGAACTCTTCGGTTAAAGGTGTTCCGGTTATCCCAAGAACAGGTTATGTGGTGGAAATCAATGCCTTATGGTATAATGCACTGATGTTTACCGCCGATTTGTCAAAGGAGTTTGGAAAGGCGGACTACTCCAGAAAGCTTGAGTCCATTGCATCGAATGCAGGGAAGTCATTCCTGAAGACTTTCCTGAATGAGCATGGTTATCTGTTTGATTTTGTTGACGGAAATGTTCCTGACTGGAGTGTACGTCCGAATCAGATTTTTGCTGCTGCGTTTGATTATTCCCCGCTGGATGCCAAGCAGAAGAAGTCGGTGGTCGATATAGTGACCAAAGAACTTCTTACTCCAAAGGGAATACGTTCGCTCAGTCCTAAGAGTTTTGGCTATAACCCAAATTATTCCGGACCGCAGCGTGAACGTGATTATGCATATCATCAGGGGACAGCCTGGCCATGGTTGGCCGGATTCTATTTTGAAGCCTATCTCAAGGTGTTCCGTATGAGCGGTCTCTCATTTGTTGAAAGGCATATGGTAGATTACGAGGATGAAATGTCATTGCATTGTATTGGTTCGCTGCCCGAGCTTTTTGACGGAGATCCTCCATTTAAGGGTAGGGGTGCTGTTTCGTTTGCCATGAATGTGGCAGAGATTCTGAGAACCATGAAGATTGTGAATGAATTTGAATAAAACTGCAATATGAAAGTACTGATGTTCGGTTGGGAGTTTCCACCCCATATTTTGGGAGGATTGGGAACAGCCAGTTTTGGATTGACAAGGGGATTGGCCCAACAGAGAGACGTTGACATAACGTTTTGCCTGCCTAAACCTTGGGGTGATGAGGATCAGAGCTTCATGAAGATTTTAGGCATGAATACCATTCCGGTGGTTTGGCGTAATCCTGATTCGGAATTACTGAAAAACAGGTATCCCTGGATGGATCCCCAGGATTATTTCAGGTGTCGGGAGCATATTTATTCCGATTTCGGCTACCTTTATACAGATGATATAGGTTGCATTGGATTTTCGGGACGTTATACGGACAATATCTACGAAGAGATTAACAATTATTCAATAGTTGCGGGTGTGGTTGCAAGATCGGAACAGTATGATATAATCCATTCTCATGACTGGGTGACCTATCCGGCAGGCATACATGCCAAGATGGTCAGCGGCAAGCCGCTGGTGATTCATGTCCATGCTACCGATTTCGACAGGAGCCGGGGTAATGTCAATCCTACTGTGTTTTCCATTGAGAAGAACGGTATGGACCATGCCGATCACATAATGTGCGTCAGCGAGCTGACCCGCCAGACCGTTATCAACAAATATCATCAGGATCCGCGTAAGGTCTCTACAATGCATAATGCCTTGGAGCCACTGACTCAGGAGATTCAGGATATTGTACCCGATAAGAAACCCTATGAGAAGGTCGTAACTTTCCTGGGGCGCATAACAATGCAGAAAGGACCCGAGTATTTCGTTGAAGCCGCGGCACTTGTACTGAAACGCACCCATGACATAAGATTTTGCATGGCAGGAAGCGGCGATATGATGAATGATATGATTCGTATGGTTGCTCATAGAGGAATTGCCGACAGGTTCCATTTCCCGGGTTTTATGAGAGGGAAACAGGTATATGAGTGCTTGAAGGCGAGTGATGTCTATATAATGCCATCCGTATCCGAGCCGTTTGGCATTTCACCACTGGAGGCTATGCAATGTGAGGTGCCGACCATAATATCAAAGCAGTCCGGTTGTGCCGAGATTCTTGAAAAGTGTATAAAGACCGACTACTGGGATATTCATGCTATGGCCGATGCTATCTATGCGATATGTAATTACCCCTCACTCTACGAGTATTTAAAGATTGAGGGTAAGAAGGAGGTTGATGCCATCACTTGGGATAAAGTAGGTGAACGCGTTCTGAAACGTTACAAAAAGGTTTTGGGCATTAAATAAAATTGTGGAATAATAAAAACAAGATATATGAAAACAATCTGTCTCTATTTTGAAATTCATCAGATCAATCATCTGAAGAGGTATCGTTTTTTCGATATCGGTTCGGATCACTACTATTATGATGATTACGCCAATGAAACGAGCATTAGCAATATTGCCGAGAATTCATACATCCCGGCACTGAAGGTGCTTATTGATATGGCGCGTAAAAACGAAGGTGCTTTCAAGGTAGCCATATCGCTTTCGGGTGTAGGTATAGAACAGTTGGAGCGCTATGCTCCGCAGGTTATGGATCTGCTTCAGGAATTGAACGAAACCAACTGTTGCGAATTTTTGGCAGAACCCTATTCGCACGGTCTTTCGTCGCTGTCACCTAAAGGAGAGCAGTACTTCCGTGATGAGACCAAGCGTCAGGCAGAAAGGATTAACAATCTCTTTGGTCAGAAACCCAAAGTGTTCAGGAATTCAAGCATGATCTATAGTGATGAAATAGGAGCGCTTGTGGCTGATATGGGCTTTAAGGGAGTCTTGACCGAGGGTGCCAAACATGTTCTGGGTTGGAAGAATCCACACTATCTTTATCATTGCGCTCTGAATCCAAAATTAAAGGTGTTTACCCGTGATTTCAAGTTGTCCGATGACATAAGCCTGCGTTTTTCCGATCCGTCATGGGTATCATATCCGCTTATGGCCGATACATATATGGACTGGATTGCACAGAGTCCCGAGGAGGAGGGTATATTCAATATATTCATGGAGTTAAGCGCTTTAGGTATTTATCAGCCTCTCAGTTCGCACATCCTTGAATTCATCAAGAGTCTTCCTGCATGTGCTAAAAAACGCAATGTTCAGTTTGCCACTCCATCGGAGATTATCAAGAACCATGAATCGGTATCGGCTATTGAGGTTCCATATCCGATGTCCTGGAATGACGAAGAACGTGATACCAGTTGCTGGTTGGGTAACCAGATGCAGCGTGAGGCTTTCAGCAAGCTCTATTCCATAGCCGATCGTGTAATACTACTTAGAGACAAACGTATTCTTCAGGATTGGGATTACCTACAGGCGAGCAATAATTTCCGTTTTATGACCACCAAAAACAATTCGGTCTATATGAATCGGGGTATATACGAATCGCCGTATGATGCATTTACCAACTATATGAATATTTTGGGTGATTTTATTCAGAGGGTAAACCGTTCATTCCCGCAGGAAATAAATATTGAGGAGTTGAACGCTCTGCAGACAATCATACAGAATCAGGATAAGATGATACTGTCTCTTGAAAAACAGATTGTACGCCTGAAATCGGCACAAAAATCAAAGGCCGAGCCTGAAAAGAAACCGGCAAAGAAAGCGGTAGCTGCAAAGAAATCGGCGCCCAAGAAAGAATCTGACAAGCAATCACCAAAGAAAAAAGCTTGATAGTGTGTAAAGATTAAGGTAAGGTTGTCCGGTGTTTTCAGCGGTTTGAGCTGATCGTGAAAATGCTGATAGGTTTGCCGGAACCGCCTGCCAGCTTAACCTGGTGCATGTAGGTATCGGCAATGTAGCTTATCACTTGTGAAGTAGAACCCTTTTTGGAAAGAACCGGTATCAAGACTACTTTGTTCCAGTCGGGGTGGGCTTGTGCGTATGCGTCCTTTCCGGCCTGATTGTCAGCCAGACCTTGTGCTTCGAGCCATTCCGAACGGTCATCGCACATCTTCTCCACCATATCGGCAATATTTCCGTAGGTATATGTACCCTTATTTTTATCAAATGTAGCTATAAAGGATTCTATATCATCATTTTTATTATTCCCATCAAAGAAACTCCTGACTTTATTTCGTCTTATAAGAAGAAGTTGACCGGGAGCAGAAGGCTTAAAACGCTGTGAGGGAGTGTTTACAGTTGACAATATTATCTTCGCCGAGTTGAGTACCGATGTGCCTCCCTTTTTCATTTCATCGACAGGCAGGGCTATTTCGGTTAGAACGCCGCACGGACTCTTGATCCATGAGCAGTTGTTGTCATTCAGGACGTCGTCCAGTCCGGTCCATTCTATACTGCTGACCTGAAGGACCTCTTCGTTGCCTGTAAACTCAGCCATATATGAACCATAATTTGCCTCATTCTTATTGTTATAAGTTATGCATTTGAAGTTTACTTCGAGTACGGTTTTATAAATGTAGAAGATTGAACCGTCGCCCTGTGTGCAACGAACGTAGAATCCTTTGCACAGGTTCTGCATAAATGTTGTTGAGTTGGCAAACCAGCCTCTTCCTTCATCGGTATAATATGAGCTTAGGATTTTATATGCTATGGAATCCGGAAGTCTGAATGTCAAAGAGGGTTGGTAGTTCGTTGTAGCACGCAGTGAATCGGATTCAAGCAAGTTTAAAGCCGATACCAAGGCACTTGCCACAGGCTTCGAAGTCTCGTCATAGTAATCTTTCGGATTGAGATCATGGTAGTAACGCTTGTTGCCGTCAAGCATTTTGTCCAAAATGAAAACGTCTATCTTTACGGTGTTTAACGAATCTCCAAAGAAATCCTGGAAATAGAGTCTTATATTCGCATAATAGGGGTCCGATGTGCCGACTCTGTCAATAAACCAGTCAGGGAACTTATGATCGCCGATGCCGTAAATCGAATCCGGCAGATGGAAGTTTTCTATGCAGTTGAGTTGTGTCAAATAACCGGAGCTGAATCTGCTCCCCGTCAATGGGTCTGTGTATTGACCAAGCGTACACAGAGTTGTTTTCATGAGCAGCGAATCAATGGTGGCCACGGAGCGCGATGTTGCAAAACATGTGTCGGAGCTTATGTTGACTATGTCATCGGAAAAAGATACCGATCCTCCAAGAATTGAAGTATCAGAGTCACAGGACATTAGAAATAATACTGCAACTATACTGCAAGCCAATGCCTTGATATTATTCATAAGAATAAGTTAGAAATAGTAGTCAGATTGTGTTGTATAACTCGTTTATTCTTTCAGGTGCGATACCGGCCTTTGTACATTTCAGCACGGGTAATTTTTTTGATTTGGCGTACTTGATAAGCTCGGGGTCAACCTCTTTCGAATTACAAATCACTCCGTCCGAGAAATCCATGGCCTTACACATTAGTGAATTATAATCGATTGGGAACTTAAATGTACCGACATCCTGGATCACCATATCTTTAGTAGGGATCAGTTCCGGGAAATTATCATGAAAAGTATTGCTAAATGCCTTGTCATAAAGAGAATAAATAATCTTTGAGGAGCGGAATACGGGCTCATCCTTATATGCCGTCTTGATATACAGAGGTATAAGTGCTGAAAGCCATCCGTGACAATGGATGACATCGGGGCTCCAGCGTAACTTCATTACGGTTTCAAGTACACCGCGGGCAAAAAAGATGGTACGTTCGTCATTATCTTGATATTCAACTCCATCTTCGTCGGTTGTCATAAGGCGGTTCTGGAAAAAATCATCGTTGTCAATGAAATATACCTGAATTCTGGAGGATTGCAGTGATGCTACTTTAATGATGAGGGGATGATCCGTATCATTAATGATCAGATTCATGCCCGACAGGCGAATTACTTCGTGAAGTTGGTTCCTGCGTTCATTTATTGACCCCCACTTAGGCATGAAGGTGCGTATTTCATTTCCTGATTCCTGTATGCTTTGGGCTAATTCTCTGCAATAGTCAGACATTGGAGAGGACTCTACGAAAGGAGAGATATTATCAGCAATAAATAGAATTTTTTTTCCGTTCATAATGAGTATCTGTTTTTTGGCATTTAAATGCAAAGATATAAAAAAACATGGTTTTGACAAGCACTTTGTAGCCAAATCTTTTGAAATTTGATAAATAATGGCTTATTTTGCGGACTTTTAAAAACATAAGCTTCGCAGCAAATGATGCAGGTAATTTCAACCATAAAGGAGTTAAAAGAGGCTCTTGAGCCTTACCGTAAAACCAAAAAGAGTATAGGGTTGGTGCCGACAATGGGAGCCCTTCATGAGGGTCATGCTTCGCTTGTGCGCCGAAGTATAGGTGAGAATGATATAACAGTGGTGAGTAATTTCGTCAACCCAACACAGTTTAACGATAAAAATGACCTTAACAGCTATCCCCGTACAATGGAGGCTGACAGCAAGCTGCTTGAGAAACTGGGCGTGCAATATATGTTTGCTCCTTCGGTCGGTGAGATGTATCCGGAACCGGATAAGCGTCAGTTTGATTTTACCCCTCTGGATAAGGTCATGGAGGGCCCCGGACGTCCGGGACATTTCAACGGTGTGGCCCAAATTGTAAGTAAACTGTTCTATGCTGTGGAGCCGGACCGTGCCTATTTCGGCGAGAAAGATTTCCAGCAGCTGGCAATTATCCGTGATATGGTACGTCAGCTTAATCTCAATATAGAGATTGTGGGATGTCCGATAGTACGCGATGAGGACGGCATGGCTATGAGTTCACGTAATACGCTTCTGAGCAAGGATGAAAGGAAACTGGCGGCCAAAATAGCCCATACTCTGTTTGAGAGTCGTTATTATGCCCGGCGTCATACTCTTCCGTCAACCCGTAAATATGTGATTGATACCATTAACTCGTTCAATGGACTTGAGGTGGAGTATTACGAGATTGTTGACGGTCGCGACTTGCAACCCGTTGACAACTGGGATGCCACGGATTATATCGTGGGTTGCGTTGCCGTACACTGCGGTAAGGTAAGACTTATTGACAATATAAAGTATAAAGAATAATGTTACTGACTGTACTTAAATCCAAACTTCACCGTGTCAAAGTGACCGATGCCAACATAAATTATATTGGCAGTATAACTATTGACGGCAACTGGATGGATGCGGCCGGTATTATAGACGGTGAGCAGGTTCACGTTGTCGATGTCACCAACGGAGCCCGTATCATTACATATGCGATCCGTGGAAAGCGCGGCTCAAAAGAGATATGTCTGAATGGCGCTGCAGCGCGTTTGGTGTCTGTCGGCGATACCGTTATAATCATTGCATACGCTCAAATCACTCCCGAGGAGGCAAAGACTTTCAAACCTACAGTTGTGATTCCTTAATAGCCGATAATATTGAGGGGCGCAATTAAAGACGGGCAGAGTTGTGGTCCCGGGGCGGTCTTTTTGACCGGATATACAAAACAGTGATGGAGAAAATCCGTCACTGTTTTGTATATCCGGCATCAGATGTTTGAGCTTTAGGCTCGCTAAACACCCGTAGCCGATAGAATTGTCTGTTACACTTATCCAATCATAGCCAATAGGATTCCGGCAGCGACAGCCGAGCCGATAACACCGGCTACGTTCGGTCCCATAGCATGCATAAGCAGGAAGTTGCTGGGGTTCTCTTCCTGACCCACCTGCTGCGATACGCGGGCGGCCATTGGAACGGCCGATACACCGGCTGAGCCGATAAGCGGATTGACTTTCTCCTTAGAGAATACGTTCATAAGCTTGGCAAGCAGTACACCGCCTGCGGTACCGCCACCGAATGCAATGATACCCATAGCGAGAATCATCAGTGTGCGGATGTTCAGGAACGATTCGGCCGTGGCGGTAGCACCTACGGTGAGTCCCAGGAAAATCACAACAATATTCATAAGTTCGTTCTGCATAGTCTTGCTGAGACGATCCACAACTCCACATTCATTAGCCAGATTGCCCAGCATAAGGAAACCTACAAGAGGGGCAGCATCGGGCAGCATAAGAGCTACTATGGTGGTTATGGCTATCGGAAAGATTATCTTCTCGGTTTTGCTTACCGGACGGAGCTGGCTCATCTTTATGGCACGCTCCTTCTTGGTGGTCAGAGCACGCATAATAGGCGGCTGGATGACCGGGACCAAAGCCATATACGAGTAGGCGGCTATGGCTATGGGGCCAAGCAAATGGGGAGCAAGCTTTGATGCAAGGAAGATAGATGTGGGACCGTCGGCTCCACCTATTATACCTATTGAGGCAGATTCGGCTTCGGTAAAGCCCAAAGCGTTGGCACCAAGGAATGTCAGGAATATGCCCAGTTGGGCGGCTGCACCCAGGAGCAGACTCTTGGGATTGGCAATCAGCGGACCGAAATCGGTCATAGCACCTACACCCATAAATATCAAACACGGATAGATACCGGCCTTGACTCCTATGTACAGAATGTCAAGGAGACCTCCCTCACGCATAATTACACCGTAGCTGAGGTATGCAGGACTGCTTTCATCAAGGAAATTTGTCCATAGCTCGGAATTGTACATATTGGCACCCGGAAAATTTGCCAAAAGCATACCGAATGCGATGGGAAGCAACAGCAGCGGTTCGTATTGTTTCTTAATAGCCAGATAGAGCAGGAAGAAGCTGATTAAAATCATCAGACCCTGCTGCCAGGTTAAATTCATAAACCCCATCTGATTGAAGAATTCTATAATATCACCCATTTTCTATTTCTTTTTATTTTTAATCTGTTGAGAGTGACAATTATCCGAGAACAACAAGCAGGTCCTCCTGCATAACACTTTGTCCGACAGTTACGGCAATTTTGGTTACCTTGCCATCGCGATCAGCCTTAATTGCATTCTCCATCTTCATACTTTCAAGAGTGAGCAGTGTGTCGCCCTTCTTCACATCCTGACCTTGAGAAACCAAAATTTTCATTATAGAGCCGGGCAGAGGACTGGTTACTTCATAACCGCCGGCGGGAACAGCGGCTGCCTTGGGAGCACATGTTGTTGGAGCCGGAGCGGCAGGAGTAACAGGAGTAACAGGAGCGCAAGGCGCAGCTGCGACAGCTATTATTTTAATTTCAACCAGTTTGTCATCCTGCATAACATTATTGCCGGGTTCTACGAACACGTTCTTTACGGTGCCATCGGCCTCGGCCATAACATTATTTTCCATCTTCATTGACTCCATTGTGAGTAGTACGTCGCCTTTTTTGACAGCCTGTCCGGTTTTCACAAGAACTTTCATGATTGAACCGGGCAGCGGTGATCTGACTGTAAAAAGACCGTCCGGGGCAGCTGCTATGGGAGCTTTTAATGCAGCGGGACGGCGTGCAGAGATAGCTGCTGCAGGAGTTTTCTCTAACTCTATCATATAGGTTTTGCCGTTCAGTGTTACCTCGGCAAAATTGTCCTCAAGTTCATTAACGGCTGCACTGTATTCCTTGCCGTCTATTGTGAATTTGAATTCTTTCATTGTGTTGTTTTATTAACGATGCAAATTATTCATTCCGTAGAGTTTGAAATTCCAGGGGGAATTGTCGGGCTCTACGCTCTTGATGTTTATCTCTGTTGGTTCTGTATCGTGTATTCTGTTGAAGTAGAGATGCAGAGCCATTGCAATAGCTGCTAAATCGTCATTGACCGATGATGTCGGGACGAGTGGGGCATGTTCCGTTTTGGCGGAAGCGGAAGTTTCAAGGGCAACAGACTTGACAGGAGTTTTTTCGGTATTGGTAATAACTATACCGAGAAGCTTCAGAACGAAAATCAGGAACACCAGCAGTGAAACTACTGTAAGGAATCCCAATCCTGTTACTATCCATACGTGCGGCCAGTTTATTGAAAGTAATGTCATAATGCAGGCCTTTTATAGTGGAATGTTGCTGTGTTTCTTGAGCGGATTGGCAAGACGCTTGGTCTGGAGCGTCTCAAATGCGCGTACAACACGTGCACGTGTGGCTCTCGGCTCAATTACATCGTCAATATAACCTCGGTTAGCGGCCTGATAGGGCGAAGCAAACTTATCATTGTATTCTGCCTCTTTCTCGGCAATGTATCTCTTTTGCTCTTCGGGATCCTCAATTGCCCTGATGGCCTTGGCCTCCAGCACACCTACGGCACCGCTGGCGCCCATAACGGCTATTTCGGCATTAGGCCAGGCATAACACAAGTCACCGCGCAACTGCTTACAGCTCATCACTATGTGTGCGCCGCCGTAAGACTTACGAATAGTTACGGTTACCTTAGGAACGGTAGCCTCGCCGTATGCGAACATGAGCTTTGCACCATGGTCTATAATACCGGCATACTCCTGACCTGTGCCGCAGAGGAATCCGGGCACATCAACCAAAGTGAGTATCTGAATGTTGAATGCATCGCAGAAACGTACAAAACGGGCTGCTTTGCGCGAAGCGTCGCAGTCCAGCACACCTGCAAGCCAGTTGGGCTGGTTGGCAATTATACCGGTGGAGCGACCGTTGAAACGGGCAAAACCGCATATTATGTTTTTGGCATAATCCTTATGAACCTCCATAAAGTCACCGTCATCAACGATAGAGTAGATAATATCTTTCATGTCGTACGGTTTGTTGGGATCATTGGGTACAATAGAGTTCAGCGCATCCTCAAGACGTACGGGGTCATCGGTAACGGGCTTTACGGGAGTCTCCTCCATGTTGTTCTGAGGAATGAAACTGATAAGGCGGCGTACCTCCTGAGCCGCCTCTTCTTCGGTTGCAGCTACGAAATGGGTCACACCCGATTTTGTGGCATGTACATGTGCGCCACCCAGTTCTTCAACGGTAACATCTTCGCCGGTTACACTCTTTACAACTTTGGGTCCGGTAATGAACATGTAGGAATTCTGTTCGGTCATTATGACAAAGTCGGTCAGAGCAGGGCTGTAAACCGCACCGCCGGCACAAGGTCCGAAAATAACGGAAATCTGAGGCACTACACCCGATGCAAGAATATTGCGCTCGAAAATTTCAGCATAACCTGCAAGGGCTGATGCGCCCTCCTGAATGCGTGCGCCGCCTGAATCGTTCAAACCGATTATGGGGGCACCCATCTTCATGGCCATATCCATTACTTTACAGATTTTCTGTGCCATGGTCTCTGACAGAGAGCCGCCTATTACGGTGGCATCCTGTGCGAACACATATACCAGGCGACCGTCAATGGTACCCGAACCTACGGCGACGCCATCACCAAGAAAGACCTTCTTTTCCATACCGAAGTCTGTGCAACGGTGTGTCAGGAACATGTCTATCTCTTCAAATGATCCTTCGTCAAGAAGCATGTTGATACGTTCACGAGCCGTATAACTGCCTTTGGCGCGATGTCTCTCGATAGCTTTTTCGCCGCCTCCGGCAATTGCCTTTGCACGATAGTCTATCAGCTTCTGGAGCTTACTATTATCCATTTTCTTTTTTATTTAATTATGGTTGTTCACAAAACTCAAACAGTACACCACAGGTTGATTTGGGGTGCAGGAAAGCTATATTCAGATTCTCGGCACCCTTGCGCGGCTGCACGTCAATAAGACGTATGCCCGCTTTCTTTGCCTCTTCCAGGGCCTCGGCAACACTTTCCACATTGAAAGCTATGTGATGCACTCCGCCTCTGCCACCGTTTTTTTCAATAAACTTGGCTATAGGTGATTCGGCGCACGTGGCCTCTAATAGCTCTATTTTGGTCTCTCCTACCTTAAAAAAGGCCGTTTTGACTTTTTGGTCTGCCACCTCCTCAATGCTGTAGCACTTGCTGCCTGTCAAAAGCTCGAAGACAGGCATAGTCTCTTCCAATGAGGTAACGGCTATGCCAATATGCTCAACGTGTGATGGTCTCATAAAATTTTAATTGGTTCAGTTATTAATATATCCATAAAAAAAAGGCCAAGTGGGGTGCGTCCCCGCTTGCGAGCACAAAGATAGTCAATATACCTTATAATAAAAAAAGAAAAGCAGGCATTTGTCCGGCTAAAAAGTGTGAAAACAACCGATTTAGATTAGTTATTCAAATTAACCAAAATTCTGACGTTCAACTGCCTTCCGGTGAGGTAGTTGGGAATGGCGTACTGAGCTCCGGAAATCTCGGTTATCCAGTAATATGAGTTTACATTGTTTATGCCAAGCAGGTTGAAGCAATCAACGCCTATCCAGATATCCTTGAAAAAAGTTGTTCTTCCGTAATAGTGAGGCCGGGTGTTTCCGTCAATTGCCTTGTAGGAGAGTCCTATATCGACACGTTTGTATGCAGGCGCCCTGAAAACACGTGATTCGATTCCTTTGCGTGCAGGACCGAAGGGCAGACCGTCGGCCAGTGAGCCGCGCAACGACATTTTCCATCGGTCGCGACGTGGAAATGTGTCGGTGAAGTATAGTGACAGGTTGAAACGCTGGTCGGAAGGACGGGGCAGCCATTGGTCGCCGATTTTTTCTCTGGTGTTCATTATCGATAATGTCAGCCATGACTGGGTGCCCTCGACAAATTCGCCGAAAAGCTTCATGTCAAGTCCGGCCGCATATCCATGCGCACAGTTCTCTCCGTAGTAGATTATTCTTACATTGTCCAGGTTGTACGGAATCAACCGGTCAAGTTTTTTGTAATAGAGTTCGGCGGTAAAACGGAACGGACGGTCAAACACAATGAAATCATAGTCACCGCCCAGCACCACCTGTAATGAACGCTGGGAACGGATATCTCTGTTTAGCCGTACCTCCCCGATGCTTCCGGTGCTAATCGTATCTTTAAGCTCTTTGTAGAAAGGCGACTGATGGTATATGCCGGTTGAAAATCGGAATGTGAAGTCTTCGTTGAATGAAGGGGTAAAACCCGCTATCAGTCTTGGACTGACAATGAGTTCCCTGTTCCAATTCCAGTAAGATATTCTTACTCCCAGATTCAGTGTCAGCAGTCCTATTGACAGGTTGTGTCGCCAGGTGTCCTGAATGTAGCCCGATATCCGTTGGCCTGTTATGCTGTTTACGGATTTGATGGAATAGTACATCTCTAGCGGGCCGGACTGTGTATAGGGTAGGGTATATCCGGCCGAATCGCGCATTTCCCATTCTCTCATACGGTCGTCAACCGATTCCCGCCTGTATTCCATTCCCCAGTTGAATGTTCCCGCAACATCGGTTTTATGAATTCCTTTAAGCAATGTTGTCACTACATTGGACTGAAGCCTGTTGCGGGCATGTTGCATAAATGTGCCTATGGCGAGCTGGCGGTTTCCGGCCTCTTCGTCGAGCCAATACTGGCTTATGATGTCGAACGATTCGCTCTCCCGGCTGCTGAAGGCCGAGGCGTTGAGTTGGATGATACTGTTTTCACCGACTTTTCGCTTTATGTCAAGAGCCGCGGTCGCAGTGTTGAACCGGTCGCTTTCCCATCCGTCAAAATAGACTTTAAAATGCCTTGGATTTTCAGGTGTTCCAAAACTGGTGCTGCGGGTTGACGGTGTAAAGTTGTAACTGTTCCTTGATATGTTTCCTATCACTCCTATGGACCATTTCGGAGTAGGAGTCCAGGAGAGATATGTCTGAAAGTCTAGGAAAGAGGGGTCGTATTCACCCTTGGTGTCGAGTGTGCCAAGCAGATACGAAGTGGTCTTGTAGCGTACGCTGCCGGAAAAGCTAATCTTGTCATTACCGGCTCCGACGAATGCGCTGCCTCCCAGAAGGCTTGCCGTAAGCACTGATTCGAAGCCCCTCGGCTTACGGTAGGTGATGTCAAGCACCGATGACATCCTGTCACCGTAGGAGACGTCGAATCCGCCTGTGGAGAATCCGATGGACTCCACCATATCGGAATTTATGAAACTCAGCCCCTCTTGCTGACCGGCACGGATCAGCAGAGGACGCATTATTTCCGAACCGTTCACATATACGCTGTTCTCATCGAAATTGCCTCCGCGTACACTGTACTGGTTACTCAACTCATTGCGACTGCTCACTCCTGCCTGTGTGGCAATGATTGACTCTACCGAGCCGCCGCCGATGTCGGCATTAAAACGCAGCCCTTCGGGGTTGATCTGCTGTATTCCGCCTGTTTGCCGTCGGGTGCTTCTGATCTCGACACCTTCCAGAGCATATCGGGCGGTTGGAAGCATCAGATCCAGCCTTACAGTGTCCTGAGGAGAGGTCAGAGAGCGTTTGCGGGTTTCGTGACCTATAAGCCGGAATGTCAGGCGTACGGTATCATCGTAGGTAGTGACTGTCAGCGAGTATTCGCCCTTCAGGTTGCTTATGGCAGATTGCAAAGTCCGGTCTTCGTTAACCGTTACCAGTTCGATCGGGTTACCGTTCTCATCGGAAATACGACCGTAGATATGCACACGGCGTGCCGGCAGCGGCATTACGGTGCATAATGTTAAAATCAGGAATATGACTTTGCGCCAACCCCTGAATCTACGTGTCGTTATTTCCATACCTAATAATAACGAAAAAAACGTTCGGAACGTATATTGCTCTTGGTTTTTATTGTTCTGTTATCTATTTTTGCAATCACATTGGGAGACGGAAAGGCCAAACTTTTCAGTGCGGACCTGAGCAGCTAATGATAGCTGCTATTATTATTAAACCAATCGACTTTAAGAATGTTAAAAAATAAGTTATATTTAAACTGAATTATAATTAAGAATCTTCTATGTATGAAGCGAACTTGTTTACCGGTCAATTATACTCATTCGATTTAGATATATAAAACTAAAATTATTAATTACTAATATCTTTATTATGTTAAAA
>LSQX01241136.1_pt2 | contig 19861 bp, 14 predicted proteins | sample 654561 | NCBI WGS metagenome assembly LSQX01 (sample SAMN04489861, study PRJNA283612) | anaerobic digester metagenome | isolation source: 4 biogas reactors fed with cattle manure at either 37C or 55C with and... | place: Denmark: Kongens Lyngby | collected 2014
CGCCCTGCGCTTCATCCCCACCCTCATTGAGGAAGCCGACAAAATCATGAAGGCGCAGACCGCGCGCGGCGCGGACTTTGAAACAGGCAACCTTTTGGCGCGCGCCCGGGCCATGATTCCCCTCCTGGTGCCGCTGTTCATCAGCGCTTTCCGCCGCGCGGGCGATTTGGCCATGGCCATGGAAGCGCGCTGCTACCGCGGAGGCGAGGGCCGCACACGCTTACACAAACTGCAATACACCAGGCGCGACCTGATTGCCTTTTTGAGCATGGCGCTGATGTACGCCATCATTTTGCTGCCGAGGTTTATTTTTTGAACCGCTTCCTGCTCACGGTGGAATACGAGGGCACCAACTACTCCGGCTGGCAAAGGCAGTTAAACCACAAAAGCGTGCAGGAGGAGTTGGAGCGCGCCATTGAGACCGCCACACGGCAGTTCTCCACCGTCATGGGCGCCAGCCGCACCGACGCCGGCGTGCACGCCCTGGGCCAGCGCGCCCACTTTGATACCAACGCCACCATTCCGAGCGAGAAATGGCCTTATGTGCTCAATACCCTGCTGCCCAGGGACATCCGGGTTTCTTCCTGTTTGCGGGTGCACGACACCCTGCACGCCCGCTTTTCCGCCCGCAACAAGGAATATGAGTACCGCTACTTCAACCGCCGCCACCACTCCGCCACGCGGCGCAATTTTGCCGCCTTTGTGCCCCTGCCCATGGACATTGACCTGATGCGGCAGGCGGTCGTCCCTTTGGTAGGCACCCATGATTTCGCCGCCTTCCAGGCCGCCGGCGGCACCGCCAAAACCACCGTACGCACCATCCACAGCATCACAATCGACCGGCAAGGCGATGAAATCATCCTAAACATCGCCGGCAACGCCTTTTTGTACAACATGGTGCGCATCATCGCCGGCACCCTGATTGGCATCAGCCAGGGCAAGCTGCCTGTGGACACCTTCCAACAAGCGTTGGAGAGCCATGACCGCCTGGTGATGGGCATCACGGCGCCCGCCTGCGGGCTGACGCTGGTCAAGATCCATTACGAGGGCCTGCCATGAGCCGGCCTGCCCTGCGGGCCTCCGTCCGCGCGCTGGTGGAATTCAGCGTCTTTCAGCCGGACATCACGCCCACCTCCTCCCTGGCCATGGAATTGGGCCGACAAGGCCACCTGGCCCGCCAGGGGGAGAGCAAGGCGCGCGCGGAAACGCTGCTTACCTGGAAAGGCGAATGCGAAGGCACCGAGGTCACCATCTCCGGGCGCATGGACCTCTTTGACGACAGCGCCCAGCCGCCCCTGATTGAAGAAATCAAGTTGTCACCCCATCTGCCACCAAAAGAGCCCTACCCCGAGCACCGCTTGCAGGCGGTGTGCTACGGCTTCATGCTCTGCCAGCGCGAGGGGTATGAGGAAGTCGAAATCAAGGTCAGCTACGTCCGGCCGGACGGCAGCCTGACGGCGGAGTTTTCACAAACCCTTGGCGCGTCCACTCTTGAGGCCGCTTTTTTTGAGCTGCTGGTACCCTATGTACACTGGCAGAACAAATTGCATGCTAGGCTGCTGGCGCGGGATGAAAGCATCCTCAACCTGCCCTTCCCGTACCCGTCCTACCGCCCCGGCCAGCGGGAGATGGCCGAACAGGCCTACACCGCCATTCAGCGCAAAAAACGCCTGTTCGCCGTGATGCCCACCGGCACCGGCAAGTCCGCCGCTGTGCTCTACCCGGCCATCAAGGCGCTGGCCCAGGGGCTGACCACCAAGGTTTTCTGCCTGACCGCGCGGGGCACCCAGCGCATCGCCATGCAAAAAGAGGCCGACCGGATGATGTCGCAGGGCCTCATCGCCCATGTGTTGACGCAGAATTCAAAGGAAAGCCTGTGCCTGATGGAGCAGATGCGCTGCCACCCGGACACCTGCGAGCGCGCCAAAGGGCATTATGTGCGCCAGCAGGCGGCGGTGGAGGAAGCGCTTTCCACCCAGGTCTGGGATGGTTCCTTGGTCAGCCAACTGGCGGACAGGCACCTGCTGTGCCCCTTTGAGTTTTCCCTCAAACTGTGTGAAATCGCCGACATGGTCATCTGCGACTACAACTACGCCCTGGACCCCCAGGTGCGCTTAAGCCGCATCTTTGACCACATCCGGAAGGTCACGCTGCTGGTGGATGAGTCGCACAACCTGCCAGACCGCGCCAGGGACATGCTGTCAGGCATGATGACAGCCCGGCGGCTGCGGGATTTCAGGAAAGAAGCCGGCAAGATTCACGGGCGCAGCAGCCTCACCTACAAGGCCTGCACCGCGATGATTCAATTAATTGAGCGCGAGGGCAGCGCTGAGGATGAGGAGGCGGTGGCGGAGACCTCATCCGCCCTGCTGGAAGCCCTGGGGAAGGAATACTCCCCGGGGGTGATGCACCTGGTGCGCGACCTGGTGTGCCTGGGCGCGGCCCTACACCGCAAACACGAAGCGCCGGATGATTACGCGGTCTACCACCGCCCGGACAAGAACAAGGGCATCCTGAGCGTCCTCAATTTAAACCCCGCGCCGCACCTGACCGAGGTGACCAAGAGGCTGTCCGGCGTGGTGTATTATTCGGCCACCCTGGAGCCCTTAAGCGCCATGCGCAGCCTGCTGGGCGGCGACCAGGAGGACGCCCTGCTCTCCCTGCCCTCGCCCTTCCCGCAGGAGCACCTGTTAAGCCTGCACCTGCGCCTCAACACCCGCTTCAAGGCACGGGATGCCAGCCTGCGCCCGGCGGCGGAGGCCATCCTGGCCCTGTTTCACGCCAGGCCCGGCAAGATGATCGCCTACTTTCCCTCTTTCATTTACCTCAAGCAGGTGCTGGATCAGGTGGCGCTGATGGACCCCGCCGTGCCCCTGATTGTCCAGCAGTCCGGCATGGATGAGCGCCAGCGCCTGGATTTTTTGAACGCGTTTACACAGGATGAGGCACCCCTGCTGGGTTTTTGCGTGCTGGGCGGCGTGTTTTCCGAGGGCGTGGACCTGCCCGGCAAGGCGCTGACCGCGGCCGCCATCGTGGGCGTGGGCCTGCCCCAGGTCAACGAGGAGCGGGATTTGTTCAAAGCCCGCATGGAAGAGGTGATGGGCGACGGCTTTGCCTTTGCCTACCGCTACCCGGGCATGCACAAGGTGCTGCAGGCGGCAGGCCGCCTGATCCGCTCAGAAAATGACCGCGGGGTGCTGCTGTTGATGGATGACCGCTATGACTGGGGCGATTATCAGGAGCTGCTGCCACCGCACCTACGGCTGCACAGGGTACATTCTATGCAGGACATCACAGACAAAACCCGTGCCTTCTGGCAGGAAAACGAAGAGGGGGTGCATTTTCATGGCTGAGGTGCCGCAATACCGCCTGGGCGAGCTTGAGCGCAAGCTGCTCACCCTGTTTGCCCTGCAAGCGCTGGGCCCCTGCAACAACCTGCAGCTGATCGCCTTCATGACCCAGGGCGATTTGATGAACTATTTTGATTTGCAATTGGCGCTGTATGAGCTGCATGAGCGCGGCCAGGTGAGCCGCCAGTCCGTGCGCGGGGATGAGCGATATGCCCTGACGGACAAGGGCGAGGAGGCGCTGACCCTCTTCATTGGCCGCCTGGGCGAAAGCGCCCTCAACAAGGCGCGGGAGGCGGCCCCCGCATTTATTGAGCAGTTGCGCAAGGCGAGGGAGCTCTACGCCAACATCAACCACGAAGGCCGCAATGAGTACCACGCCCAGATGGGCATTGACGAGGGCGGGATGCGCCTGATGCACCTGGACCTGTCCCTGCCCACGGCGGAGCTGGCGGAGCGCTTCCGCAAAAATTGGGCGGACAAGGCGCGGGACATCTATGACTACATCATCGCCTCCCTCTCCGGCGAGGAATTGAAATGATCAGCGGCATCATCGTGGCCGGCGGCCTGGGCAGCCGCCTGGGCGGCGGGCAGAACAAAGCCCTGCTGCCGCTCGCCGGCCAGCCGCTTTTTTTGTATGCCCTGAAGGCGCTGCGGCCCTTTTGCGATGAAATCATCCTGGTCACCCGTCAGGAGGATGAAGCGGACTTTATGAGCGCCCTGCGCTTTCATCACACGCGGGTCAACCACATCGTGCACGGCGGGGAAGAGCGCCGCCATTCAGTGGAGAATGCCTTGAAGGCGGTCAGCCCGCAGGCGGAGCTCGTGCTGGTGCATGACGCCGCCCGGCCTTTCCCCAGCCCCGCTTTGATCAAAGCGGCAATTGAAGGCGCCCAGAAGACCGGCGCCGCCGTGCCCGCCCTGCCCGTGCGGGACACCCTGCGCAAGCAAGCAGGGGAACAGACGCAAACCATATCCCGTGACAGCTTGTACCAAGTGCAAACCCCCCAGGTATTTTCCGCTCCCCTGCTAAAACAGGCATATGCGGCAAACACCGACGCGCTGACGGATGACGCGGGCCTGGTGGAGCTGCTGGGCCACGGCATCACGCTGACCCCGGGGGATACACGCAATTTTAAAATCACCTACAAAGAGGACTGGGACATGGCAGAGCAATTGATGAACAGCAGCCTGCGCGTGGGCACCGGCTTTGACACCCACCGCCTGGTGAAAGGGCGCGACCTGATCCTGTGCGGAGTGAAGATTCCCCACGAAACCGGGCTGCTGGGACATTCGGACGCCGATGTGGCCCTGCACGCCCTGACAGACGCCCTGCTGGGCGCCTGCGCCCTGGGGGACATCGGGCAGCACTTCCCGGACACCGACCCGGCCTACAAGGGCGCCGATTCCATGAAGCTGCTGATGGCCGCCGTGGACCTCATGGCGCAAGCCGGCTTTGCTCCCTGGCAGGCCGATGTGACCCTGCTGTGCCAGCGCCCCAAGCTGGCCCCGCACATCCAAGCCATGCGGGAAAACATCGCGACCGTCCTGTCCATCCCCCTGGACCGCGTGTCCGTCAAAGCCACCACCAACGAAGGCCTGGGCTACATCGGCCGGGAAGAGGGCATTTCCGCGCAGGCGGCGGTGACGGCACACGGCACGAACGTAGCCCAAAAGCCATAAAACAGCGGAAAAGCGTTTGTACATTGGCTGGTGCTATGGTAAACTGTACACAAACTGAAATCGATAGAACCCATCAACTTACGGGAGGAACATACCATGCTGCTAGACAATAAAATCTGGCTGGGCACCAGCCCCGAGGGCCCCGTCACCATGCTGCCCGAACTGGCCAACCGACACGGGCTGATTTCCGGCGCCACCGGCACCGGCAAAACCGTCACCCTGCAGGTGCTGGCCGAGGCCTTTTCCCAACTGGGCGTGCCCGTCTTCATGGCGGACGTCAAGGGCGACCTGGCCGGCCTTTCAAAGCCCGGCGAACTCAACGACAAAATCCGCCAGCGCATGGCCACGGTGGGGATGGACCACTTCACCCCCCAGGCCAACCCGGTCACCCTGTGGGATGTCTACGGCGTGTCCGGCCACCCCATCCGCACCACGGTGTCGGAGATGGGCCCGCTGCTCCTGTCGCGCATGCTCCAACTGAATGACACCCAGGCGGGTGTATTGCACATCGTCTTCCGCATCGCGGATGATGAGGGCCTGCTGCTGATTGACCTGAAGGACCTGCGCGCCATGCTGACCTATGCCGGCGACCGCGCCGGGGAGTACACCCTGCGCTATGGCAACATCGCCAAGGCCTCCGTGGGCACCATCCAGCGCGCCATCGCGGTGCTGGAGGACCAGGGCGGCAACCTCTTCTTTGGCGAGCCCTCCCTGGACATCTCCGACTGGCTGGTGCGGGATGAGAACGGCCGCGGTATGATCAACATCCTGGCTGCGGACAAACTGTTCCTGCGCCCCAGCATGTATTCCGTCTTCATGCTGTGGATGCTGGCGGAGCTGTATGAGCTGCTGCCTGAGCAGGGCGACAAGGAGCTGCCCCGCATGGTCTTCTTCTTTGATGAAGCCCACCTGCTGTTCAATGACTGCCCCAAAGAGCTGATGGAAAAAATCGAGCTGACCATCCGCCTGATCCGCTCCAAGGGCGTGGGCGTCTTCTTCATCACCCAGAACCCTGCCGACGTGCCCTCCAGCGTACTGTCCCAATTGGCCGCCCGCGTCCAGCACGCCCTGCGCGCCTTCACGCCGGTGGAGCAGAAAATCATCCGCACCGTGGCGCAGACCTTCCGCCCCAACCCCACTTTCGACACCGAGCAGGCCATCACCCAGCTGCAGACCGGCGAAGCCCTGCTGTCCTTCCTGGAGCCCTCCGGGGCACCTGGCATCACCCAGCGCGCCATCATTCTGCCGCCGCAGTCGGCGATTGGCTCCATCTCCGATTCCCTGCGCGCCACCCTGATTGACACCAGCGAGCTGCGCGACAAGTACACCAACATGTTTGACCGCGAGAGCGCCTATGAGATGCTCAGCGCCAAGTTCTCCTCCCAGGGCATCCTGGGCACGGCCCGTGTGCTGGCGGAGGAAATCCTGGGCACGGTGGAGCCGGCGGCCCAGACCCAGGCCCAGCCCAGGCGCAGCAGCATCCAGGTGTTTGACCCGGCCACCGGCCAGTATGTCGAGCGCGAGATGCAAAGCCCGGTGGAATACCCGGCGCCCGCGCCTTCCTACCAGCCCCAGGCGCAGGAGCAGGTGCCCACCCAGGTCAAGAAGGTAGAGCAGGCGCCCCCGCCCGTGTTGGTGTTCAACCCCAAGACCGGCCAGTATGAGCCCCAGCAGCAGGTGCCCGCGGTGATCAAGGAGGAGAAACCCAAGGAATCCAAGACCACCAAGACCGTAAAAGGCCTGGGCGAAAGGATGCTGGAGAACTTCACCCGCTCCACCGCCTCCGGCGCCGGCTACACCATGGGCCGCACCATCTCCCGCGGCATCCTGGGCATCTTCGGCATCAAATAACATCCATTCCGGCGGCAGGCAACTGCCGCCATTCTTTTCGATCAAGTGTCTGCGGACACTTGATCGATTTGGAAGAACCGGCATTTTCGCTTGTTCGTTTCACTCACGGTCAGCGAAAATGCGTGGAATGAATTGCTTCGCTGAGTGCCCTCAATTCACAATGGTCGTTTGTCCTCATATTTGTTCGTTCAAACTCCCTTGTTCATTGGGACTTCATACCGCCTTTTTCCCGCACAGCGCGCGGCGGCATTCCGTCCCCCGCCCGCCCGGCAAAGCCGGGCGATACGACATGAGTCAGAGGGCTGTGCCCTCTGAAACTCCCCCGGAGCTCGTTCGTCAACTCTCAGTAATGGCAGGCGGCTCTTGTCTTTTCATTTATCTCAGGAGGAAGACTCTATGGCCACAAGAATTGGCATCCTGACCTCCGGCGGCGACTGCCCCGGCCTCAACGCCGCCATCCGCGGCGTGGCGCGCGCCGCCTACCAGACCCTGGACGCGGAAATCATCGGCATCAGGGCAGGCTACCGCGGGCTGATTGACGGGGACTACCAATTGATGCAGCAGTCCCAGTTCTCCGGCATCCTCACCATGGGCGGCACCATCCTGGGCACCTCGCGCACCCCCTTCCGCAACATGCGCGTGGTGGAAGAGGACAATGTGGACAAGGTGCACGCCATGAAGATGAACTACCGCGCGATGAAGCTGGATTGCCTGGTCACCCTGGGCGGCAACGGCACCCACAAGACGGCCAACCTGCTATCCAGGGAAGGGCTGAATGTCATCGGCCTGCCCAAAACCATCGACAACGACATCTTCGGCACCGACTTCACCTTTGGCTTCCACACCGCGGTTGACATCGCCACGGACGTCATCGACCGCATCCACACCACCGCCGCCAGCCACAACCGCGTGATGGTGATTGAAATCATGGGCAACAAGGCCGGCTGGCTCACCCTGTACGCGGGCATCGCCGGAGGCGCCGACGTCATCCTGCTGCCGGAAATTCCCTATGACATTGAAAAGGTAGCCCGGGTGATTGAGGAGCGCGCCAAGCTCAACAAGAACTTCACCATCATCGCCGTGGCGGAAGGCGCCATGAGCCTGGAAGAAGCGGCCATGAGAAAGAAGGACCGCGAGGCCATGTGGAAGGAGGACGAGTTCTACCACGTCTCCCAGCGCATCGCGGCCAGGCTGCAGCAGCACACCGCCGCTGAAATCCGCACCGTCATCCCCGGGCACATGCAGCGCGGGGGCAGCCCCTGCGCCTATGACCGCGTGCTGTCCACCCAGTTTGGCGTGCACGCCGCCCACCTGATCAAGGAAGGTCGCTTTAGCCTGTCCGTCGCCTTAAAGGGCGGCGCCATCGGCGAAAACAAACTGGAGGACATCGCGGGCGTGCCCAAGCCCGTGGACCCGGAGGACCAGCTGGTCAAGTCCGCCCGGGACATGAACGTGTCCTTCGGAGACTAATACCAACCGTATTAAGCCTACTTTCTCAAAAACCGGAGCGAGCCAGGTCGGCCGCTCCGGTTTTGTTTTGGTTGTTACGGTTCAGTTACTCAACAATCGTGATGCCTTCCAGGGCGCCCAGCAGGTACTGGCTCATCTCTTCCGTCCATTCCTCAGCGTAGGCCTGCAAGGCGACGCGGACGCCGTTCTTGATGGTGTAGTACAGGTGGTAGACACCGTCAGAGGCGGTTTCAATCACATAGACGTAGGAAGTGCCGTTCACATCCACCTGGGACGCAGTCTGGTTGTCGCCCAGGATGGTTTGCACGGTCGCAAAGAACTCGGTAAAGTTTTCCTGGGAGTTGACAAACAGTTTGCTCAGCGCGTTTTCCCTCAACAGCAGCAGGATTTCATTGCCCGAGCTGGGGTCCAGGTAGAAGCCGTTGTAGTCATTGGCAATCAGGGTTTCAGCGACGCCCCTGGCGTTATTGAGCAGCAGGTAGTCCTTCATCTGGTTTTGCATGTCCTGGGTGAGGAAGAGCACGCCAAAGGGCGGCTGGATGCGCAGGGTGACGCCCTTGCTGGTCAGCTGGTAGACGCCATCCTCATTAAGCACCAGCTTGTCCGGGGTCTCCGGGAAGGCGGAGCGCACATCCGGGCTGCCCAGCTGCACAAGGTTCCGCACGACAGGGACGGTCACCGCCACGCTGTCGCTCAGGTCATTTTCTGCCGCCAGGGCGCCGACGGCACCCAGGGCCAGCAACAGGCAAAGAAACAAAGACAGATACTTTTTCATGGGGTTCCTCCTTGATAATGTATGATACGCCGCGAAAAACGCGGGAATCAGTAAAGCGTGAGCGCGATGGGCTCGGTCCGGTGAAGCAGCTTGTTTTCATCCGTGTCCACGATGGACAGCCGGAAGTTTAGTTCCCCTCCGTCAGGCAAAACGCCCGGCAGGAAGGAAAACAGCTTGTGGTAGGCCACGCTGCCGGGGGCCAGGCGCAGGCGGATGGGCTGGTTTTCGCTGTAGTCCGCCCCGTCCACCTTCACCATGCCAAAGCTGATCAAAGTCAGGTAGCGCTGGGTCTTGTTGCGCACAAACAGCAGCCTGCCCTCCGGGTCGTCGTAAAGGCGGATGATTTCCAGGTCGTCATCCTCATACAGGGTGTCCCCCTTCCGGTCCACCGGCTGGTTCAGCGGCTTTTGCTCGCCCTGGTAGAGGGTGATGGGGTCGGTTTTCACGGACAGGCTCTGCCTTCCCGGATTGTTTTCCTGGGAGGCGATGTCCAGTTCAAAGCGCAGGCTGATTTGCTGCACCAGGCTGATGCGCAAGGTTTCCAGGTCGTTCTCGGTCGTGAGCAGCTCACGGTATTCCTCCAATTCCTCGGGCAACGCCAGGGGATAGAGCGGAATGGAGGCCTGGGTCACCAGCACGCTACCCGGGTTGACCAATTCGCTTATCAGCGGCAGGCGGCTCATGATGCCGTTGATGGCGCTGTCCACCAGGCGCACGCGGTCAAAGTGTTCGGATTGGTTGGTGATTTTCAGCGGAATCACCACCCGGTCGTCCTGCAGGAAGATGGGGCCGGTCATCTCGATTTTGATGCCATGGCTGTCCGACAGCACCTGGGGCTCAAAGGCTTCCGCCTGCGTTTGTTCGTAGCCTGCGCCCACAGGAATCCTTGTTGTAAAACGAATCTCATCGCTGTGGTGGGTGTTTGTCAGAATCAGGCTCTGCTGGAAGTAAGACAGCCTGAAGCGGATGTCCTCCACCTGCTTGATGCCAAAGTCGACCAGGCCTGTGCCATAGCCGTTGGGGGCGATGTCAATGGGCAGCAGCAGCAGGTCGCTGCCGCGGGGCCCCAGGCTGACGTTGGCTTCCGGGTTGATCATCATCCCGTTGACAGACAGCCAGTCCAGCACGATGTGGAAGGCATTGTCCGAAGTGTTTTCAGCCAGAACCTCCAGGACCATCTGATCAGGCGCCACGCGGTCGCCGGGGTTTTCCGCAGAGAAGCGCAGACCAGTCAGGCTCAGGCGCAGGCCCTGGTCCGTTTCCTGCAGCAGCGTGGGCACAAAGTTCTCCTGGTCCAGTGAAAACTCGCGCGCCTTTGGCCTGTCAGGGTAGGCCGCCCCCTGCTGGGGGCTGGTGTCGCCGTGGTAAGGCATAAGGTCGGAGGGGTAGACATAGCCCTGGGTGTCCACCACCGCCATCATCACAAAGTAGTCAAAGGCCTCAGGATCCAGCAGTTCGTAGGTTATGCGCAGGTCCTGCTGTAAATTCATCGTCAGCACAAACAGGTCGTCGCTGGCCGTCCAGTCCCCCAGGGTGAGGGGCTTGCCGCTGTCGTCCAGGGTCAGGAAGTAGGACAGGTAGGGAAAGCCGATGCTGTCCCAGGTGGATAAATCGGTGTCGCGCTTGCCCATGTGGGTGCCCTGGGCGTCATCCAGGATGGCGCCGGTGATCTGTGCCTGGCCGCTTTGATGGTCCAGCCGCGCCAGCAGCTGGCCCAGGATTGTTTCCAGGCTTTCCTCCGCGTTCCTGCGCTGCAGCAGCATGGGAATCTGGTAGTTTGACAGCTGGTCCACTTTCTCGGTTTGGCGCAGGAAGGGCAGCAGCTGGGGCTTGTCCTGCCCCTGTACAAGGTGCAGCACCCGCCCGTCAAAGCTGGCGTTGAGCTGCCCCTGCGCATCCAGGCTGACATCGCTGGATACATAGATCAATCGGTATTGCTCCCCTGCCAGCCGGGCCAGGACATAGTATTCACCGCGGTCAAAATTGGCCACCTGCTCCGGGCTTAACTGCAGTTGATAGCTGCCCGCCTGGGTGTCATAGGCGGCCTGCGGGGCGGCATCCCCGGTCCAGCTGCTCAGGGCATTGGACAGCAAAATCTCCCCAAAACGGCCCATGAAAAGAGCATAATCCGGCAGGATTTCAAAGGCGCCGTACAGCTCCCGCCACCTGTTTTCAAAGCTGCCCTTGCTGTTGAAGGGGAAGTAGACGGACAGGCCGTTGGAGCGCGGGATGTTGCTCTTGTTGTACACCACGGTCTCCGTGATGGCCTGCTGTAGCGCGCCGGTCAACTCCGGGTCTGCGCTTTGCATCCTTTGGGCGAGGTCATACAGGTCCACCAGGTCGTAATGGTCGCCGGTGGCGGTCAGCCCGTAGGCCTTGGCGCCATCCCGGGAGCGTGCCAGGTCGGAATAGCCCGCCATGTCAAGCCCCTCAGCAAGCGAGCCAAACAGGTTTTCCACCGCCTGCCCCACCTTGCCCACCTGGTCCAAGTCCATCACCGACAGGGTGACCAGGGGCGCGAACCGGGGGCGTTCCTTTTGCAGGGCCTCATAATGAGCATGGGTGTGGTCGATGATCAACTGGCCGGCGCTGATGCCATCCAGCTTGCCCTGTGACAGCGGCTGTAAAAAGCTGTAGGAGAAGCCCTGGCCGGGCAGGGTTTCTTCGGAAGCGATCATGTATTTGGCAAAGGGGGACATCATCAAGCCCACCTCCACCGTGGCCATCAGGCAGGCGTCAAAGGCCAGCCATTCCAGGCGCTCATCTCCCTGAAAAGGGCTGTTTTCCAGCGCCTTTCGCAGCTCCAGCAGGGTGAGGCCGTCTTTTTTGTGCAGGTAGTCCACGCCAAAGCCAATCATCGGCCCGCCGCCATGGTCCCACAAAATCAGGCCATAGGAGTCCGCCGGGTGGTGTTCCTTGGCGTAGTTCATGAAGAGGCTGAGCGTGTCCGCCTCCCCCATGGAGCGCAGCTCCTCGCTCTTTAGCAGCGTAGGCCCCCGCCGGTCAACCTGGTAGATGCCAAGCGAGTCTGTTTTCATGACCGCGTTGCCCCAGGTTTTGCTGCCGCCTGTCATCAGCAGCACGGTCAAGCGCTCCTGGTCGAAGTTTGAGCGCATCATCTCCATGATGTCGTGGGTGGCGAGGGAGCCATCGCTCTCCAGGTCGCTGCCGACGATGTAGACCATGATGGTCTGGGTGGGATTTTCCGCCTGCGCCAGGGCGGAGGGGTTGGCAGCGCCCAGAAGCAAAAGCAAAACAAGCAGGAAGGACAAGGATTTCTTCAATTTACTCCTCCGGATGGTTGTCAGGGCCAGGCTTTTTTAAGGCCGGAACATGCTGTGTTTACGCATGGTACCCCCCTTCTTCCTGCCTAAACATTTCAATTAATTTTGTCCAAAACAATTTTTCTGAGTTGGCACATGATGAAAAAATGAAGCCCCGCAAAGCAGGGCGCTTATGCTATGATGGCATTGACTGAAAGCGTTTGGCAGTGAAGGAGCATCTCCATGGCAGATTTTACAATCCCCGGGAAAACCCTCTCCATCGGCGTCATTGGCCTGGGCCACAGGGGCCTGCCGCAGCTGAAGCTGCTGGCGGCGATGGCGGATGTGAACATCGCCGCTGTCTGTGATTTTTATGAGGACCGCCTGCAGACGGCTGTGGATGTGCTGCAACAGGAGTTCAACACACGCGCCACGCCATACAGAACCGCCGAAGACCTGCTGGCCCACCCGGGGCTGGATGCCGTGATGATCTTCACCGCCTGGGAAAGCCACATCGACCTGGCCATCAAGGCCATGAAGCGCGGCATCGTTCCGGCGATGGAAGTAGGCGGGGCCACCAGCTTGCAGGAGTGCTGGCAATTGGTGGAAACCAGCGAGCAGACCGGGATCGACTGCATGATGCTGGAAAACTGCTGCTATGGGCGGGAGGAGATGGCCCTCATGAACATGGTGCGCCAGGGCCTGTTTGGCGAACTGGTGCATTGCCGGGGGGCCTATGAGCACGACCTGCGCGACGAAATCGGCCGGGGCGACCTCATCCGCCACTACCGCCAGCGCCATTTCTTGAACCGCAACGCGGAGCTCTACCCCACCCACGAGCTGGGCCCCATCGCCCAGTACCTGAACCTCAACCGCGGCAACCGGATGCTGTCCCTGGTCTCGGTGGCCTCCAAGGCCGCGGGCCTCTCCGCCTGGATGAAGGAGCACCGCCAGGACCGTCCGGACCTTGCGAACGCCCGGGTCAACTGCGGGGATGTGGTCACCACCATCATCACCTGCGCGAATGGAGAAACCATTCTCCTAAGCCATGACTGCACCCTCCCGCGCGCATATTCCCGCGGCGGGCGCGTCCAGGGCACCCGCGGCATCTGGATGGAGGACGGGCGGCTGATGTACATCGAGGACAGGACGCCCGAGGACCCGAATTACTGGACCCACTCCTGGGAAAGCGACAAGCCCTACATGGAGGAGTTTGACCACCCCCTGTGGAAGGAGTATGTCACAGCCGGCGTCAAGGCCGGCCATGGCGGCATGGACTACCTGGTGCTGCGCGGCTTCATCGAAGCCCTGCAGCAGGGCACGCCCCTGCCCATTGATGTCTACGACACCGCCTCCTGGATGGCTGTCACCGCGCTGTCGGAAGAATCCATCACACTGGGCGGTGCCCCGGTCATCATCCCGGATTTTACCAAAGGCCGCTGGCTGGAAACGCGCCCAGGGGCAGTCGGAAAGTACGCACTGAACTGAAAAACTTGAAAATTCCCGAATAATGACACATTTTTGCCATGGATTGCGGTTATTCTCCAGACACAGCAAACTTGCTGAACCTGATTAAAGGAGAAACCACCATGAAAAAACTTGTGCTTGCACTGACCCTCGCCCTGCTGGTGATGCTGCCCCTGCTGGGCTTGGCGCAGGAAACGCCCGCTACCACCCAGCCGTTCCCAGCCTTTGGCAGGGGCCGTTGGGCCCAGGACGGCCAGGCGCCCCTGAACAATTATTCTGACGAGAATGAGGATGGCATCTGCGATGCCTGCGGCCAGGTCCCCGGCCAAAACCCCAATGCCCCCGGCTTTGTGGATGAGGACCAGGACGGCGTCTGCGATTACTTGGGCACACGGCAGCAGTTCCAGGGACGGATGCAGGGCATGCGCGGGCGGATGATGCGCCGTGGCATGACTGGACAGGGTTTCACGGATGAAAACCAGGATGGTGTCTGTGACGCCTGCGGCGCCCAGCCCAGCCAAGGCCGCATGGGGCAGCGCGGACCCAGGATGCGTCACAACAGACCCGGCATGCAAAACCGGATGCCCGGACGCTTTGGCCGCTGACACCAACGCTACACAGGGGGCGCTTGAAAAAGCGCCCCTTTGGGTTCATGATGGGGTTGAAAACCTAAAATGGAGTGAACGATGGCAGACATCCTGGTGGCGGACGACAACCGGCAAATCGCGTCACTGATCGCGGAATACCTCAAAAAGGAGGGCCACACGCCCCACCTGGCCCATGACGGCCAGCAGGCGCTGGCCCTGTTTGAGCGCGTCCAACCCCAGGCCGTGCTGTTGGATGTGATGATGCCCAGGCTGGACGGCTTTGCCGTGTGCCGCGCCATCCGCGGACAAAGCGCTGTGCCTATCATCATGGTCACCGCCCGCGGGGAGGATTTTGAGCGCATCATGGGGCTGGACATCGGCGCGGATGACTACCTGGTCAAGCCCTTCTCCATGAACGAACTGATGGCCAGGCTGCGCGCCGTGCTGCGCAGGATGAACCCCAGTCCAAGCGGCAAGCAGACAATCAATCTGGGCAACCTTGTGGTGGATCTTGATAACTACACGGTCCTGATTGGCGGGGAGAACGTGCTGCTGACCAAAAAAGAGGTGGAAATCCTGGCCACCCTGGCCGGCCACCCAGGCAAGGTGTTTTCCCGGGACAACCTGCTGTTGAGCCTCTGGGGCTATGACTATGAAGGCGACAGCCGGACGGTGGACTCCCACATCAAGCGCCTGCGCGCCAAGCTGGACGCGCATCAACCCCAGGGCTTACAATCAAGACTATCTGGGGGGTGGGCTACAGGATGGAGGCAGGCGGTGAAGAATAAGATCGCTTTAAAACTGCTGGCCTTCTTTGGCGCGGCGCTGGTGTTGTTTGCCCTGGTCAGCAGCCTGCTGTTTTCCACCCTGTTCACCCGCGCGGTGCTGGACAACAAAAAGCGAGACATGCTGCGCAGCGCGCGGAGCCTGGCGGCGATGCTGGAAGGCTCGTTGACAAACAACGGGGGGATGCGCGGCCTGGGCGGGCCGGGCGGGCGCTTTGGCAGCATGGTCAGCCTGCTCACCCAGACCCAGGACAGCATCTGGGTATTGAATGACCAACTGGAGTTTTTATCCGCCGGGCGGATGATGGGCAAGACGCTGACCTATGAAAGCCTGCCCCCGGACGCGGAGCGTCTGGTGCGTGAAGTCTATGAAGGCGGCAGCCCCTTTTCGGAAGGCTTTTCGGAGTTGATGGGCTACCCCTCCCTGACAGTGGGCGTTCCCCTGCTTGAGGGAGGCCAAGTAGTAGGCGCGCTGCTGATGCATGACGCTGTTTCCGGCTTGGATGAAGCGGCGGCGCAGGGGCAGACCATCCTCTTTGTATCAGGCGGCGTCGCCCTGCTGCTGGCAGTGGCGCTGTCCGCTTTTTTGTCCTTCGGCTTCACCAGGCCCATCCAGCAAATTGAGGCCAGCGCCAAGCGCAGGGCCCAGGGGGATTACCTGTCCCGCACCGGTGTGGAGCTCAACAATGAGATCGGCACATTGGCGCGGTCCCTGGACGCCTTGGGGGACGAACTGCAGTCCGCAAGCCTTCAAAAGGCCCGGGAAGAGCAGCAGCGCAACGACTTTCTGGCCAGCGTCGCCCACGAGCTGCGCACCCCGGTCGCCGTGCTGCGGGGCTCCCTTGAGGCACTAAACGACGGGCTGGTCAAAAATGAAGACCAAAGCGAATACCACAGCCAGATGCTGAAGGAAACCCAATCCCTCCAGCGCCTGGTGAATGATTTGATGGAGTTGGCGAGGCTGCAGAACACGGATTTCCCCATCACAAAAAGCCCCCTGACCCTGCAGGAGGTGGTGAATGAGGCGCTGCGCGCCGCCCAGCGCCTGGCGGATTCAAAGGGCATCAACCTTCAGCGTGAGATGGCTTCAGAGCCCATCGGGTTTTCAGGGGATTACGCGAGGCTGCGGCAAATGCTGCTCATCGTGCTGGACAACGCGGTCAAGTACTCACAAAAAGGCACAGAAATCTCCCTGGCCCTGGAAGCAAGCAGCATCACCATCATGGACCAGGGCCCCGGCATTGCAAAGGAAGACCTGCCCCACCTGTTTGACCGCTTCCGCAGCGCCAGGGCTGAACCGGGGCGGGAAGGCAGCGGGCTGGGCCTGGCCATCGCCCGGCAGATTGCCCTCCGGCATGGGATGGGCATCCGCATCACCAGCGAAGAAGGGGAAGGAACAAAAGTTGAATTCACCTGGTGATGAGGGATCTTCCGTTATTCAAACCCCAGCGGGGTGTAGGCCGGCAGCTTTTTCTCCACATAATCATACTTGAGGCGGGCAAAGCGCAGCAGGCCGTCCTCCGCTTCAAACCGCGCGCCCAACCGGCCAATCAAGGGCCTGGTGTAATTGATGAAGCCGTCCGTGACATCGGTGCCGCCGGGCGCGATCCATTGCCCGGGCAGCTTGCGCGCGGCATTGGCCACCTTCTGCAGCGGCACATGGTCATAGCGCACGGTGTAGGGCTGGTTGGACACCCGCAGGATGGTGGCCATCTGCCCGGACACGCCCTGCAGGGCATACTCCACCGCTCTGTGGCCCAGGGTATAGGCCTCCTCACGGTCCACCTCCGAGGCGTCCAGCGCGCAGGAGCGCTGGAGGATGCCGGGCACCTGCCCGGTGGCCTGGCCGCGCACGGGCAGCTTTTTGCTGTTGAGGAGGTTGACCACCGTTTGCATCGCGGTGGTTTTGCTGGCACCGTACTCCACATGCCCAAAGCCGTCCACCTTGGCGTGGCTTTGGTCGGCCATCAATGACTCGCTCACCACGGCGATCACCCGGCCCCAGCGTTTCAGGCCGTCTGTCACAAGGTCACACACCGCCTCCGCGGTATGGCCGGCCTCCGGCAAAAACAGCAGCAGGGGCATCTCGCGCCCGGGGTCGCCCAGCCGGGCGGCCGCGGTGATAAAGCCTGAATCCCGCCCCATGGCCTGCAGGACGCTGACGCATTCCGAGGGGTGCATGGCGCGGTTTTCTTCCTCCACGCTCTTGATGATGTTGGCCCAGTAGCGCGCGCAACTGCCGTAGCCCGGGGTGTGGTCAATCAGGGTGCGCGCCTCATCGCCCAGGTCGTTGTCGATGGTCTTGGGCACGCCCATCACGAACAAATCATAGCCCTGCGCCTTGGAAAGCGAGGCCACCTTGTGGGCGGTGTCCATGGAGTCATTGCCGCCGATGTAGAAAAAATAGTGGATGTCATGGGCCTTGAAGACGTCCAGAATGCGCTGGTAGTCCCGCTCATAGCCGTCCTTGAGCTTGTAGCGGCAGGAGCCAGCGGCGGCGGCGGGGCTGGTCTGCAGCCGCTTGATTTCACTCCACTCCTGGCGGTTCATGTCAATCAGGTGTTCCAGCAGCACGCCCTCAATGCCGTGGTGGGCGGCGTAGACCGTGTTAATGTCAGGGCTTTTCAGGCAGGCCTCCACCACCCCCTGCAAGGAGGCGTTGATCACCGGGGAGGGGCCGCCGGACTGGGCAACCAGGGCGTTGGCTTTCATGGGACTTCCTTTCTGTCAACAGGGTGTTTGCTGATATAATCGCATTTTATCATGTTTTGGCATGGATTCCATCAAATGTACAACACGGGGATGGCGCTTGTGGTATGATAAGCCAAAAGATTCAACAATAGAAAGCGAGGTTCCGTATGAAACCCATCATTGCTGACAAAGCCCCCGCAGCGCTTGGCCCCTACTCTGCCGGGATGGAGGTGGGCGGCCTGCTCTTCCTGTCCGGCCAGACACCCATCGACCCCAAGACCAACAACCTGGTGGAAGGCGGCATCCAGGAGCAGACCACCCAGGTCATCCAGAACCTGCGCGCGGTGCTAGAGGTGGCCGGCTCCTCCCTGGACAAGGTCATCAAGACCACCTGCTTTTTGACCGACATGGGCGATTTCGCAGCCTTCAACGAGGTGTACGCCATGTACTTCACCGGTAAACCCGCCCGGTCCACCGTGGCGGTGCGCGGCCTGCCCAAGGGCGCGATGGTGGAGATTGAGCTGATCGCCAGCAGGGAATAAAGCTTTTCGAAGCGGCCAAAACTGCCGCGTATGCCTCAGGGCGCGGCGGTTTTTTATTGGTTGAAGGCCTGCAGCAAGGCGGATTGTTCCTTGAGCAGGTTCAGCATCGCGCCATCCTGCCAGCGCGCTAAGGGGTTGCCTGGGCGGCTTGGGTCATACACACCGGACAGGCGAAGGTACAGCAGGGCGACCGCGCCTTGCCCGGCATTGTGGAAGATATCATCCTCACTGGAGAGTTTCAGGCCTTTGCGGTCATTGTGCACAAATTCTTCCGTCATCTCCTTCAGGGAAGAGATCAGGTGAAAACGCTCCTTGAGCACCTTGGTTTTGCTGTCTGACAGCGCATAGCGCGCAGCCACCCGGCCTTCAACCACCTTCAAAGTCACCTGCCCCACCACATGGGCGTCCGCGGCAATGAGCGGCAGGGTGATGTCGCTGTCTCTTGTCAGGTCAACCAGATAGAAGCGGTACCATTCATTTGTAATCTCGTCAAACGCATCCCGGAAGCGCAGGCCGGGCAGGCAGAAATTGACCGCGAAGGCCTTGTCCCCGGGGTAGTAAGGTCTGGTTTCCAGGATGGCGGCACAGTGTTTGCAGGATTTTGCCTGCTCGCCCGGCGTGAACAAGCTGGCCGGAACGCTCACCTGCCAGCGCCCCGCGCTGTGCTTGCGCAGCGGCAGGGCTTCCTGTTCAGCCTGCCCACAAAGTTTGCACGCGCGGCTGCGCTGCCCTGCCCGGTCACAGGTGGCTTCGGCGTCAACCCGCCATCTGTCATACACATGGTTTTTGGGCGCCAGTGTTTCTACCTGTTGAAAGCCGCAGCCCTGGCAGGTTTTTGCGCGGGTTCCGTTCTGCGCGCAATCAGCCCGCAGCGCTTCCTGCCATGCGGCAAAGAAGTGGCTGGATTTCGCCAAGGCTTCCTGCTCCACCTGTTGACAGTGCTTGCAAGCGCGCTGGCGCAGGCCTTCCTGCGAACAAGTTGAAGACCGCATCGTCTGCCAGGCTTCGTACACATGTTGCCGCGGCTCCAGCACAGACGTTTCTTTGTGGTTGCAAGCGGTACAGGATCTTGTTTTACTTCCATATTGTCTGCAGTCTGCCCGCGCATCATTGGTCCAGGCATCATAAGCGTGAGCACTTGTTGACAATGTTTCCTGCTCTGCGTGTTGACAATGCTTGCAATCCCGCTGGCGCAGGCCCTCTTGTAAACAGGTCGCGGACTGCATCGTTTGCCAGGCTTCATATACGTGCAGCCTTGGTTCAAGCACTGCGGTTTCTTTGTGCTTGCACACAGCACAGGTTCTGCTTTTACTTCCCTTTTGGGCACAGTCTGCCCGCGCGTCATTGGTCCAGGCACCATAAACGTGAGCGCCTGTTGCCAGTGCTTCCTGATGAACCTG
>LSQX01295575.1_pt1 | contig 19858 bp, 18 predicted proteins | sample 654561 | NCBI WGS metagenome assembly LSQX01 (sample SAMN04489861, study PRJNA283612) | anaerobic digester metagenome | isolation source: 4 biogas reactors fed with cattle manure at either 37C or 55C with and... | place: Denmark: Kongens Lyngby | collected 2014
AGCCGCCGGACGGGCCGCCGGTCTGAACCGCCTTGAACGCCTTGTTATTCGGGATGCCGCCGCCGATGTCAAAGACAATTTCGCGCACGGTCGTACCCATGGGAATCTCGACCAGACCGACGTTGCTGACCTTGCCGCCGAGGGCAAAAACCTTGGTCCCCTTGCTCTTGTCGGTACCCAGGGAGGCAAACCAGTCGGCGCCTTTCTGGAAGATCACGGGGATATTGGCGAATGTTTCGACGTTGTTCAGGATGGTGGGCTTGTCAAACAGGCCCTTGACCGCCGGAAACGGCGGCCGCGGCGTCGGGTTGCCGCGTTTGCCCTCAATCGAGCGCATCAGGGCCGTTTCCTCGCCGCAGACAAAGGCACCGGCGCCGAGCCGGATCTCGATATCGAATGAAAATTCAGAACCGAACACACGCTCGCCCAGCAGGCCGTAGGCCTTGGCTTGCCCGATGGCCAGCTTCAGGCGCTGCACGGCGATCGGGTATTCCGCGCGCACGTAGATGTAGCCCTGGTTGGCTCCGATCGCATAGCCGGCGATGGCCATCGCCTCGATGACGCTGTGCGGATCGCCTTCCAGGATGGAACGGTCCATGAACGCGCCCGGATCGCCTTCGTCGGCGTTGCAGCAGACATATTTCTGCTCGTTCTGCTGCCTGGCCGCAAACTCCCACTTCAATCCGGTGGGGAATCCGCCGCCGCCACGTCCGCGCAGGCCGGATTTCTTGACCTCGTTGATGACATCCAGCGGCGCCATCTTTTCGGTCAACACCTTGCCCAGCGCCAGGTAGCCGTCATGCGCGATGTATTCCTCGATCGACTCGGGGTTGATGATGCCGCAGTTGCGCAGCGCGACGCGCAGCTGCTTTTTGAAAAAGTCGGATTCCTCGACATTGCGGGCCTGGTCCAGCGGCACGGCGGTCTGAACAGTCATCAGGCGCGCGACCGGACGGCCCTTCAGGAAATGTTCGGAAACGATTTCGGTGACATCGTCAGGACTGACACGGTAGTACATGACCCCTTCCGGGTAGACCACCATGATCGGGCCTTCGGCGCAGAGTCCGAAGCAGCCGGTTTTGACCACCTTGACTTCACGGGACAACCCCTGGGCCGTTAATTCTTTTTCCAGGTTTTCAATGATCTTGCCAGACTGCGAGGATGTACACCCCGTGCCGCAGCAGACCAGGACATGTGCTCTGTACAGGTCCATGTTAAGCCTCCTTGTACTTCGCCAGAATGGCAGGTATCTGGTCCGGGGTCAGACGTCCGTAAACGTCTTCGTTGACCATAATAACAGGAGCCAGGCCGCAGGCGCCGATACACCGGCAGGCATTGATGGAGAACTTGCCGTCCGGGGTGCATTCACCGGCCTTGATGTGCAGCTCCTCTTCAATCTTTTCCAGAATAGCTTGCGAACCTTTGACATAGCAGGCTGTGCCGAGACAGACGCTGACTTCAAACGCGCCCTTGGGATTCAGAGAAAAGAATGAATAGAATGTGATTACCCCGTAAACTTCGGCGACAGAAACGCCAAGCCCGTCGGCCACCGTGCGCTGAACATCCAGCGGCAGGTACCCATAAATGGCCTGGGCTTCCTGCAAAACCTGCATCAAGGCTTTGCGGCCTTGGCCCTGGTATTTTGCGATGACCTGTTCCAATAGCGTGACTTGCTCGTCATGAGTCTTTGTTTTGGTCGATCCCATATCGTGACTCACCTCCCAATAGTATACAATATCATGTTTCATAGGATACGGCAATTGATTTTTTCCGCTAAAATTTGCCGCCTGGATGCGTCGTTTTCAGACATCCGCTATAATGAGCGGACAAGGATCGCCGCCGGCAACCGGCAAGGAGAACAAAATGCAAATCAACTGGCAGGTCCAGAGCGCGGACCACGGCGAACGGGCCGTCGATGTTCTGATCAGACGATGCGGCATGTCGCGTCTGCTGACCAAAAAAATACGGCTGTATGGCCGCCTGCTCTGCAACGGGCAGCCGCACCGCATGATCGACCCGGTCTGCAGCGGCGACTGTCTCGAAGCCGTCTACGCGCCGCACGGCAGCCAGGGGCCTTTGCTGCGCGACGTCCCCGGCGTCGCCGTTCGCTACCGGGACGACTGGCTGCTGGTTTTGGCCAAGCCGGCCGGCCTGGTCACCCATCCGACCTTCCTGCACGACCAGGACGCCCTGACCGCCCTGCTGTCCGACCGGCCGCTGCATCCGGTCAGCCGCCTGGACCGCGATACGTCCGGGCTGGTCCTGATCGCCCTCAACGGCCACGCCCACCACGTGGTCAGCGGCCAGATCGAGGCCAAGCGCTACCTGGCCCTGCTGCACGGGCGCCTGCCGGCGCCGTCCGGCTTGATCCGGGCGCCGATCCGCCGGGCCGCGGGCAGCATCATCCTGCGCGAAGTGCACCCCGACGGCGCGCCGGCCCGCACCCTCTGGCGGGTCTGCCGCTATTATCCCGAGTGGGATGTCTCACTGGTCAGTTTGACCTTGCTCTCGGGAAGAACCCATCAGCTGCGCTTGCACAGCCAGGCGATCGGCTGCCCGATCGTCGGTGACGACCTTTACAGCGGCGGCCGTCAGCCAGACAGGCTCGACCGCCTGATCGGACGCCAGGCCCTGCACGCGGCCCTGCTTTGCTTCCGGCATCCGCTGAGCGGCGAAACGCTGCGCGTCACCGCGCCGCTGCCGGACGATTTCAGAGCATTGCTCGCTCAGGTCCGCGCCGGACGTCCGCGCACGGACTCGGCCTGCCCGCGCAGCTGAACGGCCAGCTGGCGCGCCGCCTGGTCGCCCACGCCGCCTGACAGCAAGCGGGCCAGCTCGGTTTCCCGCTCCGCTTCCAGCAACAGGCGCAGTTCGGTTCGGGTTCGCCCGCCGGCCAGCTGCTTTTCGATCAGCCAGTGCTCATCGGCCATGGCGGCGATCTGGGCCATGTGCGTAATGCAGAAAACCTGCCGTCCCCGCGCCAGCGCCATCATCTTCTCCCCGACTTTGCCGGCGGTCTGGCCGCTGACGCCGGTGTCGATCTCGTCGAAAATCAGAACGGGCACCTGGTCGACATCGGCCAGGATGGTCTTGATCGCCAGCATGATGCGGGACGCTTCACCGCCTGACGCGATCCGGGCCAGCGGCCGCAGTGGTTCACCGGGATTGGCGGCGAGCAGGAATTCGACCGTGTCCAGCCCGGACGTCGGAAAAGAAGCCGGCTGGCGGGGCAGGTCGGCAAATTGCACACAAAAGCGAACGCCGGCCATGCCCAGATCTTCCAATTCACGGGCGATCTTGGTTTCCAGGCCGCTGGCTGCCGCGCGCCGGTTGTCGCTGAGTTTGCCGGCTGCCGCCAGCAGAGCCGCAGCCAACCGGGCCTGCTCGGCCTGCAGCTGGTCGTAGCGCGCCTCGCCCCCGCTCAGCTTCTCCAGCTGGGCGCTGGCCCGCTCCTGGAAAGCCGCGACGGCCTCAAGCGACCCGCCGTACTTGCGCTTCAGCCGGTGCAGCACGTCGAGGCGCTCGTCGATCTGCTCCAGTTCGGCCGGATCGGCGTCGTAGGCGTCGCAGGCCGCGCGCAAATCGGAAGACGCGGTCTGCAGGATATCCTGGGCGCTGCGCAGCGCTTCGTCCAAATCTGACAGGCTCGTATCCAGACGGGCTGCGGCCGACAGACGCGCCAGGACGGCTGCGATGCCGCCCATGACGGATGACGGCTCGTCACCAGCCAGGATCTCATGGCTTTCAAGCAGCGCATCCCTGATCTTCCCCGCATGCCCCAACACCCGGCGCCGTTCTGTCAGCGCTTCGTCCTCCTGGGGACGGATCGCCGCCGCGGCGATTTCCCGGGTCTGGTAGCTGAGCAGGTCGATTTGGCGGGCGCGTTCCCCGGGGTCGCTGCCCAGTTCGCGGATCGCATCACGGCAGCGGCGGTAGCGCTGCAACAGCTCCGTATAGGCATCCAGGCTGGCCTCAACCGGTTCGCCGGCATAGCGGTCGAGCAAGTGCAGGTGGCTTTCCACGCGGAATATGGCCTGCTGGTCATGCTGGCCATGGATGTCGATCAGGGCGGACGCCACGTCACGCAGCAGCGTCAAGGTGGTCAAACGGCCGTTGACCCGACAGACCGACTTGCCGCCGGCCGAAATTTCCCGGGAGAGAATCAGCTCCGGCAGGTCCTCGTCATCCAGGCCGAGATCGGCACCCAGGGCGGCAGGAAGCTGTCCGGGAGACAGCGAAAAAAGCGCTTCCACCGAAGCCGACGCCTGGCCGTACCGCACCATGTCGCGGGACGTGCGGCCGCCGGACAAGGCGCTGATGGCATCGATCAGGATCGATTTGCCGGCGCCGGTCTCGCCGGTCAAAACCAGCAGCCCCCGGCCCGGTTCCATGACGATTTTCTCGATCAGGGCAAAATCGTGGATCTCGATGCGTTCGAGCATGGCTGGCTCCTGTCAGGTTCCGTTCTTCGATCCGGCCTGGAGGGCGATCCTGCCCAGCAGCCGGCCCAACGTCTCAGCCTGCTCAAGCGCGTGCGTGGCGACAAAGATCGTGTCGTCTCCGGCGATCGATCCGGCGATCTCGGGCAGGTGCATCGAATCCAGCGCCGACGCGCCGGCCTGGGCCATACCGGGCAGTGTCTTGACGATCACCAGGTTCATGGCCACGTCGATCTGCACCACCGCCTCGGCGAAGACTTTCATCAGGCGGCCGGACGCCGCCTCGCCGGACCGCTCCATCGGAACGTATTTCTGAACCCCCGAAGCCGTCGCCACCTTGATGATGCCCAGTTCCTTGATATCGCGCGATATCGTCGCCTGGGTCACCTCCATGCCGGCCGCGTTCAGGCTGGACGCCAGTTCATCCTGCGTCGTGATGACCTGGTCCCGGATCACCTGAAGCAGACGGGCTTGTCTCTCGCTCTTCGATGGTTTCATAGTAGGTCCTCCCTCGAGCATGGATTTTCTGCGGCAGCGTCGCGTAAAAATGGTCAGGTCCCAAGCGGATGATTTTCAGGTTGCGCGATGAGCGCCGGATCACCACGGTGCTATCGGAGTCCAGCAAGACCTCCTGGCGGCCGTCAATCGACAGCAGCGCCTGGTGCGGGTAGTCGCAGATCCGGACCACGACCTGGCTGGCGTCCGAGGCGATGTAGCTGCGGTTGTGCAGCGTGTGCGGGCAGACCGGCGTGATCAGCAGCAAGTTCAGCTCCGGGTGGATGATCGGGCCGCCCGATGACAGCGAATAGGCCGTCGATCCCGTCGGGGTCGATACGATCAGGCCGTCGCCGGGAATGCGGTCGACCAGCACGTCGTTGATCGTCAGTTCAAGGCTCACGATACGCGAACGGCCGCCGCGCGACACAACCGCGTCGTTCAGGGCCCGCCCTTCCTCCACCAGCCGGCCTTGCACGTCGAAGCACGCGACATCGAGCATCATGCGCTGTTCCATGGACCAGGCGTTGGCCGCGAGCCTTGTGATCGCCGGCTCGAGATGGTCCGGATGGATCTCGGATAGGAAGCCGACCCGGCCCAGATTGACCCCGATGACCGGAAGATCCTCGCAGCAGGGCAGGTGCACGGCGGACAAGAACGTCCCGTCTCCGCCCAGGCTGATCAGGCAGTCGCAGGTTGCATAGGCGGCCCGCTCGGTTCCCGGCACCGGCAGCGCATCCGGCGCGACAACGGCGACGGCGCCGGCCCGACGGATCAGTTCCGCGGCCCGGCTTGTCACTTTGAGTTCGGGATCTTTGTCGGGATTGGCATAAAGCCCGATGCGCATAAACCCTCCTGTGATGCCCGTTTCCTCGATTATAGCGCAGATCCGCTTCGGCTGCACCCGTTGAGCAGCGCCCGCGCGGCTGCGGCAATGCCTTCGCTGTCAAGCTTTTGGGCCCGGAGCAGTTCGTCCCGCTTGCCCTGGCATAGCGGGCGGTCCTCGATGCCTAGAAGACGGCAGATTGTTCCCGGGCAAAGGCGCAGCAAGTCGGGCAGAACGGTTTGCCCCATGCCGCCCTTGACCAGGCTCTCTTCGAGCATCAGGACATGGCCGGTGCGCCTGGCTGACCGGGCCAGCGAATCCAGATCGAACGGCTTGACACAGAATACTGACAGGACTTCGGCGTCGATGCCCTCCCCTGCCAACCTGCCGGCCGCTTCCAGCGCGGGACCCGCCAGGGTGCCGAGCGCCACCAGCGTCACCTGGCTGCCCGGACGCAGGCAGCGCAGCCGGTAGCGCTCCAGCAGGCAAGTGTCCTGCGGTCCGGCCGGTTCCGGCGATTTAGTTGCCTGGGGCTGCGGCAGCCGGCCCGGCCAGGGGCGGCCGCGCGGATAGCGGATCGCGACGGGCTTGCCGGCCTGGACGGCATAGCCGAGCGCCGTTTCCAGGTCTTCGTAGGTAGCCGGGCAGAAAATCTCCAAGCCAGGCAGCGGCAGCAGGAGGCTCAAATCGTAAATCCCCTGGTGCGTTTCACCGTCCTCGCCGACGATGCCGGCGCGGTCAACGGCAATCACGACCGGCAGGCACTGCAGGCAGACATCGTGCAGGAGCTGGTCGTAAGCGCGCTGCAGGAAGGTCGAGTAGAGCGCGACAACCGGCTGCAGCCCGCCCGCGGCCAGGCCGGCCGCCAGCGTCATGGCGTGCTGTTCGGCGATGCCGACATCAAAAAAGCGGGCCGGGAAAGCCTTCGCAAAACCGGCCAGCCCGGTACCGCTGGTCATGGCGGCGGAGATGGCGCAGATCCGGCTGTTATGGAAGGCCAGATCGACCAGCGCCCGGCCGAAAGCGTCGGAAAAGGAGTGCACCGCACCCGATCCGTTGGCGACGCCGTTCTCGACAACGAATGGGGCGACGCCGTGGTAGAGGTCGGGCGACTCTTCGGCGTAGCGGTAGCCCCGGCCCTTTTGTGTGACAACATGGAGCAAGAGCGGACCGCCCAGCCCGGAGATGGCTTTGAGGTGCTGGATAAGCCCCGGCAGGTCGTGTCCGTCGATCGGCCCGTAGTACTTGAAGCCGAGCTGTTCGAAAAAGACGCCCTGGCGCAGGATCGCCATGCGGGTCAGCTGCTTGGCGCGGCGCAGCAAACGCAGCGACGGGCGGCCGATCAGCGGGATACGCACGACCAGGTTTTCGATGCTGCCGCGCATGCGCAGGTAAGGCGTCGAGATCCGCAGTTTTTCCAGATGGCGGGCCAGGCCGCCGACATTGCGGCCGATCGACATCTGGTTGTCGTTGAGGATGACGATCAGGTTCTCGCCGGACTGCCCGGCATCGTTCAGCGCTTCGAAGGCCATGCCGCCGGTAAGAGCGCCGTCGCCGATGACGGCGATCGTGAGCCCGGCGTGCTCCAGGTAGCGCTGGGCCCGGCCCAAACCGAGCGCGGCGGAGATCGATGTGCTCGAATGGCCGGTGTTGAAGCAATCGTAGTCCGATTCGCTGACCTTGGGGAAACCGGACAAACCGCCCAACTGACGCAGGCTGCAGAATTGCTCCCGGCGTCCGGTCAGTATTTTCCAGGTATAGGTCTGGTGCCCGACGTCGAAGACAATCTGGTCGCGCGGAAAAGAGAACGTGACCAGCAGTGCAATGGTCAGCTCAACCATCCCGAGATTGGACGCGAGATGGCCGCCGTTAGCCGAGACGGTGCGGATGATCAGGTCACGGATTTCGTCGGCCAGCTGCTCCAGCTGGTCGTTTGACAGCGACTTGAGCTGGTCTGGGTGTTTGATTTGTTCAAGCAGATGCGCCATGCTTTCCTCAGGACTTTCAAAATTAGTTGGTTCAATGGCGCCGGCGCAGCAAGAAGCGCGCCAGGCTGACCAGGAACTTCGTATCATAGGTTTTATCGAGCGCTTCCAGGCTCTCTTCCGCTTCATCGGTCTCCTGGCGGAGCCGAAGTCCGGCTTCCTCCAGGCCAAACAGCGTCACGAAAGTCGATTTCATATCGCGCTGGTCCTTGCCGGCTGTTTTGCCCAGCGTCTTGGCGTCGGCGGTCTGGTCGAGCATGTCGTCGCGGATCTGGAACGCCAGTCCCAGGTGCCGGCCAAAAGCGGCCAGCTGCCGGACCGTGTCCTCATCGGCCCCGCAAAGCAAAGCGGCCGCTTCAGCGGGGACGGCCAGCAAGGCACCGGTTTTCATCTGGTGCAGCCGCTCGAGCGCGTCCGGGCTAAGCCTCGTATTTTCGGCCTGCAGATCCAGCACCTGCCCCCCGATCATGCCGGATCGTCCCGCGGCGGCACTGACGCGCTGCGCCGCAGCCAGCGTCTCGGGACGGCTTGGCTCGACGGCCGACAACATGACTTCGTAGGCACGATTCAACAGGTGGTCGCCAGCCAGAACGGCCATGGCTTCCCCATAGACCTTGTGGCAGGTCGGCCGGCCGCGGCGAAGGTCGTCGTCGTCCATGCAGGGCAGGTCATCGTGAATCAGCGAATAGGTGTGGATCATCTCCAGGGCGCAGGCGAACCGGAGCAATCGCCCGGCCAGATGCTCGTCCTGGTCAGGAGCCAGCATGTCCGCTGCGGCGAGCAGCAAAACCGGCCGGATGCGCTTGCCGCCCGCAAGCAGGCTGTAGCGGGCCGCGGTTACCACCAGACCGCCCGTCAGCGGATCCGGGTCGCCGGCCAGTTCCGGCAGCGCACGTTCGATCCGTTCTTGGTATGCCTGAAGACGGCTGGCGAACAGGTTGCTTGGCTGGTCAGTCATTGGCAAACGGCTTCTCTTCGACGCTGCCGTCCTCTTTTTCCAACAGCTGCGTGATCTGGCGCTCGATCGCCGCCAGGCGATCGGCGCAGATGCGTGACAGCAGTGTGCCCTTGCGAAACAGCTGCATCGACTCGTCCAGCGTCACATCACCGGATTCCAGTTTGGCCACCACCGCTTCCAGCGCGGCCAGCGCCTGTTCGTAGGTCAACGACAGCAGTTCCTCGTCAGGCGCGTGATTCATCTGATCCATCTCCCGATATCCTCCAGTCCGTTATCTGCTGCACCTCGCAGCGCAGCGTTCCATCCGTCAGTGTCACGTCAACCAGGTCTTTTGGCTGGATCAGCGCGGTCGACAGCAAGGTTCGGCCGGCGGGCACCGAGCGGACGACGCCGTAGCCCCGCGCCAGGACCTTGAGCGGGCTGAGGGCGTCCAGTTTGCCGCACAGAACCGACAAACGATGGCCGGTTCGGTCGGCCTGATCGCCCATCGCCCGCCGCAGCGCGTCGGAAAGGCGATCGAGGTCCTGGCGGCGGCGGTCCAGCCGTTCGAGCGGCTGGCGGAAGACACGGTGCTGACGCAGGTGCTCCAGGCGCAGTTTTTGCTGGTCCAGCCGCCGGTTCAGGGCCCTGGCCAGCTGGTCGCGCAGCTGGCTGATCCGCGTCTCCTGTTCGGCGCGCACCGGCATCGCCAGTTCTGCGGCGGCCGACGGTGTCGGTGCCCGTACATCCGCGGCAAAATCGCAAATCGTGAAATCTGTTTCGTGTCCAACCGCAGAAATGACCGGGATCTGCGACGCGTATACGGCGCGGGCCACACATTCCTCGTTGAACGGCCAGAGGTCTTCCAGCGATCCGCCTCCGCGTCCGACGATCAGGACATCGACGCTGCCCAGCGCGTTGAAGCGCCGGATCGCCGCCGCAATCGCCTCGGCCGCCCCCTCTCCCTGGACCGGGACGGGGATCAGCTGCAGGCGAAAATTGGGGTAACGGCGCCCCAGTACCTGGATGATGTCGCGGATGACCGCGCCGGCCGGCGACGTCACCACCCCGATGGCCCTGGGCAGCAGCGGCAGGCGGCGTTTATGCGCCGGATCGAACAGGCCTTCGGCCTCCAGTCGCCGCTTGAGCTGCTCGAATGCCAGGTATAGGGCCCCGAGGCCGTCCGCGGACATGTCCATGACCAGCAGCTGGAAGCGTCCGTCGCGGTCGTAAACTGTCGCCTTGGCGGTGACGATGACTTTGAGCCCGTTTTCCGGCTGAAAGCGGAGCCGGCCGGCATACCCGCGGAAAAGGACGCAGCTGACCGCCGCGGCGCTGTCCTTGAGCGTAAAATAGATGTGTCCCGACGGGTAGGCCTTGACGCCTGAGAGTTCCCCTTTGACCAGAACCGGGTTGAGCTGGCTGTCTGATTCCAGCAGTGTATTGACGTAGCGGTTCAGTTCAGCGACAGTGATCGCGTCCCTCATGGCGGATCACCGGCTGTCACGGGGTTGCTGAGCCGGCCCAAAACGGCGTTGATATACGAACGCGACTCATCGTTGGTGTATTTGCGGCACAGCAGTACGGCTTCCGAAATGGCGACATTTTGCGGCACGTCGTCAACGTAGAACATTTCGTAAACCGCCAGGCGCAGGATGGTCAGATCGATCTTGGGCAGCCGTTCCTTGGTCCAGCGCTTGAGCAGCGGCGCGAAGCGGGCATCGAGGTCGTCCCGGGTGCTGCGCACGCCGCTGACCAGGCTGACCAGGTACGGTTTGTCCTGCTCGTTGACATCGCGTTCCTCCAGGAACGAGGCGAGCTGGGCCTCTTCATCTTCTCTTTGTATTTCCAGCTGGTAAAGCAGCATGAATGCTTTTTCCCGGGCTTCACGGCGGCTCATGACAGTCCTCCCTCAACGAAACATGCCGGGCGGCAGAATTTTGTCCAGCAAGTTCCGGAACGCTTCCTTGTTGCTGAAATAACGAACGCCCAGGAAATAACCCAACAGGGTCATGCCGATCAAGAACAAGGTCTTGACCAGGCCGAAAATCACCAGGGACAGCGCCAGTCCGAACCCGAGCGCAGCCCCGACAGTGCCGGGGTTGCGGCCTTTGAAGCTCTCGACGAGATGCTGCCAGAACTTTTTCACGTCACTCACCGCTCGACGCGGGCCGCGACCGGCTCAACACGGCTGACGCGCACCACCACCCGGGCGACAGGGATACCCGTGTAGCGTTCAATGTCCTTCTTGACCCGGTCCTGGACCTTGGCCATCATGGCCGGCACCTCGACATCCGAGTACAAGATGGCGTTAAGCAGGACGCTGATCTTGTCTCCTTTGGCCGGCGACACCTTGGCCTTGGCCGCCTTGATGCCGCACTGGGCCGTTTTCGCGGAGTTCAGGGCGATGGATTCGATCGCGTCGACCCCGATGTCGATCGTGCCGATGTCGGAGCTGCGGATTCTGGACCGGCGCAGCCTGCCGCTCAGGATGGAGTAGACCATCCCGGTCAGGCAAAGCACCAGCACCGTCAGCCAAAAAACGATCGCCACGATCTGGTAGGTCCGCTGTTCGCGCAGGTACGTCACCATGATGATCATCTGGCTTAATATGTCGCTGTTGACCATCATCAGCAGAAACACAAAGGAGAAGACCGCCAGCAGAAAGGTCAGGACGATAAAAGCCAGGCGGATGATCGCGTTCATAACCGCTCCTCCTTCAGGACGACACCTTTGACGTGGACATGGACGGCTTCAACCGTCAGCCCCGTATACTTTTCGACATCGGCCTTGACCCGCTCCTGGATCTGCCAGGCGACTTCAGGGATCAATGTGCCAAAAAAGACGACCGGATAGACCGTGATGGCGACCGTTTCGTCGTTGCCCTCGCGGAAAACGACCTTGACACCCTTCCCCTCGTGCTCGACGCCGAAAGCCTCTTTCAGCGAGATCACGCTGCTGGTGTCCAGCCCGGCCACGCCTTCGGCCTGCATGGCGGCCTCGGCGGCGTACTGGGCGACGAAGCCCTGGGCCATCGTTCGCTCACCCCGGATCGATGCGTGCGGGTAAGGGTTGGGCATGGCCGGTCAGGCGCGCTCCATGTATTCGCCTGTGCGCGTATCGATGCGGATGCGTTCGCCCTGGTTGATAAACAGCGGAACCTTGACCAGGGCGCCCGTCTCGACGATGGCGTTCTTGGTCACGTTGGTCGCCGTATCGCCCTTGACGCCCGGTTCGCAATCGGTTATTTCCAGCTCGACAAAAATCGGCGGCTCGATCCCGAAAACCTCACCCTTGTAGGACAAAACCTTGCAGACCATGTTTTCTTTTAGGAACTTGAGCGTGTCGCCGAGCACTTCGGTGCTGAACGGGATTTGTTCGTACGTATCGACATCCATGAAGTAATGCAAGTCGCCGTCGCGGTAGAGGTAAGTCATATCGGCCCGATCCAACTGTGCGCGCTCGAATTTCTCACTCGGATTGAAACTGCGCTCGACGACGCCGCCGGTCTTGACATTGCGGTACTTGGTGCGGACGAATGCCGATCCCTTGCCGGGTTTGACATGCTGAAACTCGATAATCTGGAAAACCTGGCCGTCCATTTCAAAGGTGACGCCGTTGCGAAATTCACCTGCGCTGATCATCTGATAAATCCCTCCATATATCCGTATCGCAAGCGTTCCTTTGACATCGCAGCAAAAATAGGGCCAAAAGGCTTGCATGCCAGAATTGTATCACATTCAGAGGAAGAGCGTAAAGGTCACCGGATAAGGCCTTAGGCCGGCTGTCAATTCTTTTTTTTGCGCCGCTGCTTGCCCGTTTTCAGCTTGTAGCCTGAAAGGACGATGCGCTCCAGGTATCGCTTGAGCCGCACGTGAAGCGCTTCCTGGTTGTAGCGGGGCCGGACCAGGACCGCCAGGCAGCCGGCCCGGTGCGCGCTGACGATGTCGGTCAGGATCTGGTCGCCGATCATAATCGCCGCCTCCGGTTCGATGTTTTCGATCCGGCAGGCTTCCCGGATCCCTTGCGCCGACGGCTTGCGGGCCCAGGCCACAAACGGCAGGCCGAGCGTCGCGGCGTAAGCCTGGATGCGTTTTTTTCCGGCGTTGGACACGATACGGCAGGCCAGGCCGGCCGTCTGCGCGCGGCTGATCGCACGGCGGGCGTATTCGTCCGCCGCAAAGGAACCATGCCGGGCCAGCGTGTTGTCGACATCGAGCAAAACCAGCCGATAGCCGTCTTCGAAAAAAGCCGGAAAATCAAGTTCGTCCAGATCGGCGCAATAGGTATCCGGCTTCAGGTATCGGCCGATTCGAGAAATCATTCGAAAGCGTTCCGTCCTTTTTATGTCTGCGGTTTGTCTCTTTGCACCAGTATACTGACTGGCGCGGCATCTGGCAACCATGAGGTTAGGGCAGTCATCATAACGAAGCGCGTGAAAAGTTGTTGAAATGACCGATAGGCTTGTCTATAATTGGGTTGTTTAAGGGGGATGGATCATGTACAAAGTCTGTAAATTCGGCGGCTCTTCCCTGGCTAACGCAGAGCAGATCCGCAAGGTATGCGATATCATGCTTTCGGACCCGTCGCGGCGGGTCATGGTGGTTTCAGCGCCGGGCAAGCGGACACGCGAAGACACCAAGGTCACCGACCTGCTCATCGCCCTGGCCAACGCCCGGATCAGCGGCTATGACGGTGCGGCCGAGCTCCAGGACGTCCTGGACCGGTTCGGCTCGATCGCTGCCGAACTGGAGCTCGACGCCGCGATCATGGCGGATATCAGCTTAGACATGAATACGCGCCTTTGCCAGGACTGCAGCAACTCGCTGCGCTTCATGGATTCGATCAAGGCGGCCGGCGAAGACAACTGCGCCCGCCTGGTCGCCGGTTACCTCAAGAGCATCGGCCGGACGGCCAGCTATGTCGATCCGCGCGTAGCCGGCATGTTCCTCACCGAAGAATACGGCAACGCCCAGGTGCTTCCCGAGGCCTATCCCCTGCTCGCCCGCCTGCGTCAGAATCCGGGGATCTCCGTTTTCCCGGGTTTTTTCGGCTACAGCAAATCAGGCCAGGTCGTCACGTTTTCCCGGGGCGGATCCGATATCACCGGATCGATCCTGGCCGCGGCGACCGAGGCCCAGACTTACGAGAACTGGACCGATGTGGATTCGGTGTACTCCGTCAACCCGGCCCTGATCAGCAACCCGCACCCGATCATGGAGATCACCTACGACGAGATGCGCGAGCTGGCCTACGCCGGCTTCACCGTCCTGCACGAGGAGGCCTTGCTGCCGGCCTACCGCAAGGGCATTCCCGTCAATATCCGCAACACCAACAACCCGACCGCCCGCGGGACCATGATCGTGCGCAACCGGGTCAATTTCGACGGCGTGGTCACCGGGATTGCCGGCGCCAAGGGCTTTTGCTCACTCAATATGAGCAAGTACCTGATGAACCGTGAGGTCGGCTTTGCCCTCAAGGTCCTGCAGATCCTGGCCGACGAGCAGATCTCTTTCGAACATATGCCGTCCGGGATCGACTCGCTATCGATCATCATGCGCAAGGATTACTTCACGCCGGACAAGGAAAAGATCATCACCGGCCGGCTGGTCGCGGAACTCGGCATCGAGAAAGTTTCTGTCAACCGCAACCTGGCCATCGTGATCATCGTCGGCGAAGCCATGGCCCGGACGGTCGGTGTGACAGCCCGGGCTGCCAACGCACTCAGCAAGGCCGGCGTCAACCTGGAGATCATCAACCAGGGTTCTTCGGAAATCAGCGTCATGTTCGGCGTACGCGAAGAATACTGCAACTATGCTGTCAAGGAGCTTTACAAGGAATTTTTCCAGCGCTGACCGGACTCAGCGGTCCAGGATGCGCCGCGACCCGAAAAAGCGCTCCAGGCCGAACTGGCCCGGGTTGCGCAGCGTATAGCCGTTGACCGGCACCTTGTCCACGTAAATGTAGCGGTCGCCCAGGTACAGGTAGGCGGTCGAACCGATGCCTCCGAACAGGACAAATCCCTGGTCTTTCAGGTACGCGGCCCGTTCATCCGAGCCCGTGATAAACGCGCCGTTCGGGTAATGCAGGATGCTGACCGGACCGGTCAGGCTGCCGACCTGCTCGAGCCACTTTTCGGTATCGGCCTTAATGCGCCCAAGATTCTGCTCGCGGGCGTTGATGAACCCGTAGGTGGACGAGGCGAAAATCCAGCCGGTCTCCTTGAGCCGGCCCACGATCTCGCGGACCGCTTCGCGGTTGGCCTTGATGTCCTGGTCGGAGAGTGTCAAAGGCAACATGCCGTGATCCTGGAGTGCCTGGTTGCGGTCGTCGAGCTGATCCCGGTCGGTTATCTTGCCGAAAACCCCCTCGTATCCGGTCAGGGAGATGGTCCCCTTGGCACCGTCCAGGGCAAAGTCCGGATGCTCGGCGACAAACAGGTCGAGAATCCCGATCGCCTCGCCCGTCCGGTCCACGACCAGGCGCCCGTCGTCATCCAGGCGCTGCGCGGCCACTTCGCCGCCTTCGTCCATAACCAGATCCCAGCTGTTGCCCGTTTCCCGCCGCGTGACATAATAATTGAGTCCCTCCAGCACCAGGACGAGCGGTTTCTTCCCCGGAGGCAGCTTGAGGGTCTGGATCTGACGCTCGGCGTCATAGAGCCGGTCCGCATCGACCAGGATGTAGCCGTTGGCGTACAGCGCTTCGAGCATGGCGGAGAACTCGGTGGTTGTCAGCATCGAATCCTGGGCCGCCGCGGCGTAAGCATCGCCGTCGAAAGCCTTGGCCGGATTGTTGATCAGCGGCTTGACTGTGATGAACTCGATCGGGCCCTGGTAAACGTCGCGTTTTTCCGGCACATAAGGCGCGCATTGCTCCAGGGCGATCGCAATCTGCGCCTGGTCCGGGTAAACCGCCTGCAGCGCGATCAGCTCCTGCTGGGCCGACAGGTAACGCCCGCCGGACATCTGTCTGCGGACCGCTTCCATCAGGGGCTCGTACATTTCGTTTCGGCAGTTTTCGGCAAGAAGCAGCAGTTGCTCCCGGGCAAAACTGCCCAGATCATCCTGTGACAGCAGTTGCTGCCAGCCTTCCCAGGACGCCCAGTACCGCCCGGCCGCCAGGTCGGCCGCCGCAGCTGCAGATAGCGGGCGCAGCGCTTCGATGCGGTCGAACTCGCCGCTCAACCCGCTGACGCCCTGGCGGACGTTGGCCAGGTTTTCAAGTTGGTCAAAAGCCAGGTCCAGGGCCGCCCGGTCGATCTCCATGAGCAGGAAACGGCGCCCCAGGGCGCGCATGGCCGTGATCAGGCGTGAGGCCGACAACTCTTCCAGGCCTTCGGCCAAGGCAATCTCCTCATGGCTGAGTACGACGCCGTTCGCCAGCTTCTGCTCGATCCGGTCCAGCACCGATCCGGTCTCCTGCTCCATCGCCTCGAGCGCGCTGCGGTAAAAGGAATCCGGGTCGGCGCCGTCGGCAAGGGCTTTTTCCCGGACCGAACGGTAAACGGAAACCGCCTCGCCGTAGCGGCCTTCCGACATGGCTTTTTCGAATTGTTCCAGGGACTGCTCGGCGCGCAACGTGCGGACATGGAGGATCAGGCCAACCGGCACGGCGACCAGCAGGGCCAGAACCATGAGGCCGATCAGGACGCTGCGGAACAGCGGCCTCTTTACCTCGTCTTCCTGGATGGTGTATCCCCGTGCCATGTCAGATGCTGTCCAGTCCCAGCTGCCGGTCCTGCAACGTTTCCTCTTTCAGGTAGGTGCCGACGGCCGGGATCTTGCGGGTACGGTAGTACTTGTCGTCCGCGATATTCGATTCGGACAGGCGCCGGCAGCTGGCCAGGGTACTGCCTTTCTTGGACAGCAGCACCTGGACGCCCTGGTTGGTCCGCGTGGGCTTGACCGGTACCTTGGCGCTGTTGAAGACGAGAACCTTGTGGATGTTGCTTACGGCGACAAAATCGTCGTCGGCTTCAAGGAAAAAAATCCGGACCACCGGTGAGGCCGTGCTGTAGGCCTTGACCAGCTTGCGCCGGTTGGTCTTGGTTTCGTAGGCATTCAGGGGAATCCGGGCGAATTTACCGTTGGCAAAACCAAGCAGGACATGACCTAAGTAATCTTCGGTCATGTGGAGAAAGACGATCCGCTCGTCATTTTCCATCTCGAGCAGGTTGGGCGTGTATTCGCCAAGGTCAGACGGCTTGTGGTCCTTGATGTCGTAGCACTTGAGCTTGTAGACATTGCCGCGGTCCGAGAAAAACAACACATCCGCCTTGTTCTTGCCCTCGATTTCCTGGACGATCTTGTCTTCTTCCTTGGTCTTCAGCTCGCCCGCGCTGCGCAGCGAAGTCAGGGCCATCTTCTTGATGTAACCGTGCTCGGTCAAAAACAGGCGCAAGTTGTAGTCTTCGATCAGCTGATCGGGTTCGAACGTGTCGATCTCCTTTTCGTGGACCAGCCTGGTCAATCGCTTTTGGCCGTATTTGGCCGCGATTCGCTCCAGGTTGGCGCAGATCTGATCGTCGACGCGCTCGCGGTTGGCCAGCATATCCTCCAGATCGGCGATCTCGTCGACCAGCGTCTGGATGTCAGCTGTGCGCTGCAAAATGTACTGGCGGTTCAGCTGGCGCAGACGGATCTCCGCGACGAACTCCGCCTGCACGGTATCGATGCCAAAGCCGGCCATCAGGTTCGGGACGACCTCCGATTCCTTTTCGGTCCTGCGGATGATCCGCACCGCCTTGTCGATGTCCAGCAGGATCTTCTCCAGGCCTTGCAGCAGGTGCAGCCGGTCCTGCTTCTTCTCCAGGTCGTAGCTGATCTCGCGCCGCACGCAGGCGCGCCGCCAGGCCAGCCATTCGCCCAGCAGGGCGCGCACACCGAGCACGCGCGGCGTGCCGTTGACCAGCACGTTGAAGTTGCACGGGAACGTCGACTGCAGCGACGTGAATCGGAACAGCTTTTGCATCAGGGCGTCCGGATCGGTGGAACGCTTGAGTTCAAGGGCGATTTTCAATCCGTTCAGGTCGGTTTCGTCGCGAATGTCGTTGATCTCACGGACTTTGCCCTGTTTGACCAGGCCGGTGATGTCGTCGATGATCGCCTCGACCGTCGTGGTGTACGGGATTTCGACAATTTCGACCATGTTGTTCTTCTTGTCGAAGCGCCAGGTGGCCCGCAGCCGCATCGAGCCGCGGCCTGTCTTATAGATCTGCTCCATCTCGGCGCGGTTGTAGATCAGCTCGGCGCCGGTCGAAAAATCGGGCGCCGGCATGATCGACAGCAGGTCGCACCCCGGGTCACGGATATAAGCGGCGGCCGCCTGGCAGACCTCGGTCAGGTTGAACGAGCAGATGTTGCTCGCCATACCGACGGCGATCCCCTGGTTGCTGTTAACCAGAAGCGACGGGAACGCGGCCGGCAGCAGCAGCGGTTCCTTGGTCGTGCTGTCGTAATTGTCGATGAAATCGACACTGTTCTTGTCGAGGCCCGAAAAAAGCTCCTCGCAGATCTTGTCCAGGCGCACTTCGGTGTAGCGGGCGGCGGCATACTGCATATCCCGGGAGTAGACGCGGCCGAAATTACCCTTGGAATCGATATATGGGTGCAGCAGGGCGCTGTTGCCCCGGGTCAGCCGGACCAAAGTCTCGTAGATGGCCTGGTCGCCGTGCGGGTTGAGTTTCATCGTCTGGCCGACGACATTGGCCGACTTGGTTCGGGACCCGCCCAAAAGGCCCATGCGGTACATCGTGTAGAGCAGCTTGCGGTGCGACGGCTTGAACCCGTCGATCTCAGGGATGGCACGCGAAACGATCACGCTCATCGCGTAGGGCATGTAGTTCTTTTCCAGTGTCTGTGTGATCGGCTGCTGCTGCAGCCTGTTCTCTTCGGGTTTTGCGGTCATGGTTCCTCCCGTTTCGTATCACGCTCAGCCGATGTCGAGCATATCCAGGTAGCGGTAGCCGTTCTCCTCGATGTGCAGCTTGCGGGCGGCCAGGTTGTCGCCCAGCAGCATGTCGAAGACATCCAGGGTCTTGTCCGTATCCTCCGCCACCACCTGGATCAGGCGCCGGGTTTCCGGATTCATCGTGGTCTGCCACATCATCTCCGGCTCGTTTTCGCCCAGGCCCTTGGAACGCTGCAAGGTGCAGCGGTCGGCGCCGAGCTGGCTGAGCAGTTCGCTCTTCTCCCGTTCCGTATAGGCAAAATAGGTCTTTTCTTCCCGCTTGACCCGGTGGGTGATCTCGAACAGCGGCGATTCGGCGATGAAGATCTTGCCGGCCTCGATCAGGGACGGGGTCAGCCGGTAGAGCATTGCCAGGATCAGGGTGCGGATCTGGTAGCCGTCGACATCCGCGTCGGTGCAGATGATCACCTTGTTCCAGCGCAGGCTATCCATGTCAAATGCCGACAGGTCCTTGTTGTGCCTCGTCTGGATCTCGATGCCGCAGCCCAGGACCTTGATCAGGTCCGTGATGATCTCGTTCTTGAAAATGGCGTTGTACTCAGCCTTCAGGCAATTGAGGATCTTGCCCCGGACCGGGATGATCGCCTGGAACTCGGCGTCGCGGCCCATCTTGCAGGAACCGAGCGCCGAGTCGCCTTCCACGATGTAAAGTTCGCGCCGCGAGACGTCGCGCGTCCGGCAGTCGACGAATTTTTTGACCCGGTTGACCATGTCAACCGACCCCATCAGCTTTTTGCGCATGTTCAGCCGCTGCTTTTCGGCTGTTTCCCGGCTGCGCTTGTTGATCAGGATCTGCTCGATGACCCGGTCTCCCTCGGCCTTGTTCTCAATGAACCAGACCTCCATGCGGCTGCGCAGCAGGTCCGACATGAACTCGTAGATGTACTTGTTGTTAATCGCCTTCTTGGTCTGGTTCTCGTAGCTGGTCTGGGTCGAGAACGAACTGGAGACCAGGATCAGGCTGTCCTGGACATCGGTAAAGGTGATCTTGGCCTCGTTGCCCTTGTACTTGTCCCGCAGCTTGATCTGGCGGTCCAGTTCGGCGACAAAGGCGATCCGCACCGCCCGGTCGGGCGTGCCGCCGTATTCCAGCCAGCTGGAGTTGTGGTAGTACTCGATGCAGTTGACCGTGTTGTTGAAGCTAAACGCGATCGCCGCCTTGACCTTGTATTCCGGTTTGTCGGAGCGGTCCCGCCCCTTGCCG
>LSQX01303052.1_pt1 | contig 19852 bp, 25 predicted proteins | sample 654561 | NCBI WGS metagenome assembly LSQX01 (sample SAMN04489861, study PRJNA283612) | anaerobic digester metagenome | isolation source: 4 biogas reactors fed with cattle manure at either 37C or 55C with and... | place: Denmark: Kongens Lyngby | collected 2014
CCAGACCGTCTAATCACCTTGCACTTATCGCACATCGGTTTAACACTCGCTCTAACTTTCATTTCGACTATCTCCTATAGATTCCTAGCTTTTACTTTACCGCGGCTGGTGATCCCTTCGTGGTGGTGCATCTTCATGATCCCCTCAATCTGGTTCATCATGTCGAGGTCAACTCCAACCATGATGATCAAACTGGTTCCACCAAGGAGCATTGCTACCGAGGCGGGGAAGTTGAAGAACTTCTGCACAATGGTGGGAATTAGCGCAATGAAGGCTAAGAACAGCGATCCGGGTAGGACGATCCGGTTTAGAACTTTGGAGAGATACTCCTCAAGTTTTTCGGTACGTACCCCGGGGACTGATCCACCATTCTCTCTGATCTGCTTGGCAATCTCAACTGGATTCAAGCTAACCTGGGTATAGAAAAAAGCAAACGCTATAATCAGCAAGGTGTAGATAATTAGATAGGGGGCACCCTGCGGATTTAGCCATCTAGCAACCGCTTGTAACCAGCGCACTTGGGGTCCCAATGAAGAGGCAATCTGCAGTGGGAACGACAGGAGCGCCGATGCAAATATAACAGGAATAACTCCTGAAGGGTTAATTCTGAAGGGGATGTAAGTGTTCTGGGAACCGTACATCTTCCTCCCAACAACCCGCTTAGCGTATTGGACTGGAATTTTACGCTGTCCCCGTTGTTCGTAGACAACAAGTGCAACTACCAGTGCAAACATCGCAAATACAATCACAACAACAATTGGGTTTAGAAGCCCAGCCTGGACACTCTTCCAGAGGGTCACTAAGGCATTGGGAATCCGTGCCACAATACCGGCAAAAATGAGGAGCGAGATTCCGTTACCAAGTCCTCTCTCGGTGATTTGATCGCCGAGCCAGACGAGGAACATCGTTCCGGAAGTCACTGTCATCATCGCAATGAGGGTAAACGGAAGGAGACTCATAGTCATAACATCGGGAATGCTCTTGGCATATACCGTTACAACATACGACTGGATCAGACACACTAAGATGGTCCCCAATCGGGTGTACTGTTGCATCTTTTTCCTTCCGGCAGCATCTTCAGTCAACTTCTTCAAGCTGGGGATAACCAACATCAACAACTGCAGAATAATCTGCGTTGAGATGTAAGGCATTATTCCCAACATAAAGAGGGAGAAGTTTGAGAAGGCTCCACCAGCAAAGAAGTTCAGGTATTCAGTTAGTCCAATAGTGGTGGAACTACTCTGTGCCATGAAATAGAGTTTCAGCACTTGAGGGTCAATTCCCGGAATTGGGATAAAAGCCCCCAGTCGGAAGATCACCAGGAACAATCCGGTCCAGAGGATCCTCTTCCTAAGTTCTTCAATTCTAAACATGTTTACTAGGCTGTTCATTACGATCCTCTTCTATCTAATTTCGCCGCCTGCAGCTTCAATCTTCTTAACAGCGGCTGCAGAGATTTTGAGGCCTTCAAAGACCACCTTCTTGGTCAGCTCACCATTGGCAAGAACTTTTGCCTGGCTTCCGACCCCTTTAACGAGCGATCTCTCCTTAAGGGTTGCCAAGGAGACAACTTCTCCATCCTCAAACTTTTTAGAAACAGCATCTAAGGAGACAACTTCGAACTCCTCTTTGAAGGGGTGGTTGGAGAACCCACGACGGGCAATCCGACGATAGAGAGGCATTTGCCCCCCCTCGAAACCGGGTCTGACGCCACCACCGCTACGGGAGTTTTGTCCTTTATCACCACGGCCACAGGTGCGCCCTTTTGAGCCTACCCCACGACCGACGATTGTCTTCTTTCTATTAGCACCAGCTGGCGCCTTAATTCGTCCCATCTTACAACTCCTCGACTTTAACCAGGTGGTTGACTACACGAATCATCCCCATGATTTGGGGGGTTGCTACGTGTTCAATCGAACTATCAATCTTTCCAAGTCCAAGCGCCTTGATGGTCCTTCTCTGTTTAGGGAGAGAACCGATTACGCTCTTCACTAAAGTAACCTTAACTTTTTTATCACTCTTCTTAGCTTTAGCTGCCATAGATTACCCCCACATCTCTTTCAGGGATTTCCCCCGCGCCTTAGCCAACTCTTTGGCATCAAACAGGCTCTCTAAAGCAACGAAGGTTGCTTTGACGGTATTGACAGCATTCTTAGAACCGAGCGATTTACTTAAGATGTCCTTAATGCCACACGCATCCATTACGTGACGCACCGAACCACCGGCGATAACTCCGGTACCGGGGACAGCAGGCTTAAGCAAGACGCTGGCACCTTTAAAGTTACCCAAAATCTCGTGGGGAATGGTATCTCTAACCATCGGGATCTCAACCATCGATTCCTTAGCCTTGTCGACCGCTTTGCGGATCGCCTCGGTAATGTCGTTAGCCTTACCGGTGCCGTAACCAACTTTTCCTTTTTGGTCACCAACAACAACTAAAGCTGAGAAGGAGAAGCGTCTTCCACCCTTAACAACTTTGGAGACACGGTTAAGCTTGACCAATTTTTCAACTAATTCGTTCCCTTTATTTCTATCTGACCTATCCACCATATCCCCCTAGAATTTGACTCCGGCCTTTCTGGCACCCTCGGCAATCCCCTTCACGATTCCGTGGAAGAGGTATCCGTTACGGTCGAAAACAACAGTATCGATCTTCTTCTCGAGGAGTCGTTTCCCGACAACCTCTCCAAGTTTGGTCGCATCTTCTACATTGTTTTTAAGGTCCCGCAACTCTTTCTCCATGCTACTGGCTGCAACCAAAGTGTGTCCCACGCTATCATCAATCACTTGGACATACATCTTGTGATTGCTGCGATAGACAGTCATTCTTGGTTTTGTCGCCGTTCCGAAGATACTCTTTCTAATGTGAACCTTACGACGGGCACGTCTCTTATTTCTCTTTAAAATCCTACTCATATCTTCAACCTACCTAACTGGCGCCGCCAGATTTACCAACCTTACGTCGAATTACCTCATCCTCGTACTTAATCCCTTTCCCTTTGTAGGGCTCGGGGGGTCTCAAGGACCTAATTTCGGCGCTCAGATGTCCAACCCGCTCTTTGCTAATCCCCGAGATGAGGATTGAGCTGGGGTTTTCACACACGATTTGGACGTCACTGGGGATTAGGTACTCGATTGGGTTTGAGTAACCGAGGTTGAGGACCAAGATATCCCCTTTCACCTCTACCCTATAGCCAACACCGTTGACCAAGAGCTTCTTCGAAAACCCTTTCGAAACTCCCTCCACCATATTGTAAACCAGTTGTCTATAAAGTCCGTGGAAACTACGACCAGCTTTGGTTTCTTCTGTTCGATTAACCAGGACGGTCCCTTTTGAAACCTTAATTTCAACTTCAGGACGATAATTTTGAACCAGTTTCCCTTTCGGTCCCTCAACAGAGACTACACCGTCACTTGCTTTGACGGAGACTCCTTCTGGAAGAACAATCGGTAACTTACCTATTCGAGACATAGTTCACCACCTTACCAAATTGAACAGATCAGTTCACCACCGACCTTATTTTCGCGAGCCTTCTTCCCTGTGATAACACCGGAGGAGGTCGACACAACTACTACACCATATCCGTTATAGACACGGGGAAGATCGCGGTAACCCGAGTAGACACGCCTTCCGGGGGTCGAAATACGGGTAATACCGTGGAGAACGGGCATCTGATTCTCATCATATTTTAAGAAAATCCGAATGGAGTTAATCCCATTCTTATTAACCACTTTCTTAAAATTCTTAATATACCCTTCGTTCTTCAAAATTTTAACAATCTGAAGCTTAAGCTTCGATGTAGTAACTTCAACTTTTTCATGTTTCGCCATGCTAGCATTTCTGATTTTTGTCAGCATATCAGCAACAGGATCACTTATAGCCATGTTTATCTCCTACCAGCTCGATTTGGTTACGCCAGGAATGAGTCCTTCACTGGCAAGTTTTCTAAAGCAAATCCTGCACATTTGGAACTTCCGCATGTAACCTCGAGGGCGTCCACATACTTTACAGCGATTCACTTTCCTAGTGCTGTACTTTGGTGTTCTATTCGCCTTAACAATCATCGATTTTTTTGCCATCTTCTCTCACCCCACCTATTTCGCAAAGGGCATACCAAGCTTCTTCAGCAGGGCATAACCTTCCTCATCGGTTTTGGCCGTCGTCACGATTGCGATATTCAAGCCGCTAACGCGCTCAATCTTATCGTAATCAATCTCTGGGAAAATAATCTGCTCGGTTACTCCGAGAGAGTAGTTTCCGTTTCCATCGAAAGCGTTAGGATTGACTCCCCTAAAGTCTTTAACTCTAGGTAGGGCAACCCCAATCAGCCGCTCTAGGAAAAACCACATATTATCACCACGCAGGGTCACGAAAGCCCCAATTTCTTGGCCTTCTCTAACTTTAAAGTTAGCAATCGACTTGCGTGCTTTGGTCTTAACAACGTGTTGTCCAGTGATTAGCTCCAACTCTTTAACAGCAGAATCGAGCAATTTCTTATTGACAATCGCTTCGCCGACCCCAACGCTGACAGAGATCTTCTCAAGTCCCGGAACTTGCATCTTCGACTTATAATTGAACTCCGAGAAGAGCTCTGGAGCAATCTCATCCTGATATTTCTTCTTTAAATTAGGTACGAACTTTTCCATTAGATCACTTCCCCGGTTTTCTTGGCATAACGAACTTTGATTCCTTTGTCGTCATACTTGTAACCAATCCTGGTTGTCTCCCCACCTTTTAGAAGATAGGCGACGTTGGAGACGTGGATTGGAGCCTCAATCTCTTTGATCCCACCTTGGTCTTGTTCGGAGCGTTTACGCATGGTCTTTTTAACCAAGTTAATCCCCTGAACAATGACCCGTTGTTTATCATGATCAATTTTTAAGATACGACCCGTTTTGCCTTTGTCCTTACCAACAAGAACTTTGACATTGTCATTTTTCTTCAGTCTCATCCTTCAACTCCTACAACACTTCCGGCGCCAGCGAAACGATTTTTACGTATCCATCCTCGCGAAGTTCACGAGCGACAGGGCCAAAAATACGTTTCCCGCGCGGGTTATTGTTGGCATCGATGACGACACAAGCGTTGTCATCGAACCTGATATAGGTACCGTCAGGTCTTCGGTATTCTTTCTTAGTGCGCACGATAACCGCCCTCAGAACATCACCTTTCTTGATGGCGCCGTTGGGAAGTGCGTCCTTCACCGCAACAACGATAGTATCACCGACTCCGGCGTTGTTTCGGTGGGTTCCCCCCAAAACTTTAATACACTGGACTCGTTTAGCACCACTATTGTCGGCTACATTTAAATATGACTGCATCTGTACCATGATGTTGCTCCTCGCTTATTTCGCCCTTTGGATAATCTGCTCTAAGCGCCAGGTCTTATCCTTACTTATGGGGCGACACTCGACAACTCGGACGGTATCGCCGATATTTGCCTCGTTCCTCTCGTCATGGGCCTTAACCTTCTTGGTCCGAGCCACATATTTCTTATAAAGAGGGTGCAATCTTCTATCAGAAATCGCTACAACAATGGTTTTATCCATCTTGTCGCTTACCACCAAACCGGTGAATCTTTTTTTATTAGCTTCCATTAGATGCAAACCTCACTTAATTAGATTTCGTGCGTATGCCCAATGCATACTCGTGAATCAGGGTGTTAAGCCGGGCAATGTTGCGCCGTGTAGTCCTAATGGCTAACGGATTCTCAATGTGCCCCAACACCTTGGACATTCTCAAGTCTAAGGCCTCTCGGCGAAGTTCATCGCGCTTGGCTACCAATTCGGCATAGGTCAAATCAGCGTATGAGTTCTTCATAACTTACTCCACTTCTCTTCTCATAATGAACTTCGTTTTGATGGGGAGCTTGGAAGCTGCTAAGCGCAAAGCCTCTCGAGCCAGATCCTCTTGGACCCCACCCATCTCAAACATCACAGTTCCGGTTTTAACTACAGCGACCCACCCCTCAGGGTTACCTTTACCTTTACCTTGGCGGGTTTCTGCAGGTTTCTTCGTGTAGGGCATGTGGGGGAAAATCCTGATCCACACTTTACCACCACGTCTGATGTGACGGGTCATCGCTACCCTGGCAGCCTCAATCTGACGGTTTGTAATCCACTTGGGCTCTTCGGCCACCAGTCCATACTCACCAAAAGCGAGGAAGTTACCCCTCGAGGCGACACCATCGGTTTTACCCCGTTGTTTCTTTCTATATTTGACTCTTTTTGGACTCAGCATGATCTACTAACTCCTCGTCTCTGTCGACTCTAGCCTCTCTCTAGGAGTTTTCTTCACTAGAAGACCAGCATCGTCTTTTTTCGATTTCTCTAAAATCTCGCCGTTGTAGACCCAAACTTTAACCCCAATAATTCCAAAGGTTGTCTCAGCTTGGGCAAACCCGTAATCGATATCGCTACGGAGAGTGTGGAGGGGAATTCTCCCATCTCTTAACCACTCGGAACCGGCAATCTCTTTACCGCCTAAGCGACCCGAAACCTTAATCTTAATCCCTTGGGCTCCAGCTTGCATCGCCTTGGTAATAGCCATCTTCATGGCGCGGCGGTGGCTGAAACGTCCAGAGAGTTGACGTGCAATATTGGCGGCAACCAATTGTGCATCGGCATCAGGTTTCTTAATCTCTTTAATCTTAATCTGCACCTTTTTATCGGTTAAAGCTTGCAGACGGGCCCCAAGTTTCTCAACGTTGGCCCCTTTAGACCCAATAATAATTCCAGGTCGGCTAGTAGAGATGGTCAAAGAGACCCTCTGCGGTTTGCGTACAATTTCAACATCGGAAATCTCCGCTCCCTGAACTTCAGGGCAACTGAGGAGAACTCTACGCAATTCCAAATCCTCATGGAGTGTCTCAGCATACTCTCGAGGATCAACATACCATTTAGATTTCCAAGTTTTGTTGACTCCCAAACGAAGCCCAATTGGATTAACTTTTTGACCCATTACTTCTCCACCTTTTCATCTAGAACAACAGTGATATGACACTGCCTCTTTAAGAGAATGTCACGACGCCCATGTGAACGAGGCCATACCCGCTTGAGACGGGGCCCCTCATCAACATAGAGCTGGGCAATATAGAGTTGCTCTTCGTCGAGCCTTCTGTTTTGGCTCATGGCGTTGGCAGCTGCCGATTGGACAAGCTTTTTAATCAGACCAGCCCCTTTCTGTGGCATCGCATCTAAAATAGCTATTGCCTCGATATATGGTTTGCTTCTCACAAGATTAGCCACAGGGCGCACCTTGATGGGAGAAACTTGCAAATACTTTGCGCTAGCTTTAAAACCTTTCTTCACTTCCATCTTCAACACCTACTACCTTCTCGCCTTCTTATCAGAAGCGGCATGCCCACGGAAAATCCGCGTTGGAGCGAACTCACCAAGTTTATGTCCCACTAAGTTTTCAGTTACGAAAACAGGCACCCAAGTCTTCCCGTTGTAGACTGAGATTGTATGACCAACCATCTCCGGGATAATCGTCGAGGTGCGCGAGTATGTTTTAATCATCGGCTTTTGCCCCGCTTTGTTAGCATCCAAAATCCTCTTATAAAGTCTTTTCTCAATAAAAGGACCTTTTTTAATTGATCTAGCCACTTTCTCTTCTCCTAACCGCGCTTCTTAACAATGAAGTTACTCGAAGGCTTACTCTTCTTACGTGTCTTATGCCCTTTGGTAGGTTGACCCCATGGGGTAACCGGGTGACGACCAGAAGAGGTCTTCCCCTCTCCACCACCGTGTGGGTGATCGATTGGGTTCATCGCTACACCACGCACCTTGGGTCGACGTCCAAGCCATCTGGCTCGGCCCGCTTTCCCTAGCGTTACGTTCATGTGGTCCTCATTCCCTAGGGAACCGAGGGTCGCATAACACTCACCGAAAATCATCCGTGTTTCACCTGAGGGGAGACGCAGGGTGACATAGTCCCCCTCTTTAGCCACAATGGTGGCTCCTGTACCGGCGCTACGCACCAGCTGCCCACCCTTACCAAGTTGCAACTCAACATTGTGAATTACCAACCCTTGGGGGATATTCTTCAGGGGTAGAGCGTTACCAACCTCAAGAGGAGCCTCGGGGCCACTCATGATTTTGGCACCAACCTTAATCCCCTTAGGGGCTAAGATGTAGCGTTTCTCACCATCGGCGTAAAAGATTAATGCAATGTTGGCACTGCGGTTGGGATCGTACTCGATCGTTCTGACAGTCCCGGGGATTCCAATCTTATCGCGCTTAAAGTCGATAATCCGGTAAGCCCGTTTATGACCGCCACCGCGCCTGCGAACACTGATTCTCCCCTTGGTATCACGTCCACCTTTCTTAGAAAGTTTGGTGGTCAGCGACTTCTCACTACCGCGGTGGGTAATTTCGTCGAAAACCAAGGTTGTCTTCTGGCGAAGGCCAGGAGTATGTGGTTTATACTTCTTTAATGCCATACCTTCCTCCTACACCCCTTCAATAGCCTGAATGGAATCGCCTTTGGACAGGGTCACAATAGCTTTTTTCCAATCTCCGGTATTCCCCTCAATGTAGCCACTGCGGCTACGGGTAAACCTTGTTTTGCCTCTAGCAGAGATAACGTTGCACTTAATCGGAGTTACCGAAAAAAGCTCTTTAACTGCTGCCATAATCTCAAACTTGTTGGCTTTGGGGTGGACCTTAAAGGTATACCTTTTGTTCTCCATCTCGCGAGCCAAGTTTGACTTCTCCGTCAACACGGGTTGTATGATAATTTGATCAGCTCTCACATCAGACCCCTTGCTTATCGCTATAGAACTCGTTGAGGTTATTGGCAGCGCTCTCATGCATCAATATCACCCTTCCGTACAACAGCTCTTTAGCTGAGAGCCGATTGTAGGATTGTACCTGTAGGTAGGGGATATTACGGGCCGCACGGCGCAACATCTCATCATCATCCTTCAAGATAAGGAGCGTTCTTTTCTTCTCCTTAACGAAGTTTTGCAAAATTGCTGCCAAATCTCTTGTCTTACCACTCTCAATAGTGAAGTCTTCGACAACCATTAACCTCTTCTCCTCAACGGAGAGGGAGAGCAATGATTTCATTGCCAAACGCTTCACCTTCCTGGGGAGGGTGTAACTATAGTCACGTGGTTTAGGACCAAAAATAGTACCACCACCTACCCAGATGGGTGACTTTTTATCACCAGCACGGGCATTTCCCGTCCCTTTCTGACGATAGGGTTTAGCGTTACTATAATTGACCTCACCCCGAGTTTTAGTCGAAGCAGTACCAACTCTACGATTGGCTAGCTCATTGTTTACCGCATGGTAAATAGAACCGTTACTCACTTCCCGCTTAAAAACATCGTCGTTGAGGGTAATATTACGTAACTCTTCACCAGCTGTTGAAAAGACCTTTGTTTTCATCTTTCGCCTCTACTTCTTCTTCGCTTTTCTAACGATGACGACGCCCTGCGCGGGGCCAGGGACAGCTCCTTTCACCAAAAGAACTTTCAACTCTTCATCAATCTTCACAACTTTAAGGTTTTGGACAGTCACTCTGTCTGTCCCCATCCTTCCCGGCATCCTCGTCCCTTTAAAAGTACGGGCAGGGGAAGCCGACATTGCTGTTCCACCAATACCGCGGTGAAATTTCGAACCGTGGGTAGCGCGTCCTCCCGCAAAACCGTGACGCTTAACTCCCCCTTGGAATCCTTTTCCTTTAGAGGTTCCAACCACATCGACAAACAGGACATCTTTAAACAAATCGACTCCAAGAACATCGCCTACGGCTGCCTCTTGGCTAAAATCACGGATCTCAACCAAGGTTTTCTTTGGATCGCAAATATCCTTAAACTGACCTGCATATGGCTTAGTGGTTTGACTCTTCTTTTTGTCAAAAGAACCGAGAACGCATGCATTATATCCATTCTTCTCAACTGTTCGGTTCTCTACTACCACGTTATCTTCAATTTTTATAACTGTCACCGGAATAAGACGCCCATCGGCATCAAAGACCTGCGTCATTCCTAATTTTTTCCCAATAAGCCCTAACATCTCTTACCTCAACTCTTACTGTCTAATCTCTACATCGACTCCGCTAGGGAGCTCAAGCTTCATAAGGGAATCCATGACTTTTGATGTAGGGTCCAAAATATCAATCAGCCTCTTGTGGGTCCGCATCTCGAACTGTTCGCGAGATTTCTTGTTCACGTGAGGTGATCTGAGAACAGTGTACTTGTTGATACGAGTTGGGAGAGGCACAGGACCGGAAACCTTTGCGCCGGCCTTCTCAACTGTTTGTACAATAGCTTTTGAGCTCTGTTCTACCAGCTCAATATCAAATCCTCTCAACCGTACTCGAATTCTATCCGTTGCCATCATTCCTCCAAAAAACAAGTCTTGCCCGCAAAAATTGCGGGGCAAGACGGTTAATCGTTATTACTCTACGATTTCAATGACCTGTCCTGAAGCAACGGTTTTACCGCCTTCACGGATGGCAAATCTCAATCCCTTATCCATTGCGATGGGGTTAATCAACTCAACGCTAAGCTCAGTGTTATCCCCGGGGAGGACCATTTGCTTGTCCTCAGGAAGGGTAACCGAACCGGTAATGTCGGTAGTTCTGAAGTAGAACTGGGGTCGATAACCGGTGAAGAAAGGCTTGTGACGTCCTCCCTCCTCCTTGCTGAGAACGTAAACGGTTCCAACAAACTTGGTGTGGGGGGTAATTGTTTTGGGTTTGGCCAAAACTTGTCCGCGCATAACTTCATCTTTGTCTACACCACGTAGGAGTGCACCAATGTTATCTCCAGCTTGCCCCTCATCAAGGAGCTTGTTGAACATCTCAACTCCGGTACAAACGGTATCTCTGGTCTCTCTGATTCCAACAATGGAGACAGGGTCGTTGACCTTAAGGATACCACGCTCAATTCTACCGGTTACAACAGTACCACGGCCTGAGATTGAGAAAACGTCCTCAATGGGCATCAAGAAGGGCTTATCAACATCACGCTCGGGGAGCGGAATGTAGGAATCCATTGCATCGAGGAGATCCTGGATAGGTTTAACTTTCTCGGGATCGTCCAAGTTTTCCATAGCCTCAAAAGCAGACCCTTTAATAACGGGAGTATTCTCACCGTCGAAGCCGTACTCACTGAGGAGGTCGCGCATCTCTTCTTCAACGAGCTCAATAAGCTCAGGATCGTCTACTTGGTCAGTTTTGTTGATGAAAACTACGATTGTGGGAACACCAACCTGACGAGCCAACAAGATGTGCTCTTTGGTTTGGGCCATTGCACCGTCGGTGGCAGCAACTACGATAATAGCGCCGTCCATCTGAGCTGCACCGGTAATCATGTTCTTGATGTAGTCTGCGTGTCCGGGACAGTCGACGTGAGCATAGTGCCTTTCCTCAGTCTCATACTCAACGTGACGAGTGTTGATTGTAATTCCTCTTTGTTTCTCTTCTGGGGCATTGTCAATCTCGTCATAGTTCATAATTTTGCCGCCGCTCTGGCGACCAGCATACATGGTAATTGCTGCTGTAAGAGTGGTCTTGCCATGGTCTACGTGACCGATGGTGCCGACGTTTACGTGTGGCTTCGTTCTTTGGAATTTCTCTTTAGCCATCAGATCCTCCTTGTGATATCTTTAATCACAAAAAAATTTGTATCATGCTCCATAAAGGCAAGACGCCTTTAGCTTTCCATATAATGAGGCAAACGAATGTCCGAATTCTTTACGCAATGCGGTAGGGGGTCTCCAGCGGTCGGTAGAGCATCAAGTCTAACGACTTAGAACAGAAATTATCAAAAATCTGTTTCTGGAACCACCTTACCACCCATTACAAACTGTTCGGATGATCGGTTTGGCTCGTTACAGCGCCCAAAAGGGCATTTAAGCCCCTTTAGGACACCTTTGCAAATATAGAGGGTTTGCCAAGTTGTGTCAATAGAAACCCTCAAGTTTATATTCTTGCAGAATTAACGGTTGTGAGAAGAGAAAGCTTTGTTCGCCTCAGCCATTCGGTGGGTATCCTCTTTCTTCTTGAAAGCGGCCCCGGTGTTAGCCACGGCATCGGTCAGCTCGGCAGCCAACTTCTCGCTCATTGAGCGTCCGTTACGGGCACGGGCTGCAGTAATAATCCAGCGCATCCCCAAAGCTTCACGCCTTTTCTCTTTAACTTCGACCGGCACCTGGTAGGTAGCTCCTCCCACCCGACGAGACTTAACCTCGACGAGGGGTTTCACATTCTCAAGCGCTTTGACGAAGTACTCTAAGGGGTTCTCCCCACTCCTCTCGCCAACAATGTCGAGAGCTTCGTAGACAATCCTACTGCTCACAGACTTCTTTCCGTCGAGCATCATTCGGCGGATAAACTTCCCCAGTAACTCGCTGTTGTAGACTGGATCGGGGAGAACATTATGACCCGGTGAAACTATTTTTCTAGCCATTCTAATCTCCCTTAAGCCTTAGGCTTCTTGGCTCCATATTTGGAGCGGCTGCTCTTACGGTCGGTTACCCCGAGGGTATCCTTGGCTCCGCGGACAACGTGGTAACGTACACCGGGAAGGTCCTTGATCCTACCACCCCTCAAGAGGACAACCGAGTGCTCTTGGAGGTTGTGACCAATTCCGGGGATATAGGCAGTCACTTCGATTCCATTGGAAAGGCGCACTCTGGCAACCTTTCTCAAAGCTGAGTTTGGTTTTTTAGGCGTGACGGTCATAACTCTGGTACAAACGCCCCGCTTTTGGGGACACCCCTGCAGTGCAGGTGACTTGGTCTTGTTGACCGAAGCTTTGCGCCCCTTACGTATCAATTGATTAATTGTAGGCATCTTACGATACACTCCCTCTTTATTTCAAAATCTTTGGCTCGTCCCTAAAGTCAGCATGAGACTTCTACTCGTTAGCTTCTTCTAGAAGTTCTCCTTCAGGTACTTGCTCTTCTGCGTCCTCGGCGGACATCTGTGCGCGATGAGAGCCCATCAATGATTGGACCTTTTCTCCAAGGTCAATCGGGCTATCCTCTTTAACACGTATATTTCTATAGCGTTTCATTCCGGTCCCTGCCGGAATTAGTTGACCAATAATTACATTCTCTTTCAGTCCGCGCAACACGTCTCTACTACCAGCAATTGCAGCATTTGTCAATACCTTAGTCGTTTCTTGGAATGAAGCTGCCGAGATGAAAGAGTCGATACTGAGCGATGCACGGGTGATTCCCAAGAGCATGGGACGGGCATCAGCCGGCTGTCCCCCCTCCGAGATAACTCGTGAGTTTTCGTCGTGGAAGCGGTATTTATCAACCTGTTGTCCCTGGATAAATCCAGTGTCTCCAACGTTAATAATCTCAACTTTACGCAACATCTGGCGTACCACAACACCTAGGTGTTTGTCGTTGATGTCAACTCCCTGGAGGCGGTAGACCTCTTGAATCTCATCGAGTAAGAAGGCTTGGAGGGCACTCTCACCCAAGATATCGAGAATATCGTGGGGATCAATCGCGCCGTCACACATCGGCTCACCCGCCTCAATACGATCCCCGTCACGGGCAATCATATGTTTGTGGAGGGGAACTTGGTGTTTGTACTCTTGACCAAAATCGTCCTCAATTATGATAATCCGTCGCCCTTTAGCTACCGAGTCGAAGTGGACATACCCATCAACTTGGGCTAAGACAGCGGGGTTCTTGGGTCGGCGAGCTTCGAAGAGCTCTCCAACTCGGGGTAATCCTCCCGTAATATCCTTGGTCTTTACACTCTCTTTAAGGAGCTTAGCCAAGATTCTCCCCTTCTTAACCTTAACGCCGTCATCGATGTTGAGGTAGGAGGAGGCGGGGAGGAAATAGGTAGCCAGTGGCTCCTCATCTTCACCCATCACCAAGATACGGGGTTGGAGGGTCTCACTGATGTGGTCGGTAATCTTCTTCTCAATAGAGCCGGTCTCAATGTTGACCTCCTCTTTGAGGGTGGTTCCCAACTTGATGTCGACAAACTTAATTGTTCCATCGACTTCAGCAATGATAGGCTCACTGAAGGGGTCGAAGAGGACAACGGTGGCCCCTTCGGCGACATAAGAGTCGACGTCAACCTTCAGCTCAGAACCGTTACGCACCTCAATTCTCTGCTCCTGGGCAACAATGTAGAGCTTGTTCTTAACAAACTTAACAATCCCCAAGTGGGCTGAGCTAACCTGTTTCCCCTTATCATCTTCATAGAGGGGAGCTCCCACAAAGACCTTATCCCCATCTTCAACGAGGAATTTCTTGGCCTTCTTGGTAACCACTTCGGCGAAAACCCTTGAGTAGTAGATGAACCCCTTACGGGTGAAGAGTCTCGCCCCTTCGGTGGTCTCTACCATCTGCCCCTCAATTTTATTGATCACCACCGGGTGGTGGAAGGCAAACTTATTATCTTCGGCGCCACTGGTGGCGGTTCCTCCGATGTGGAAGGTTCTCATCGTCAGCTGGGTTCCCGGCTGACCGATCGATTGAGCGGCAATAATTCCGACCGCCTCCCCAATATCGACGGGGCGGTTGGTTGCCAAGTTGAGTCCATAACACATGCGACACACCCCGTGGTGGGCCTCACAAGTCAGGACGGTTCGAATAACAACAGTCTCAATCCCCGCATCCTCAATCTCATACGATTTGGCACGGGTAATTTCAGAGTTTACATCTAGGATCAATTCACCGGTAATGGGGTGGACCACCTTCTCTAAGGTGTAGCGCCCCACAATACGATCAGCGAGCGACTCAACAATGTCGTCTCCATCTTTCATCGCTGAACGCTCAATTCCGTTAATTGTTCCACAATCATCTTCATTAACGACCACGTCTTGGGCGATGTCGACCAATCTACGGGTCAGGTAACCGGCTTCAGCCGTCTTAAGGGCTGTATCGGCTAACCCCTTACGGGCTCCGTTTGTTGAGATGAAGAACTCAATTATGGAGAGACCCTCTTTAAAGTTGGAGCGAATGGGGAACTCAATGATATCCCCTGAGGGTTTGGCCATCAGCCCCCTCATACCACCCAACTGTCTAATCTGGGTCTTCGATCCCCTGGCTCCGGAGTCGGCCATCATAAAGAGGGGGTTAAAGCCGTTTTGGCTCTCTTTGAGCTCCTCCATGAGGGAACTCGAAACCTCTTCAGTCGCCTTACTCCACACCTCGATAACCCGGTTGTAGCGCTCGTCTTGGGTGATGTGCCCCTGACGGTACTGCTCCCGAATCTCCTCTTGGCGCTTCTCGGCATCTTTCATCATCTCAGCTTTCGACTCGGGGATAATCATATCGGAGAGCCCGATAGTTGCCCCAAATAGAGTTGCATATTTAAAACCAATATCTTTAATCGAGTCGAGCATCTTAGTAGCAACAGAGGCTTTTTGCTTCTGAATAACCTCACCCACCAGCCGTTTGAGCTCCCTGTCCCCAAAACAGACGTTTTGGAAAGGAATCTCACTGGGCATCTCCGCGTTGAAGAGTACCCTACCGGGGGTGGTCTCAATTATCTTCCCATCCTCTAAGCGGTATTTGATGCGGGCATTATAGGAGAGGGCATCGAGCTCAATCGCCATAATGATCTCGGAGAGGTTGTCGTAGAAACGACCCGTCCCCTTGGCATCTTTCATCTCTTTAGTGAGGTAGTTGATCCCCAACACCATATCTTGGGAGGGGAACACAATGGGCTTACCATTGGCTGGATCGAGGAGGTTGTTCGTTGAGAGCATCAGTGTCCAACACTCGATCTGAGCTGCCTGTGTAAGGGGTACGTGGACTGCCATCTGGTCTCCGTCAAAGTCGGCGTTATAAGCGTGACACACCAGCGGGTGGAGTTTAATCGCCTTGCCATCAATGAGGACCGGCTCAAAGGCCTGAATTCCCAAGCGGTGGAGAGTGGGTGCTCTGTTGAGGAGAACCGGGTGCTCTTTAACCACATCATCGAGGATTGCCCAAACTTCGGGGGTCTCCTGCTCAACTAAGGTTTTGGCCTTCTTAATGTTGTAAACAACCCCGTTCTGTACGAGGCGCTTCATAATAAAGGGTTTGTAGAGCTCTAAAGCCATCTTCGAGGGGAGTCCACACTGGTGGAGACGCAATTCAGGTCCCACCACGATAACTGAGCGACCACTATAGTCGACCCGTTTCCCCAAGAGGTTTTGTCTAAAGCGCCCCTGCTTCCCTTTAAGCATATCGGAGAGGCTCTTGAGGGGGCGGTTTGAGGCCCCTTTAACGACCCTCTTCTTCTTAGAGTTATCAAATAGGGCGTCGACCGCCTCCTGCAACATCCGCTTCTCATTACGGATAATAATGTCGGGTGCATGGAGACTCATCAGCCTTGAGAGACGGTTGTTCCGGTTAATCACACGGCGGTAGAGATCGTTGAGGTCACTGGTGGCAAAACGTCCCCCATCGAGTTGGACCATGGGTCGCAGCTCGGGAGGAATTACCGGAATCTCTGTCAGAATCATCCACTCAGGGCGGTTGCCACTGTCGCGGAAGTTCTCAACCACCTCAATTCTTCTGAGGAGGCGCTTATCGGCTCTGGCCCCTCTGGCAATCATCTGCTCACGCAGTTCGCTTGAGAGGCTCTCTAGATCTAATCTCTCGAGGAGGAACTTAACTGCTTCGGCCCCCATCATCGCTTGGAAAGACTCTCCAAACTGATCGCGGGCTTCGTAGTACTCATCCTCGGTTAATAGTTGTTGATACTGGAGCTCGGTCTCACCCGGGTTAACCACCACATACTTCTCATAATAGAGAATCGATTGTAGTGCAGTACGGGGGATATCGAGGATGAGTGACATCCTCGAGGGGACTGAGCGATAGTACCAGATATGGGAGACGGGAGAGGCTAAGCTAATGTGCCCCATCCGCTCACGACGCACTTTAAAGTGGGTCACTTCAACACCACAACGGTCACAAATCACCCCTTTGTAACGGATCGATTTGAATTTACCGCAGTAACACTCCCACTCTTTAGTTGTCCCAAATATTTTCTCGCAAAAGAGTCCGTCGCGTTCCGGTCTAAGTGTCCGGTAGTTAATTGTCTCTGGCTTCTTGACCTCACCGTACGACCAAGCTCTGATCTGCTCAGGGCTGGCCAGTTTTATCATGATGCTGTCGAAATCCTGAATTTCCTTCATCCGAAATCTCCTGCTTAATTTGTAGAATCCCGTTTGTTGATTAGCTCTTCATCCCGCTCGGTCAAGGGAAGCTGTCTCCCCTTAGAATCGTAAACGGACATGTCGAGGGCTAACCCACGAACTTCTTGAACGAGTACGTTGAATGCCTCGGGCATTCCGGCGTTGGTTGCCGGCTCACCTTTGACGATGCTCTCGTAAATCTTGACTCGTCCATTCATATCATCTGACTTGATGGTGAGGAGCTCTTGCAATGTGTTTGCTGCTCCATACGCCTCAAGTGCCCAAACTTCCATCTCTCCCAGTCTCTGTCCACCAAACTGAGCTTTTCCGCCCAGAGGCTGCTGAGTAACCAGCGAGTAGGGACCGGTCGACCGGGCGTGCATCTTATCGTCAACCAAGTGGTGCAACTTAAGATAATAGGTGTAACCACAGAAGACTGGGTTGACGAAAGGAACTCCGGTACGTCCATCGTAGAGCGTTGTTTTTGAGTTAACCGGGAGGTTGGCCTCTTTCATCTTAGCTTCAATCTCATCAACCGAGGCTGATTGGAAGACAGGCGAAGAGTACCACTCATCTAAAGCGTGAGCGGCCCAACCCAACTGGGTCTCCATCAACTGCCCAATGTTCATCCTCGAGGGGACCCCGAGGGGGTTCAAACAGACATCGAGTGGAGTTCCATCCTCCATGAAGGGCATATCCTCTTCGGGGAGGACAAGGGCTACAACACCCTTGTTTCCGTGGCGACCGGCCATCTTGTCACCTTGGCTCAGTTTACGCTTGGTGGCAATCAAGACCTTAACCATCTCATCGACTCCTGGGGGTAACTCATCCCCTTCGCTCCGTTTGAGACGTTGGATATCGATGATAGTCCCTTCGGTTCCGTGGGGAACTTTGAGGGAGGTGTCGCGCACCTCTTTAGCTTTCTCACCAAATATTGAGTTGAGAAGTTTAAACTCGGGAGTTGTATCAGACTCAGATTTGGGAGTCACCTTCCCAACCAAAATATGGCCGGGGCGGACAACCGAACCAACCCTTACAATCCCATCCTCGTCGAGTTGCTCTAAGCTCTTCTCGCTGGTGTTGGGGATGTCACGGGTCAATTTCTCGGGACCCAACTTAGTCTCTCTAATATCGGTAGTAAACTCTTTGATGTGGATCGAGGTGAAGATATCCTCTTTTACTACCCGCTCAGAGATGAGGACAGCGTCCTCGTAGTTGTACCCGTTCCAAGGGACAAAACCGACCAAGATGTTGCGCCCCAAAGCCAGCTCACCGGCGTTGGTAGCGGGTCCATCGGCAATCACCTGTCCCTCTTCAACTTTATCTCCCAAAGCGACAATCGGTTTCTGGTTAAAACAGGTGTCTTGGTTGGTCCTCTCAAACTTTTGGATGTTGTAGAGGTCAATTTCACCCTCAATCTCCGGTTTGTCGGGGAGAATCTCTATTCTGGTCGAGGAGACGTAAGTAACAGTACCGCTCCTCTTAGCTTTAACTAATACCCCCGAGTCGTAGGCAGTGCGACTCTCCATACCGGTCCCCACGTAGGGGGCTTCGGGGAAAATGAGAGGGACTGCTTGACGCTGCATGTTGGAGCCCATCAGGGCACGGTTAGCATCGTCGTGCTCGAGGAAGGGGATTAGAGAGGCTGCTACGCTGATAACCTGCATCGGTGAAACGTCCATGTAGCGCACATCTTTGGCTCCCCGGGTGGTGTAGTCGCCACTGCGACGCACCGGGATATTCTCTTCAACGAAGTTCCCCTTCTTATCGAGGGGGGAGTTAGCTTGAGCTATGAAGTACTTCTCCTCGTCGTTAGCGTCGAGGTAGCGCACATCTTCACCCACAACCCCTTCAACTACTCGTCGGTAAGGAGTCTCTAAGAAACCGTGTTTATTGACCCGGGTGTAGTTGGCCAATGAGACAATCAGACCAATATTGGGTCCTTCAGGGGTCTCAATGGGACACATACGACCATAGTGGGTGTAGTGGACATCCCGCACCTCAAAGGAGGCTCTGTCTCTGGAGAGACCGCCTGGCCCTAAGGCGTTGAGACGGCGCTTATGGGTTAACTCAGCTAAGGGATTAACCTGGTCCATAAACTGGCTCAACTGGGAGGAACCAAAGAACTCTTTAATGGCGGCGACCACCGGCTTAATCGAGATTAAGTCTTGGGGACGTGCCTGGTTGCTCTCTAAGTTCATCCTCTCACGGGCAATACGCTCCATCCGGGCAAAAGCAGCACTGAGCTGGTTTTGGAGGAGCTCACCCACCGAACGGACCCTTCGGTTACCGAGGTGGTCAATATCATCAACGTTCTCTTCACCGATGTAGACCTTAATTAAGAAGTTCATTGTGTTGGTAATATCTTGGGGGGTGAGAACCGTTAAGTCGGTACTCGCCTCTTCGTCTGAATCCTCATCGGTGCTAAATTTCTTGTTAAACTTATAACGTCCAACACTCCCCAAATCGTAACGTCGACTTGAGAAGAACTGGTCGGGGAGGTCTTTTTCAGCCCTCTCGATAGCTATCATCTCACCAGGTTGCAAGACAGCGTAGATGGGAGCGAGGACATCCTCTTTCATCGGCTCGTCGTTCCCCTCTTGGGTGTATTTGGCATCTTCAATCTCAAAACAGTTGAGGATCATTCTAGAGTGGAGTGAGTCGGGGTGCTCTTCATCAATAATCTGGAGAGTCTTAACCCCATCCTTAACGAGGGCCTCTAAGAAGGCTGG
>LSQX01058342.1_pt1 | contig 19848 bp, 14 predicted proteins | sample 654561 | NCBI WGS metagenome assembly LSQX01 (sample SAMN04489861, study PRJNA283612) | anaerobic digester metagenome | isolation source: 4 biogas reactors fed with cattle manure at either 37C or 55C with and... | place: Denmark: Kongens Lyngby | collected 2014
AGCCGCCACTAGCCGCGCTCCTCCAGCACCCGCAACGCCTTCAGCGTCCCCCAGCGGAGGAGCTCCCCCCGCGCATCCCGCAGACCGAGCGCATCGCAGACTTGGCGCGCTAGATCGGCACCGTTCCTACCGGGGTTGTTCCGCAGCCACTCCCTGACCAGCGCCACGGCGTCGTCCATCTCCAGGCGTTCCTGAATCGTGCATGTGGTTGTCATGCACCATGTTGTAGCAAAAGGCGCGGCGAAAGTTCCGAACTAAATGCGGGGGCACGTGCAGGGCTAGCCGGGACGGCGTCGCCCCACCTTTCATCCGCGTTCCGCCCACTTTCCATGCCCTGCCCGCGCGCCACTCTGTCACTATCCGATTACCTGCCGATTACAAAGATGGTTGCCGCATCGCACGCGGCGCGGTACAATCTGAACTGTTCTGGTGTGGGAGTCATACCGGCACCCGCAGCACCCCATATAGGAGTACAGCCATGTCCGTTACCGACTACATCGCAAACCGCCCTGCTGGTTGCCGTCGTGCTGGGGGCCGCTTTTGTACCGCCACAGCTTGCATCCGGGGCGTGGAGCTATGACGGTACCGCGGGGACCATCACGGACGGTAACTGGACACTCAAGGTCTCCGGCTCCTCGACCAACCTCACCCTAACTGGCTACGTCGCGGGCCAGGGTGACCTCGACCTCTCATCGCTCTCCACCGACACCAACCGCACCGTCGTACAGATCGGATACGCCGTCTTCTCGGGAAATGCATCCATCACGAGGTTCGTCGGCCCCGATGTGACGGTCATCGGCGGCAGCGCCTTCAACGCATGCAAGACGATCACGAACATCCAGGTCTCGGCGAGCATGACCAGCATAGGCTCCTACGCCTTCTGCAATGCATCCGCGCTTGTCAACATCGAGCCCACGACCATGCCGCAACTCACCAGCATCTCGCGCTGTGCCTTCTACTATGCAAGCTCGCTCGTCGGCGACTGGCACCTTCCCTCACTCAAGCGCTTTACCTTCGATGCCGGCTACAGCGGACTCTTCCCCGGCACAAAGATCACCTCGATGGTCGCGACCAATGCGACCTGGATCGGCGACAGCGCCTTCGAGAATTGCTGGCCATGACGAATCTCATTGTTTCGCCGTCACTGACCTGGATCGGGAGTCACGCGATCAAAGGCTGCACGGCACTCACCAACTTCTACCCGACACCCGGCGCCACCTATGTCGGGGATTACTGCTTTATGAACTGCAGCATGATTACGAACATCGAGGTATCGGCCAACGCCACGCACTTCGGCGACCGCTGCTTCGCCGACTGCTCCAAGCTGGAGACCTTCACACCGCGCGACCTGCCCAGGCTCACATACATCGGTCCCGCCAGTTTCGGCAACGATGCATTGCTCGGCGGCGACTGGTACCTGCGTGCCTGGAACTCCATCGGCACATCCTCCGCCGGCGGCGGCTTCAACGGCTGCCGCCCCGAGAACGTCACGCTGAAGGTCATGGGCGGCGTGGCGATCACCGACTACGTCTTCTCCTCGATGGCCGCCGGCGGCGGCATCTGGTGGGAGTGCGAAACCGCGCCCGCCTCGCTAGGGAAAGGCTGCTTCAAATCCATCGACGACGGTAACTACCTCCGCATCTACGTGAAGAACGGATATGACCGCGCCGCCTGGGAGGCGCTCTGCACCCGCACCAGAGAGAATCTCACGGCAACCGATCTGGCCCGGCCCGACTACCCCGCCGGGCGCAACGTGATCGGCCTGATCGACTCGAACAACAACAAGGCCTGGGTCATCCGCTGGTCAAAGGACGAGGCGACGTTGCTGCTAGTGAGGTGACAATCTGGCACAAGCGAAGTGCGGTACGACTACCGCGTCAGCTTCTCCGCGAGGTACTTGCGGCGCTCGGCGTCGACGAGGTCGCGGAGATTGTTCCAGCCGAAGAGGGCCTCGTTATAGACCTTCTCCACGTCGGCGTCGGACATGTCGGCCTTGACCAGTGGTATGTATGCATCCAGCCGCTCGACGAGCGGGCGGAGCCGCGCCTCGTAGAACTCGGGATCGCCGACCGCCGAGTCGAGCCAGTGATCCAGCGCGCCCTCATGGTGGTGGCTGGTGCGTTTTTCACCCTTGTAGCTGGCCAGGGCCTTGAAGACCAACTGGCGCTTGATGGCAACGCGTCCCGCAGGGGGGATGTCGAAGACCAGCGCCCCCCATGTGGAGCGGCCGTGGATCGACTCCAGACCATTCCAGGTGGAGCTGCCCGCGCGTCCCCAGTGGGCGTTCTCGAAATCCCAGACCGTGCCGGCCTCCGGAATCTTCTCGGCATAGGCCTGCCACGAGAGGAAGACATAGGTGGTGTAGCCGTCCTCCCGGAAGCGGTGCTCGCCGCGATAGAGGTGGGATCTATCGGCGGTTACGCGCCGGTGGTGCATGGTGTCGTAGGTGGTGTTGTAGAGATCCAGCCGCCCCGATTGCAGATCAATCAGGAAGCAGATGTAGGGCTGGTTTTCACCGGGGGCGATGTAGCCCTCGTAGCTTCCGGCACCAAGCAACTTGGCCTTGACTTCGGCGGCGCGTTCGTCGTAGGCATCAAAACGGAAGTGCAGGCCGTTGTCGTCGCAGATGAAGGAGATTTCGGTGGGCTTCTGCTTCTTCGCGTCGGCATCGGTACCGATACCCTCGCCGCGGGCACCGGTAGCCACGTCGGTCATGAGAAACTCCATGTTGCCGCCGTAGGTGCGGTCCATGATCTGCCGCTCGGTCTTGGGCGCAATGCTGTCCCAGCTATCGAGACCGGAGATGGGACGGTCGCTGAAGGTCACCTTGTAGGTCTTGCGCGGGCGCGGCACATAGAGTCCCTCGCGCAGGGCGGCGATAGCGCGGGCGGTGTTATTCAGCCTCGCCTGCAGCACGGTGCCGCCGGCGCTGGCCAGCGCCGATGCGCGCTGCGCCGGCTCAAGCTCCGTTTCCTTAGCGTGTACCGCATCGGCCTTGGCCAGCGCGGCCTTGGCCGCTTCTACCGTCATCTTGGGATCGCGCAGTCCCAGCGCCGCGGCGGTCATCTTGAGCTGGTAGATCTCCTCCGGCTTGAAGCCGGTATAATCAACGGCTTCGCGCGCCAGGGCCACGGCCTCGTCCAGGCGTCCGAGATCGGCGTAGGCGTTGATGCCGCACAGGGTCGTCTTGAAATCAAGGTTGGGCTTGACCAACGGCTTGAGCCAGCCGAGGTAGCGCACGGTGCCCGCGAAGTCGCCATAGTAGGCGGTGCCGCTGGCGGCCCGCGTGATACGGTCACCGAAAGTCCTGATCGCGTGGTTGGTATTGGCACGGATGAAGAGCTCGTGGTACTTCTCCGCGACGGGCACATCGCGCGGATCAGCCGTCAGGAAACTCGGGTAGGCGCTGGCACGCGCCTGTAGCGGGCTCTTCTCGTCCTCCAGCACCTGCAGCCGGAGTTCACGCGCCCGCTCGCCAAACGGCGAGTGCTGTCTGGCCAGCACGTTGGCCGCCTCGAGCTTATCGCCGCGGTCGAGCCACAACTGGGCGGCCTCCTCGAAGCGGTAAGCCTCGGAGAGCGCCGCCACGGTGAGCTTAATCACACGGTTGGTCATGTCATCTGTCTGGAAGTAGCGGTAGGCCTCGGTGTAGATGGGCAGAGCCTTGTCTTCCTGCTCCTGCAGCAGATAGAGCCGTCCGATGGACTCGAGAATCTGCGCCACCAATGTCGTATTGAGTCCCTGCAGGGTGAGGGCGTGACGCAGACGCTTTTCGGCGGCGGCAAAATCTTTCGCTTCCGTCATGGGCCACGCCAGGCTGGCGTTGGCGGCCACGCGGCTGGCGACGGGCGCGTTGGTGTTGGCCAGAATGATCTCAGCCTGCGCAAGCGCGTCATCGCCACGACCCACCGTATTTAACGCGCGCTGCAGCATCTCGCGCAAACGCACCTCCTCGGCAACCGGCAGATTCTTTTCGGCCAGCAGCTTTTCGGCCACCGGCACCGGGCGCGCCCTATCCTTGACGCCGCGTTCACCCTCATAGATGCTGAGGAGTTCGGTCGCCACGCGCAGGCGGGTCGCGATAGGCGTCTCGGCATCGTCGATCAGCGCCATGGAGCGTTCCCAGACGGCCTCGGAATCGCGCGGCTTGATAGCGTGGTTGACGAGATAGATCAGATCCTGACGCACCGTCGTGCGCTGGGCGCTATCCAGCGGCAACTGGAGCAGTTCGTCCAGCAACGGTGCAGCCTCTGACGGCTTCCGCAGATTGACACGAAGCCAACCCGCCGCCTTTCGGCCGATATCAAAACGCAGCCCGAGCGGAGCCGCAGCATCCTGCACAACCTCGCGGGCCAGCTCGACAGCCTCCTCTCCCCGGCCGTCGGCCAGCAGCAGGTCGACGGCCTGGTGCTTGAGCTTGCCGATTTCGTCGGCGGTCAGTTCCGGCACCGCGAGCTGGACCAGGGTGGTATCGAAGGCGGCCGCGTGCTGCTTCTGGCGCCGCTGAATGGCCTGCTTGCTGTTCAGCCACGACTTGACCTTGCCCGTCAGTTGTCCACGCAAAGCCAGAAGCTGGTCGAAAGCCGCCAGGGCCTGCTCGTCGAAGGCGCGCTCGCGGTTGCCGAAGAGGAAGTTCGCATGGGCTTCCAGCGCCTCTACGCGCAGATCCTCGATCGTCTGCGCCTTGACCAGCTTCCCGAAGGCGGCATCGGCCTCGGCGGCCTTGGCATTGTCGCGCGCCAGTTCGCGGCAGGCGGCGAGTTCGGCATCGAAGGCTTTCCTGACCTCCGCGGCGATGGTCGGCGCGGGACGTTCGGCCACCAGCGGCAACGGCTTGATGTTCTTGAAGGTCGGCGCGGCGGAGACCAGCGTGGCGCCGAGCGTGGCGGCGCCCAGCGCGAACAGGCGGAGGCCGTGCAGGCTGAAGAAGGACAGCGTGGAGTGTGACATGACGGTTATCCTTTCAAAAGTATTATTAGCGCATCTCGCTGAGGGCGAGGATCCGGTCGATCATCTCATAGCGGACAGTCTGCAGATCGCCCTCGGTACGGCTTAGCGTGGCCATGTACTGCAGGGCCTTGTTGCCGGCATAGCGCGTCTCGATATTGGGCGACTTGGCGGCTTTCTGCGCCAGCCGCTTGAGCGCCGTGGCGTAGCGGATATCGTCGATACCCTCGCGGTAACCCTCCCACTGGATCGTGTCGAGCACGCCGCCGTAGACCCCGTAGGCCAGGACCATCGGACGGTAGGTCATGCGGTCGTCGTTGTAGGGGCCGAAGTGGTGCGCGTAGTTGCAGGTGGCGCTGTAGTTGGCCAGGTAGTTGGCCAGACCATACTGGCGCCGGTTGAAGGCGGGGTTCTCGGGGCCGACATGCATCGTCGCGTACCAGGCCACATGCGCGTTGCCGACCTCATTCCAGATGCGTGTCGAGCTGTCGTTCTCGGGCCACTTTGCGACGTTGTGCCAGTCGTAGAGATAGCCGGCCTTGTAGAATACCGAGTCGCCGCCGGCGATGATGAACTTGAAGCCGGCGCGCTGGTAGGCCTCGTAGATGGGACGCGCACCGACCAGCCAGGCGCTGCCCGGCTCGTCGCCGTAGCCGATATAGAGATTGCGGTGGCCGACAACCTGGTCGAACCACTGTCCGGCGCGCCGGGCCGCCGACTCGCGCCCGACCTGGCCGCCACTATGCTGGACCCCTAGGCCGCCGAGGAGCACATCGGTACGCATGCCGACCTCGCGCATGGTGTCGATCATCAGACGGGTTTCACGATCACGGTCGCCGCGCACCCAGTGGACGAGCTGGTTGTGCGTAACCTGGTTGCGGAGCACCTCGCGCAACTGCCGCCTGGCCAGCGCCAGGTCGCCGCCGTTCTCCTCCATGATCATGCCGAGGCTGATATAGCTGTAGGAGGCGGTCAGGAAATCCTTGTCGGTATCGAAGTAGCACTTGGGCGCGGGCAGAACGAACGGCAGCACGCGGATCGTCACGGGGATCTCGCCGATCGCGGCATTCTGGCGCGTCAACCGCACCGAGCCGGTGTAGAGTCCCGGGGCGGTGTTGGTGGTGACATGCGCCGTGAGGAAGAAGGTCGTGAAGCGGCCGTTGTTCAGCGCGACGGGCTGCAGGGTGGCCGCATCGGCGAAGTCCGGGCGCATCGGCGCGAAGATGTGCGTCCGGCGGTAGTGCCAGGGAAAGCGCACGTCCATCTGGCGCGGCGGGTTGAGCCACTGGGTGGTAACGGTGCCGTCGGGAGCCGTAAGGCGCGCGTAGTTGGCCTCTTTCTCCTCGTCTACCAGTATGAGATCCTCGTCGTTGAGCAGCAGCTCGGCGACGAGCTTGAAGCCCGTGTCGCCGAAGTAGCTGTACCACGCATTACGGTTCTGGTACCAGACCTTGAGTAGTTTAAGGTCAAGCTGCGCGGCGGGGAAGACCTTGCCCTCAGCGTTGCGGAAGGGGGTCAGCGAGAAGGCCACCTTGCCGAGATCAGCCAACGGGTAGATGGTGAAGGCACCCGGCTCGTATTCATCCTGCGCCGCGACGATGCGTACCGGAGCACCCGCCTCGCCGTCAACCGGGTAGAGATCCGGCAGCCGCTGGTACTCGCTCATCGGCGGCACGGCATAGTGGATGAAGGGTGCCTGTACCGTGACGTTCGTCACATCCAGCGCCACCCGCGCCGCATTGACTGCGGCCAGGCGCGCCGCAGGCGTGGCGGGTTTGGCATGCCCCTGCAGGTGTGTCCGCAAGGCGGCACCCTTGGCACTGGCGGTCACTTCCGGCAGGCGGGAGATAAAGCTCTGCCGTTGCCACTCGGTCAACTGCTCGACCTGCGCCAGCAGGCTAGAAGGCGCAACTGTCAGAAGGGCGCACAGGCCCCACGCCAAGATAGATCGCTTCATGGGATGTCCTTTAACGATGATTCCGCATTAGAGCATGTACTAGCATTACTTGTGCCAACAGGCTGCTGTGCTAGCGCACCATAAGCAGGGTGGTTGTGAGCTTCTCGTCGCGGCTTTCGCAGTGGACGATGTGGAAGCGCTTGCCCACGGCGGTCTGGTAGATGCCCCATGTGCCTTCCGGGCGGGCGGCCCACTCGTCGCAGGCAAGCGCTTCGGCCTTGGGAAGAGCAATATCCCGCCAGCCCGGCACGAACTTCGAGGCATGCAGAACAATGTTTGTTGACTGGTAGCGGTCGAGAATGTTGTCGAGCGTCGGCAGCCGTCAGGGCAAAGGCCTTTGTCTTGATGCTCTGGAGAGTCGGCAGGTAGATCCTGCCGGTCGCCTCCGTGAGGGCGCGGAAGGCGCTGTCACCCACATTCGTCACGCCGCCGGCGAATACCCCCGTTAAATCCATTGGAAAGCGCCGTTCGACCGCCTGCCAGGCGTCATAGACCGCCTTGCCGAGCGCACTGCGTTCAATTCCCCACTCCCTGCACTCGCCGAAAAGGCTCTCACGGGACTTCGTCGTAAGCGTGATCATGTAGATACACCGCGACGTATAGTCCCAGCACGCAAGGCGCTTGTGCGAATGGACGAGAACTGGCATTGTTAAACCTCTGTCGGTGATTACAACTATAATCAAGCATAAGACGACAGTAAAGCCTAGTAAGTGTTCACATACACAACCGAGATCCTTGCAAAACCACCTGCTTGCAGGTGTGGCACGGGCATCTTGCCCGTGTTTCATGGGCGGGACGCCCATGCCACGATGGTTTTTGCAAGAGCCTCTGCTTTAAAAACCTACGTGCACCGCAGGGCGGGCTTGTGTACAATCACGGGCAACCGAGGAGTACCAGATGAGCGATGATGCGGAACGCAGGGACGAACCAGCGCGCCTGAAGGCGCAGTTGCAGCGGGTCATCCGCGGCAAGGAGGCGGTCATCAACCTGATGCTGACCGCACTCCTGGCCGAGGGTCATGTGCTGATCGAGGACGTGCCCGGAACCGGCAAGACCACCCTGGCCAAGGCGCTGGCCCTCTCGCTGGCCGCCCGCTTCTCCCGCATCCAGTTCACCCCCGATCTCCTGCCGACCGACATCCTCGGCGGCATGATCTACTCGGCAGCCAACGGCAGCTTCACCTTCCGCCCCGGCCCGGTACATGCCAACATCGTCCTCGCCGACGAGATCAACCGCGCCTCACCGCGTACGCAGTCGGCCCTGCTCGAGGCCATGGGCGAGCACCAGGTGACCACCGAGGGCGAGACCCGCCGGCTGCCGCGTCCCTTCTGGGTGGTGGCCACCCAGAACCCCATCGAGCACAACGGCACCTACCCGCTGCCCGAGGCGCAACTCGACCGCTTCTGCATGAAGCTGACCCTGGGCTATCCGGCGTATGCCGACGAGATGCAGATGCTGCGCGACCAGGAACGCACGCACCCGCTTGAATCGCTGCAGCCCGTGCTGAGCCCCGAGCGCCTGGTGGAGATGCAGGAGGATGTACGCGGTATCGAGGTCGAGGAGTCGGTGCTCGACTATCTGGTGCGTCTGGTGACCCGGACACGTTCCGAGCCGCGCCTGCGTCTCGGCGCCAGCCCCCGCGGCGCGCTCGACCTGCGCCGCTGCGCCCAGGCGCTGGCCTATATCGAGGGACGCGCCGCCGTGCGTCCCTCGGACATCCAGCGCCTGGCCGTGCCGGTTCTGGCGCATCGCCTGATCGTTGACCTCAAGGCGCGCCATGGCGGACTCACCGGCGAATCCGTCGTGACCGAGGCCCTGCAGCAGGAACCTGTGCCGGCATGAGCAGGCAGCTCCGGCAACGCCTGCCGCGGCGTCTGGCGCCCGTCGGCTACCAGCACGGACGGCGCGCGCGGATGGTACGTCGGTTCCCTACCCTGCACTGGGTTTACTACTTCCTCTTCTCGCACACCACGCTGCGCTTCTATCTGGTGCTGGTCATCGGCGTCATGCCGACGGCCTTCCTGCTGACGACCGGCTTCGACACGCCCAGCCTCCAGGCGGGCTTCGCCTGCACGGCGCTGATAGTGGCCGCCATACTCGCCGGCCTGGCCGCCCGCCCGCGGGTGGAGGTCACCTGCGAGATGCCCGCGCGGGTGGAGTGCGGCAGCCGCTTCACGATGCGCTACCACGTGCGCAACACCGGCAGGCGCACCGCCCGCGACCTGACGGTCGAGTCGCTGATCTACAACGACTATCTCCAGTTCCGCCTGCGGCGCCCCACCCTGCAGCATCTTCCGCCCGGCGCCACGGAGACGCTCACCGGCGGCGGCCACGCGCTCGCCCGCGGCATCTACACCCTGCCGGCGCTGCGCTGGGACTCATCCTTCCCGCTGGGTTTCTGGCGCTGGGGCGGCACGCAGCGGGACGAGCGCAAGCTCTGCATCTACCCGCGCTACACGCGCCTCGAAGCGCTTGATCTGCCGCTCGGCCCGCACCGGCGCAACGAACTCTCGGCCAGCGCCGAGCAGACACGCGAGGCCTTCGAGTTTGCCGGATGCCGCGAATACCGCGAGGGTGACGCACTGCGCCATGTCCATCCACGCTCGTCGGCACGCATCGGCGCGCCCGTCGTCAAGGAGTTCCAGGCCGCCGGGCGCTCGCGTACCGCCATCCTTGTCGAGACCCGCACACACCAGCGCCACCGCAACCTGCGCGCGCTGTTGCGGCCCCGCGAGACCTTCGAGGCGGTGCTGTCGCTAAGCGCCTCCATCGCCGAGGTGCTCTCGCGTAGCGACCGCATCCTCGAGCTGCTCGTCGCCGGCCCTGAAGTCTACCGCTTTGTCAGCGCCGGACGGCGGGGCTATCTGGAGGAGGTGCTCGACATCCTCGCCGGCATCGAGCCCGCAAAACAGGATCCGCTGGACCTGCTGGGACCGCTGCTGCTCGAGGAGATCCGCTCGATCCAGAGCGTCTGCCTCGTGCTGACGAGCTGGCACGAGGGATGGAGCCGGCTGGTACACGAACTGGAGTTCTGGAACGTGGGCGTCAAGATCCTGCTCGTGACGCCCACGGGGCGGCGCACCGCCGGCTTGCCGCCGGAGGTGGAGTGCCTGGAAGCGCGTGCCATCCTTAACGGCGAGGTTGTGGCGCTCTAGCAAGCCGGGGAAACCATGCGCACAACCACCCTACAGACCAACAGCATCACCTGGCCGCACCGGCTGCGGGTAACCTGCGGCGCGGCCGTGCTGCTCTGGTGCGCCTGGGGCTATTGCGCGGATGGCAACGGTACAGCCCTCTTCTGGCTCACGGCCGTGGTGGCCACCGTGGCCGTCGCCCTGCCGCGTCCCCTGCCCGGCACATCCCGCTGGATCATCTGGCTGGCCGTGCTGCTGACGGTCGTCTGCATGGCCGCCAATGTCGAGCGGCTGATGCCGGCCAGGCAGGATTACTTCCGCGCCTACATGCTGGATCGCATCGTCACGGCACCCTTCGCCGCGCTCGGCGTGAGTGCGCTCTTCTTCCGCATGGGAGTGACCGGGGTCACGCGCATCATGCTGGGTGTGTTCCCCATGACCATGCTCGCCATCGCCCGTGCCGCCGCCGATAAGACAGGCGCCGCGCCGGGCGCTCCGACAATCCTCTGGGGTGTGCTCGGGCTGTGCTGCCTTCTGGAACTCGCGCGCCAGCACGCCGCGCACCGGGCCGGCGGCGCGACACGCGTCGGCATACGCGAATGGCTCGCGCGCGGTACCTGGATGGGCGCGGTCCTGGTCGCGGCAATGTGGTTGACGCCGCTGGTCGAGAAGACGGCCCAGGCCACGTATCAGCGGCTTCTTGGCATGCACTTGCGCTCGTACCGCGAGCGGATGTGGCAGCGCGAGACGGATCTGCCGCTTTTCCACGCCCTGCCCGAGGGCTTCGGACAGCGGACACGCCTGCTGTTCACCGTGCGGGCGAACGGGGCCCCGGGCTATCTCCGCGAAAGCGTCTTCACCACCTATACGCGGGGACGCTGGCTGACACCCGAAAGCGGCAGCGCCCTCGAACCCGCCGATGCACGCGCCGATCCGGATGAGATCATCACCCGTTACATACTGCAGCCCGCAGTTCCCTCGCAGGCCACTGAACGGATGAGCGTCGACGTGTTCGTACCGCGGCTGCTGACCGCCATCTGTCTGCCGGGCACGGCGGCAACGCTCTACTGTCCGGTGGACGACGACCCCATGGCCAACGCCAACGGCATGGTTCACGTTGATAACAGTACTTCCGCACGCTACGAGATCGACGTGTGGCCCACGGAGAGCGGCGAGAACGCCTTTCCGCTGCCCGACGGTTTCAGCAACCCTGACTATCTCCAGATACCGACGCCACTGGCACCGGCCGTCTCCAACTGGGTCGCCCGCTGCCCCGGGCTGGCGGAGGCCCCTACCCCTGCGGCGGCGGCACAATGCCTCGAAAACTACTTCGCCGACCAATTCACCTACCGCGGCAACATCCGCCATCCGTCGCAACCCGACCCCCTGATCCACTTCATGAAAGCCAGATCCGGCTTCTGTATCCACTTCGCCAGCGCGACGGCGCTCATGCTGCGTTCGTGCGGCATTCCCGCGCGTGTTGTCGGCGGATTTGTATGCAGCGAATGGGCCCCCTGGCTGCGGCGCTGGGTTGTGCGCGAGAGTAATGGACACGCCTGGGTCGAGGCGTGGGATGCCGCCGCCAACACCTGGTTCCTGGTCGAGCCCACCCCCGGCAGCGGCCTGCCAGATCCGCACCGGCGGGTTGGAATCTTCCGCGTTGTGTCGGATTTCCTCCGCTTTCTGTGGAAGCGGCTGCTGGTGCTGATCGAGGAGACGAACCCGCTCCAGATGGTCGCCGATGCGGGAGCGGCGATCGTGGCCTACCTGCGGCGGGAGATCTTCTCCATCTGGGGCGCCATGCTGCTCCTGATGGTCATCATGGCGTACATCATCAGGCGCAGGCAACGGCACCATGCCGCCGATGAGTTGGCGCGGACGCGCCAGACGCTCGCGCAGACGGCCGAGGCGCTCGCGCGGCGGATGGTTCCCGGCGCGCTGCAACGCAAGCCCTGCGAGAGCTGGGACGGCTGGCTGTCGCGCATCGGCAGTGAGCTGCCGCCGGCCCGCCGCGACGAGCTGGCAGAGTGGATCGAGAGCTACCAGCAGCTCCGCTACCGCGCAACGCTCGATCCCGCCGCCGCCCGCGACTGGATCGCCGCCGCCCGCCGCGCGGGACGTTGAGGCAGTAGGCAGTTACCGCCGCCATGGCGCACGCGGGGGCGGCATGCGTGCCGCCCGTACAGTGCTGCCTGCTCCACGCCTCGTCTCATCGCCTTCGTCCCCTTCGTCCCCTGTGCCAGCCGATTACATCCCGATTACATCCGGCCACGACAAGGATTCCAAATCAACCTTCCCTCGCGAATGCGCAAGTAGCCCGCATGGTCGTAGGCGCAGTTCCAGACCTTGCAGAAGAGATCCGGCCCAACGCTCCACAGGAGACACGAATGCTGCGCCCCGGCGTGCGGGGCGATATACATCTCGAAACTGCCGTCCTTGAGACCCTCGCCGCGTCCGAGGTTTACAGCGCTCTCGTTGCGCTCGGTGAAGCGGAAATGCAGCCCCCAGGCGTCCGCCACCACGGCGAACGAAAGCTTGCACGTCCCGACCTGCCGCACATCCGCCTCGGTGACTCCGCGGTCCCCCGTCGAAATGTCGGTCTTGATGAAACTGAGCGCTCTCCTGTACTGCCGGTCCATCAACGTCTCCCCGACCCGCAAGCCCTTCCAGCTATCCGGCCCGAGAATCGGCGCATCAGACCACATGACGACGTAATGCTTGCGCGGCTGCGGCTGCAGAAGCGAGCAGCGGTATTCCCAAAGCGCCCGCGCGAGCTCCTCGTTGCCATCCCGCAAGGCGATGGATCCCGCCCGATCGAAAGTCCCGACACGCGCCATGTTGGAGACACCACTATTCAATTGCGCATCAAGCGCGGCGATGCGTCGCCGTCCTCTATTGCGCCTCGATAGCGTAGGGATTGTACTTGTTTGTGTCGTGGGCATCGGCACCCGTTGAGGTATAACTGCGCCATGCGTCGCCGCGTCCGGTCGAACGCACGAAGTTGAAGAACGTATCCCCGGGCACGGTCGGATTCACCCCCGCCGCCGCGAGCGGAATGCGCAGCACCGCCTGCCATCCCTCTCCGGCACATGCCGCCTTGACCGTGAATCCGTCCGCCGTCCACGTGCCGTCGTAGGCGCGCGCGTCATAGCTGCCACCGTCCGGATAGGCGCGATAAACGGTATATTCATTCGCCCCTTTCCGGGGCGACACGAACACGGCAACCGAATCGCCGTCCAGCAGCCGTCCGCCGTCGGCCGGGCCGCCCTGTACGGTATCCGTCACGCCTTCGCACCGGAAGCGCACATGGAGATAGTGGTTGTCGTGGATCGCACGCGCCTCGGTATGCCAGGGGGCGGCAATGACCTCTTGCGGCCAGCGGTACGAGAAGTTGGTAACGGTACAAGCGCCTTCCCAGACAGCATCCTCAAAGTCCGGCAGCGTACCGGCGGCAATCCCGGCGTGGGGAATCTCCTGCGTCGGCGGCACGGCCTTCTCGGCCGCGGCAATCAGACGATCCCACTGTGTGAGCGCGTGGCCGACGAGCAACTGGGAAGCCGGATGGTCCGCCTTTGCCTGTGCCCGCACCAGCATCTCTCGCAACGGCTTCTCTAGACCTGCGGGACGGATGTCCGTGTTCATGGACTGCACGCCATCCTCGCCCCACCCCTTGTACCCGGCCTTGCGCCACTCCTGATGGATCCGCGCATAGAACGCGAGCATCTCCTCCGCCGCACCGCGGTAGGCCCGCCGACAGTACTCGCGGCGCAGCGCCGCGACATCGCGCGCAGGATCGACAAAGAGACGCGCCATCACCCAGTTCTCCATGGCGCTCAGATCCCAGGCACCGGCGAAGCCCATCCCCGCGTTGCCTTCCGCGCGCTGGCGGTTGTCGGGCGGCATCTCGCAGTACATGAGGTTGCCGAAGCCGAGCGCATTCCAATAGATCATGTCCTTCGCGGCGATGTCGCAGGCGGGCCGCGGCCAGGAAATGGCGTTGCCGTAGTACTCGTAGATGTTCATGAGCGCGCCTGATTTTCCCCACATCTCGGAACGCTCGTGCCACTTGCTGTTCTTCGTGTCATCGTAAACCGTGACGCTGCAGCACTTCGGATAGGGGCAGAAGGTAATTGAAAAGTACGGCGGGAATGACAGCTCCGGCGGCGGAATGGAGGCATAAATGTAGCCGAGAGTATTGACCTCCAGACCGGGGAACTCCCTGTGAATCTCCTCGGCAATGCCGAGGACGAAGCGGAAAAACTGGTACGAGCGGAATTCGGGATCATCCCGTGGCAGGACACGTCCCGACGGCAATGTGACATCTCTGATGCATTCGGAACAGCAGCATAGATCCCATGTGTCGCCATAGGCGAGGTTGACACCCGTGATGCGCGGCACCATGTCGCGCCGGAGGCAGGCAATCAGGTTCCCGGCTATCTCGCGCCGTCCCGCCTCGCACGTGTAGCACGGTTGCGTGCCGTAGTGCTCATAGGCGCGGCGGATACCCTCGCGCATGCCGAAGAACTCCGGATGCGTCTCGAAGTACTTGTCGTTGGGGATCATTGACCCGAGCTCATAGCGCAAGTGGTCGCGGAAAACCACCATCGAAGTCGAGAGAATGTGCCACTTGCCGTAGAAACCGCCGCGATGGTTGAGATAGTTGCGGCGGCACCAGATCTGGGTTGGCGGATTGAAGTGCTCGCCTACAAAGCCGAATTCGCGGCTGGCGAACTTCGGAACGACGTGGCTATCACAGTTGGTGAATACCAGATCCGGTTTTTCCGTGAAAACGACGCCGCCCGGAATACGCTCATTGCGCGCGAAGATGATATCCGTATTGCGCTCCAGCAGATCGTAAACCGCATTGCAGACGCCCTCGTCCATCCTGGCTGTGAGGAAGATCACACCGTCCTTGCGCGTAATGCGCCACGAGTCGTTCTTGCCCGTATCGACCGGCAGAAAGTCATGGCCGAGGCAGATGAGACTGTTCGTGCCTTCCACTTCCGCAACGCTGCCGGCATGCACCAGTGCAACGCGCTTGCCGGTGATCCGCCGGATCCAATGCCGCAGTTCCGCGGCGGCGAAAGCAAGCGGCTCCGACGGGCGCGTCGGGACGACGACCACGTAGGGCGACGCGGGGAGCGGCTTGACCGGCAGTTCCGTGCCGCCGATCTCGTCCCAGACAAGCGCGTCCAGCCGCGCGATCTTGTCGGAGGCCACCACGATCTGCACAAATGCCGCCTCCTCCGGCATAGTCATCTCGCGCCAGCGCTTCAGCCCGGCGTCCCAGGCCGCATAGAATCTAAACCCCCTGATGTCCCACTCCGGTGGATAACACCCCTCGTGCAGCAGGTGGAGATCCTCGTCGTAGAGAAGCACGAAAATGTCGATATCAGAAACCCCGGGGCCGTAGCGGTGAAGAGTGAGACGATACTTCTTGCCGGGCGAAACAGGCATAAGCTCTGTTTTCGCCATTGAATGACGCGCTTCGGCAATTTCAAGATAACGGACACCGTTGGTTCCCGTCTTGAACTCGGCCTGTGTTAGATCTGTACACCGGTCCAGGACGTTACCCGCAAAGGCCATGGCGGCACATGCCGCGTACACCAGAATCAACCCAAGGCGCCTACTCACTTCACATCTCCCTTTACCGGGATAATCTCGATGTCCGAATAGTCCCCGGATCCAGGGCGCAGCATCACGTAGGCAGCACCGGGCGGCGCGACGAAAGAATCCTCGCCGCCTTCGGGTCCCGGCTTGGCGAGCACAATGCCGCCCGAGTGCGGCACATCCTTAAAAGCCGCATCCATAAACAAGACCTTCCCCCAGCGGTTCCTGACCGTATCCTTTCGCAGAACGAGACGGACGCGATAACGCACCCCCGGCGTGACGGGGACAGGGTCGGTGTTGATCCAGGTGAGAACGCGCAGGAAGAAACCCTCCCCTTCCGGACGCGGCAGCAGGCGCACGCCGGCACCGAAACCGGCGTGGGCATAGCCCGCGAGACCAAATTCGCCGAACGAGAAGTGCGGATTGATATTCACGGTTTCGCCCGTCACCTTCTCAAGCCTCGGCGCGCCGGCCTCGAGGCGCGTCGCGCCGCTGCGGCTGTAGGTGACTGTCAGTCTGTTGCAGCCGATTGGAACATAGAACTCATCCACATACTCACGCCAGCCGCTCGATACGAATACATACCAATACGGAAAAAAGATATGCATGTCGCCGCGTTCTCCCCCGGGAGTGGCAAAGTGCTTGCGCCAGCCCGGCAGGTCGGCACCGCGTTGTCCGCGTGCGGTGTCGTAGAAGATCTCGCGGAATTCGGGATTGGTCTCGACCGTCATCTGCCCCGTCACCTTCGCACGCATTGTCAGGCGGTAGCGGCCGAGCGGCTCGACATCAAACACCGTCGAGACCGGACCAGAGGAACGCCCCTTTTCGAGAACGACAGCAGCCTCCTGCTGCGCCGTCTCCATCAAGGCATCGGCTCCCGCAACCGGCAAGCACATCAGCAGCCCCAGCACGGAAAGGACGGGCAGTTTGGGCAATCTTACATTCGAGGCTCTTGCAAACCTCCTCTTGGCATGGGCGTTCCGCCCATGAGACACGGGCAGGATGCCCGTGCCACACTTGCAATCAAGGAGTTTTGCAAGAGCCTCATTCATTAATGACAGCCTGTTGAATAGGCGAACTGACGCCGAAGGCTGAGCATCAAGCGTTCAGTGTTCCAGGCAGTCAAGTCCGCAACAAAGCTGAATTTCATCTCATCTCCCGTTGGATTCCGGATTCTGGTCTGAGACACCCCATTCCAACCTCGCCCTGAACGCACTCTCATCGAGCATCGGAATGCCCAGGGCCTCGGCGCGGTTGATCTTGGAGGCGCCGGGGGCGTCGCCGACAAGCACGAAGCTCGTCGCCCTGGAGACGGAATCGGTCACCTTGCCGCCGGCCTGGCGCACAAGCCCGGCCATGGCGTCGCGCGGCTGGCTAAGCGTGCCGGTGATGACTATGGTCAGCCCGGCCAGGGGGCCATTGGTGGTATCCGCCGGCGGTGTGCCCGCCGGATTGATACCCAGTTCCGCCAGTCGCGCCGCGGTACGCCGGCCCCATGGCGAGGCGGCGAAGGCCAGCAGCGCACGCGCCGGCTCAACCTTGATTTCAGCAAGGTACCTGGCCGGCCGCGATTTACGGTCCGTACGCCGCGCCAAGCCCTGTGCCACCAGCGCATCGCCGACATTCTCGATCTCCCGGCAGACGGCCTCGAAGGCCTGCACCACATCCCCGCCGTCATCCACACCCCTGCGATGGCGCGCCCGCGGGTTCAGCGCGGCGGCCTGCTCCGTCAGCTCGGCGAGCCGGACGACGGACTTCAAGACCGGCGAGTCGAGCAGCGCCCGGAAATCGGCGTGTGCCGCGGCAACCTGCGCGGCGACCGTCTCGCCAACGCCGGGGATGCCGAGCGCCACCAGCCAGCGCGCCAGCGGCAGCCCGCGCGCCGCCTGTAGCGCATTGACGATCTTCTCCGCCTGCTTACCGCCCAGCAACCGCCGCTCATCCCCCTCGCCCAGGTTGAGCTCGGCCAGATCGAAGACGCTCCAGTCGTAGAGGTCAAGCGGATCGTGCAGCTTGCCGGTGGCCACCAGTGCCTCGGCCACCTTGCCGCCGAGTCCCTCAATCTCCAGCCCGCCGCGTGCCGCGAAGTACTCCAGTCGCGCCACCAGCCGCGCCGGACAGGCCGGATTCACGCAACGGTGCGCCACCTCGCCATCGGCACGCGTCACGGGCTCCCCGCAGGCGGGACACGCCTCCGGCATGGCAAACACCTGCTCGCGGCCGGTGCGCTTCTCCGTTATGGCCGACTCGACCGCCGGAATGACATCGCCGGCCTTGACGATCCAGACGGCATCGCCGATGCGCAAATCCTTGCGCGCGATCTCGTCGGCATTGTGCAGCGTGGCACGGGAGATGACCGAGCCGGCCAGCGGTACCGGCTCCAGTTCCGCCACCGGCGTCAGCACGCCGGTACGCCCTACCTGTACCGTGATGGAGTTGATCCTGGTCTCGGCACGCTCGGGCGCGAACTTGAAGGCGCGCGCGAAGCGCGGACTGCGCGCCGTGGCACCCAGCGGCGCGTACCAGCGGCGCTCGTTGACCTTGAGTACCGCACCGTCCATCTCGAAGGCAAAGTCGTGGCGCAACTGCTCCAGCTCGTCGAGGGCGGCCATGACCGCCGCCATGTCGGCGCAGGGCCATGCCCGCGGCGCCACCGGCAGACCCCAGCGCCGGAACTGCTCCGTCATCTCGGCGTGCGTCTCGAACTCGATACCCTCCAGCGCACCGCTGGCGTAGAAGAGCGCCTGCAGCGGACGCTGCGCCACCTCGCGCGGATCTAGAAGCTTCAGCGAACCGGCCGCCGCGTTGCGCGGGTTGGCGAAGGGCGGCTGGCCCTCGGCCTCCTGGCGGCGCGCCAGCTCGGCAAAACCCTCCTTGGGCATGTAGACTTCGCCCCGCACCTCGACGACCGCCGCCTCGGTGTCAATCCGCAGTGGAATGGCGCGGATCGTCCGCACGTTGGCGGTGATGTCGTCGCCGGTCTCGCCGTCGCCGCGCGTCGCGGCGCGCACCAACCGGCCCCGCTCATAGCGCAGGCTCAGCGCGACACCGTCCACCTTGGGTTCCACGACATAGGTGCAGACAATTTCAGGAATCTGACGCCGCAGGAACTGCTCGAAGTCGGCCAGATCAGCGCGCGTATGCACCTTGTCGAGGCTCATCATCGGCGGATCGTGCCGCACGGAGGCGAAGCCGGATTGCGGCGCGCCGCCTACCCGCCGCGTCGGCGAGTCCTCGCGCGCCAGCTCGGGATGCTTCTGCTCCAGCGCCTCCAGCTCGCGGTACAGGGCGTCGTAGTCGGCATCGCCGATCTCGGGACGCGCCTCGACAAAGTAAAGGCGGTCGTGACGCGCAATCTCCTGCCGTAGGAAGGCGGCGCGGCGCGCCGGGTCGGCGGCGTCGAACAACTCGCCAAAGCTCTCCGGCTGCTGCGACGGGGAAGATGAATCCAAGGCCATAGTTAAACTCCGTTTGATGGCGCTATTGCGCGCCGGTGAAGACCCGCATGGGTCCGAAGCCGCTGACGCGGCAGGCCTGCCCGATTAGATCCTTGAAGAGTTCCGGCAAGCCGGCCATTTTGCCGGCCTGCCCGCCCTGCCCGGCCCGTCCCAGGCCGGCGATACCCACGCGCAGAGTGGTCTTCATGTTGTTGGCTCCCAATCGTATCCCGCGCGGAACCTACCGCGCCCATGCATAGTAAAAGCATCCCATATTTCGGCGCGTTTGTCATCCGGCGTATTCGACTCCTCGTAATTGGCCAGATAAAGAGGGAGTGCTCAGAAGGCGCATGGCGAGCGTGTGTTCCCAACTTTGTCGCTTTGTCGGTAACTTTGTCGCCTTCGTCGCAAGCAGCGGGAAAGCTCACGCGAAGGCACGAGGGTGAGACCCTATTGACAAGGTTGACCTTATTGACCTTGTTGACGATGGCGCCCGCCCTGCACAAACCTGTCAATAAGGTCAATGAAGTCAATGACGTCAATACGGTCAACTGCCGCTGGCAGGCAGAACTCCGGAACGCCTCTGCAAAAGCTCACGGTACAGCAACTGAAAGGTGGGGCGACGCCTTCCCGGCTAGCCGCAGCGATGGAGTGATGGAGCGAAAAGCGCCAACGGCGCGCCCTATCCCAGCCTAGGGTGAAGCCCTAGGGATTAAGGCACAAGAATAACAAGGGCTGAAAGCCCGTCCTATCATCCGGCAGA
>LSQX01242004.1_pt1 | contig 19846 bp, 10 predicted proteins | sample 654561 | NCBI WGS metagenome assembly LSQX01 (sample SAMN04489861, study PRJNA283612) | anaerobic digester metagenome | isolation source: 4 biogas reactors fed with cattle manure at either 37C or 55C with and... | place: Denmark: Kongens Lyngby | collected 2014
TCAACAACAGTGCGATGATCCTGGGAACTGCGTATTATTGCGGGATAGGTGCATTGCGGTATAATTTTGTGGGCATTGGAGGTGAAGGAGCCGGATTGAAATGGCTTACCCATTATTTTAATCAATGGCCTGTCCGGGAGCTTGAACCATTATTTGATAAAATATTTCTTAGAATATTAAAACCATGGTACGGTCAGCCGGTCAGAGAGTTGATCTACCCTTATGCAGACCACGATCCCACCATGACGTTCTTCCCTGACCTGGTGGAACGAGCCGGCGAAACGCTGGGGATCCCTGCAGACAGGCATACGTTTCAGCTTAGCATGTCTGACAGGCAATTCATGAATCCATACCGTTTTCTCAAAGAAGAATACCCCAAAAGACGAACTCACCCCGTGGAATATTACACATCGGTTTGTCATGGCGATTTGAATATGCAGAATATTTTGCTGGATAATGAAATGAATGTATACCTGATAGACTTTTCCGAAACCCGGCCCCGTTCAGTGATCTCTGATTTTGCCCGGATGGAAGCCATCTTCATGACGGAATCCTATCCTATGGAAAACCGGGATGATTTTTTACAGGTGCTGGACCTGGTGATCGGATTTTACGAAGGACCCTGTTCCCTGGATAAAAAATTCCCGACAACCTTTTCGGGAAGGTTTCCCGAATTAATGCAACGAAATATGGCCTTAACCATGAAAATGAGGGAATATGCACTGGCATCTGCCGGCGATGACCCCACTTTTATGCCTTATGCCCTGGCATTGCTTGAATGGGTCCTGCCTATAGTCAGCTACCGCAGTGCCTCTGTCTGGCAAAAGCGTTTGTCCGCCTGTATCGCGTCTTTTCTGTGCCAGGGGCTGGCGTAATTCTACCTGGTACGGTGCCGTTTCTTCTCACGCAGTACTTCGATAAGCAGATCTGCCCTGTCGGTCTGTATCATGGTCGAACCCAGTTTTAAGTGAGCTCCATAGATGGCATAAGGATGAAAGAATGCTTTATCATCTGAAAGACCCCCGCAGAGAGAATCCCATAGTGAATTGGTCCACAACCTTGATCCCGTCTCTAAAATGGCGACCATACTTTGTTCCACTTCCGGAGTCATTTTATCCCAGACCACCTCATAAGCTAATGGTGGGTCTCCGGCCAGACATTCACTCATAAGCTTCATGGCAGAAGTTCTTCTGAAGTCGATGATTGGCATGTACATCATATTTTTTGGATAAAAGGCGTAATGTGCTGTAACATAAGATGGTGAAACGTTTCCCTTCATCAGTATATGATCAGTGGTTCCCGTTTTTTCAGCCAGTGTCTGGACCATGTGATAATAATCAAAACCCTTGTCAACATTCACTGTAACCCTGTCTTTACAATGCCTCAGCGCTTCTTCAAGAGTCGGGATCTTGTAATTGGTAACCACTCCGTGTCCTCCTTTCAGGTATAAAGACCGGATAAATTCATAGCTAACATCTGACACATAACCTTTTCCGTTGGTCGTACGGTCCAGCGTCCTGTCATGCATAAGGATTAAGACACTATCGGCCGTCAGCATTACATCTATCTCTATCATGTCGGCCCCCATACGAATAGCATTTTCGATAGCTTCAATAGAGTTTTCCGGAAAATTTCTCCAGTCTCCCCTGTGAGAGATCACTACAACATTCTTGTCGGCAGGATTGTGGATAATTTCCAGGATACGATCAACAGGTGATTGTTCTTCCTTTTGCGAACAACCCCACAACAGGGGAATGATCAGTACCAGGCCAATGATTGTTCTTTTCATAACAGTGTATAGTTATCAATAATTCGTACTGTCTTCCCATCCGGGATTCTGGCTCAGGGCTCCGTTTGTTATTACCCTTTGATCGGCGGGAATAGGCCATAAATAGTCTCTTTCTTCATTCCAGGTATAAGTGACTGCAGGCCAGGCAATAATGTATCCGTATGTTCCTTCCGACAAAATAATGTCGGATCCTATCTTCTTCTTATTGGGCAGTCTTGTGGTAGATTCGTCAAGATAGATCTCCAGGTCATTATTACCGTCAAGGTCCATGTCGTATTGACCGGGACCGGGTATGTAGCAACCATAATAGGGATTGGGCGTGTTCACAATTTGCGCCCCTTCTTTCCAGCGGAACATATCCCATTGACGGTGTCCTTCCATGACCATTTCAATGGTACGCTCCCGCCTGATTTCCAGGATAATCCCTTTGTTTTGGTTTTTGGTAACATTGGGATAGGCATTTACAAGAAACGGATCTGGTTGTGCATTTGCCTGATCCAGTGAAATGGCAGGCATCTTTGCCCGTTGACGGATCTTATTCACCGAGTTGTCCAGATCGCTTTGCGTAATGGTTCCCAGCTCGGCCTTTGCCTCGGCATAATTTAAATACACTTCCGCGGTGCGGAAGAGGGGCCAGTCTGAAGTTCCTTTGGAAGCGCCGTCGTGCGAGGCGTCGCCAACAAACTTGATGGGTTGGTATCCAGTCATGGCCAAAAGAGAGTTGGGAGAAACAGTCGTCTCGCCAGTCTGAATATATCCGGGGCTAAGTACAGTCTGTGACAAACGCGGATCCCTGTTTTGGGTTTCCTGGGTATAGAACATAGTTTCATATCCTTGAACATCTGTAAACCGACTTCCGTCGGCCATCAGGTAGTGGTTCATGAATCGGCGTGTAAAGCCTTGCTGCATATTGGTAATATTGAACTGTATCCCGTGAGAGAGAGAAAGATCTTCAAAGTTATAGAGGCGGGCCAGGATCACTTCTTCTGATTTGGCATTGTTGCTATTGAATAAGTCTCTGTAGGGTTGATTCCCCGAGTTATAAAGTGAATACCCGCTGTTATTGATGAATTCGGCTCCTGCTTCCACTACTTGTTGAAGGTATTTGTCTGCATTATCCATGCCGTGGTATTTACGGAAAGTCCCTTCGTACAAGGCAGCTCTTGTCTTAAAAGCCAGGGCGGTCCAACGGGTAACTTTGGAAACATGCCGGCTGGCAGGCAACATGGCGATGGCCCGGTCCAAATCCTCCAGAACTTTATCCATCACAAATCCTCTGTCATCACGGGGTTTGAAGAGTAATTCCTGGTTGTCTGAATCAATTACCTGGTCATACCAGGGAACATCTCCGTAACGGCGTACCATGTTGAAGTAAAAGTAAGCCCGGAAAAAGTAGGCCACACCTTCGTAATGTTCACGGACCTGATCGTTTTCACAATTAGAGGAATATTCAAGAAAGTAATTAATACGACGTAAACGGCTCCAGCTCCATCCGCTTTCATCAGCTGCGGATCGCGTTCCGGAAATGACATCACCCAGTGCGCGATCGACATTGTCGTCTGCATTTTGTCCGGCAGCTCCGTCGGCAGAATCAAATATGGTGTAAAACTGATTGGTCCACAAATCTAGTTCTGTTTCGGTTTTGAAGAACACTTCGGGAGTGACCGAATCTTCCGGAATGAGCGTAAGCTCACAACTCCACAGTAAGGAGATCAGGCTGAAAGCAAAAATTTTATAAAAAGTTTTCATGATCTAACGTGTTTTTCAGTTTAAAAAGTAATATTCAGTCCCAGTGAGAATGTCTTGGAATAAGCATATCCTGTTCCGCTGTTAGAGACATACGTTCCCGAAGTTACTGTCAGCTCGGGGTCTACAGTCCTGGTGTATTTCTTCAGGGGAGACCAGTACCACAGGTTCTCTCCGGTGAAGTAAATGCGTATTCTATCCACCTTGCCTTTAAAAGCAGGAATAGTATATCCAACGGTAAGGTTTTTAAAACGCAGGTAGGCTACGTTCTGAAGATACCTGTCGTTGACTTCACCCAGGGAACCGCCACTGTACGCTTGATATCCTCGTGGTCTGGGGAAATATGCGTTTCTGTTTTCTTCTGTCCACACATTATCTGCAAAACTTGTATGGATAAACGAAGTGGAGGGAAAGGCATAAGGGCCCCAGAAATCGAATGAGGATTGGGCCTGTGCCGGGAACCAGTTGCGTTGTCCCACACCCTGGAAGAAAGCAGAAAAGTCAATGCCTGCCCATGAAAAGTTCAAACGCATGGAATAGGCAAAACGGGGCAGTGAGTTTCCGATAATACGCAGATCACCCGGATCATCAACGGTTCCTGAACCCTGGGAGATAACACTGTCCTCATCAAGGTCCATAAATTTAACATCTCCGGCACGCAGGTAATTGCCTACAGCTCCTTTACAATTGTATACTCGCTGATTGACTGCCCGGTCATTAATAGCGGCCTGGTATTGCGCTGCTTCATAGTCGGTCTTGAAAAGGCCTGCCACCTGGTATCCCCAGATCTCTCCCAATGTCATGCCTTCGTAATAGTCTGAGATCAGTTTGTTGGGGTTGTTGAATTTGGTTATTGTAGTTTTGTAATCTCCCAAAGAAGCCTGAATTCCGTATGAAAACGGTTTTCCGGCCATAGTTCCATGGTCGTTCCAGCTTAATATGATTTCCCATCCTTTGGTTCTCAGGTTCGCACTGTTGGCGCGGGGAGTGGAAGCCCCGTATACCGCCGGGAGTGTCAACGAAGGAGTTAACATGTTTTTGGTATCACGAATGTAATAATCGGCCACAAGGTTCAGTCTCGCATTTAAAAAGGACATATCTACACCCACGTCATAGGTGGTTATGGTCTCCCATGTCAGGCCGGCAGATACCGGGTCCGAGACAGAAGCATAATAGGCCAAAGCCAGACCGTCAAAAGTGTAACTCACACGGTTGTCGATGCTCAATTTGTCTATATAGGCATAGTTGCTAACCTGCTGGTTTCCGAGGCTACCCGCCGAAAAACGTAACTTGAAATTATTCACGACACGCCGTGCATTATCCCAGAAAGGTTCGTCGCTGATCCGCCATCCGGCAGATGCGGAGGGGAAAAAGCCCCAACGAGATCCGGGTTCAAAACGGGAAGATCCGTCTCCGCGGGCGCTGAATTCCAATAAATATTTACCCTTGTAGTCGTAGTTGACACGACCAAAAAATCCAAGTGTTCTGTATGCAGAAATACTTTGAGAAAGGGTCATAACACCTGTGGCAACAGCAAATGAGGCCAGTTCTTCTGTAGTCAGATCTGTTTGTGTTGCACTCAGGCTGGTCTGCCTGTATTCTTCGTATTGCCCTCCTCCCACAATGGTAAGGTTATGACTATTGTTCCAGGAGTTCCTGTAGGTTCCGTAAATATTTACGTTATGGTTTTTGTAATTGGAGTGGATCTCCTGGTAATTGTTTAGTACCGAACCAGAGGTAAATGTGGCAAAAACCCCATCCTGCCTGGAATAATCAAAGGTGTTGTTCCTGTACCGGTTCAGACCGTCACGTTGCATATAAGCGTAATTAGCTGTCAGCACCAGATCCTTGGTAATATCAAAGTCCAGTTGGTTGGTCAGTGTAAGGTAGCGGTTTGCCCTACTGTTACGAGAGGTGTTGGCTGTGAGAAATCCTCCGTGTCCTGCTCCCAGAGGGGAGTTGGCATACAACTGATTGGTGTATTGAACTATTGATCCGTCAGGATTCCTGGGCAGATAGGAGGCACTGATATTGGACTGTAGCGCAGATATGGTATGATCGTAGTTAAATCTTCCGGCATAAGAGTATGAAGAACTGTTGAAACTCACATTATTTGAATAACGTAGCCAGGGCGTAATCTTTGCTTCGATCTTTGTCCTGAACGAATAATCATCGTAAATGTCTTTGTATATGTTAAATATTCCGTATTGTTGGTAATATCGTCCACTGGCGTAATAATTGAAATCCTCGTTACCACCCGACAGGGACACATTGTGTTCCTGCTGGGGTCTGTTCCTGTTGTAGAAATACCCGTACCAATCAAAATTGGCATAATAGTAGTACCGTCCATCTTCTCCTATCTCTGTCCAGGGACGGTCCGGATGTTCGGTCACGTCGTTACGTCTATCCCATAATTTTGACAAACCGCCGTTGGCTTCTGTGTATTGGAACATATCCACGCCATTGTAGGCGTTGTAAAACTGATTGGAAAGTACCACGTGATCATAACCTGTGCGAATAAAATCGGTAGAAGTGGTATTTTGTGCAATTCCAAAACGGGAACTGTAAGACACCTTCGCTTTCCCGTCCTTGCCACCGCCCTTTTTCGTGGTAATCAGGATCACACCGGCCGAGGCCTTAGCTCCGTATATCGAACTGGAAGAGGCATCTTTTAAGACCGAGATGGACTCCACGTCGTTGGGGTTGATCTGACTCAGGCTGACCTCCACACCATCGGCCAGTATCAGGGGATTTCCGGCGTTGATCGACAGCCTTCCCCTGACATTTACGGAGTATCCTGCATCGGGAGACCCTGTGCTGAAAGAGAGATTAACCGAAGGATCGGCGCCCTGGAGAGCACCTGCCAGCGTAGCCACCGGACGCTCATTGATATCTTTACTGGATATGGTAGAAACGGCACCGGTCAGATTGGCCCGTCGTTGCGTTCCGTATCCTACAATAACGATCTCGTCCAGGATGTCTGTTGATTCCCTAAGGACAATGGAGAGCTCACGATAATTGGTTACAGTGATGACCTGTGTCTCAAAACCTATAAAGGAAGCTTCAAGTCTTACAGGCAGATCCAGGTCGCGGAATATAAAATTCCCATCCAGACCGGTAACTTCCCCCCTGTTCAATTCGGGAAGCAGAATGGTCACTCCAATCATGGGTTCTCCGTAACTGTCAGTTACCGTTCCCCTGAGAACCCGCGCAGTTTCTTGTCGTTGTTCTGTCGTTACAGGAATATTGTTTCTGCCCGGGAGTTCTTTGGTTACCGATATACTGTTTCCTGTTATCGAATACGAGACGTTTTGTCCTAAAAAGATCTGGTCCAGTACTTCCTCCAATGTCGCATCCGTTGCCTTTACTGTAACTGTCCGGCTCATATCCACATCACCCGATTTAATGGCTATGGAATAATTCTCTGTCTCGTTAAGCACCTTTACCGCTTCCCTGACGGTCACCTTGTCCAGAGACAAGTTGATCGTCTGTGCCCGTACGGGCAGTGAAAACAACATTGTGCAAAAGCTCAATACTGCTACCGTCAGCCATCTGAAGGCATTTTTTCTGGTTTTGTAAATGTGTTTCATTAGGTTATCTGTTATTGTTTGTTTTTCCTGATATAAAATATGCGTCACCTTCTTTCCTGATAATAAAACTGTTGTCTACATTAAATGTATTTAACATCTGTTCAATGGTTTCATTATTGGTAAAATAAGCATGATACCTTTCTTTTGCCAGTTGATTGTCCAGGATGACTATCCTTACATCAAACAACCGTTGCAGATGAGCTGTTATGTCCTGGAACTTCTGATTGAAAAAATGCAAACCGCCCCCATCGGCGAAAGACTTGTATTGTGATGGCGTGAAAGTCAGTAGTTCAACATCGGCAGATTCTTTGTTGTAGACCATCATCTCCCCGTTTTTGAGGGATGCTTGTTGCGATATATTTCTGGATTTTGTATTGACTTCCACCAAGCCCTCTACCAAAGCAATCTCAATGGAGGGATCTTCTGCATAGGCCTTTAGATTGAATCGGGTTCCCACTACGGTGACTTCAAAATCCTGGGCCGATATAATAAATGGATGCCGCGGATCTGCCTTCACATCGGCAAAAATCTCACCTTCAATAAAAATTTTTCTATGTTTTGTCTGGAATGGTTGGGGATAAGTAATCCGGCTTCCGGCATTCATCCAGATGACCGTGCTGTCGGGCAGAACGACCTTTTCTATATGACCATAGGGGACATACAGTTCCTGCCATTCCTGGAGAGGTGTTCTTGTCAGGAACAGGGCAAGGGTCGTTAGCAATAGAGGAATGGCCAGTATGGCAGCAAAGCGCTGTACTTTCAAATAGACAACTTTCCAGGGAATTCTGTTCTTGCGAATGCCCAGTTTGTCGCAGAAACGGTTAAATGCTTTACGGGCCATTTTGGGATCTTCCACAGATAGGGTTTGATACAGTTCCCATAACAACCTGTCGGCTTCCGGAGAATAGGCATTTTCGACAAACCATTCTTCAACAGTTTGCATTTGTTTTATCGTACAACAGTTATTAAAGTACGCTTTAAGAAGTTTGATGTCCATTTTTTAAATTATGTGTATGTCAGGTTAGGAAAAACTACCGCCCTCTGTGAATAGAACACATTTACACGGGGGTATACGTAACAGGTTGCGGATAATTATGCGAGGAAAAGCATAAAAATAATGAAGAAAAAAGGATCCAGGCAATGGCGGATTTGTTGCAAAGCAATTTCCAAATGTTTTTCCACCGTTCGTTTTGATAATCCCAGCCGTTCTGCAATTTCTTTGTTGGACAAATATTCCTTACGGCTCATAGTGAAAACCTGTTTTCGTCGGGAAGGCATTTTCTCTACAAGAGCAGAGACGGCTTCAGAGATTTCCTTAATATCATACTCATCTTCGGGATGCAGATGATTTCTTGCCGAATCGTCGCGAAGTCTGAACATAAGAGACACACTGGATGTGTTCTTTGAACGGAAATGATTGTACACTTCATTTCTTGCGATGACAAAAAGGTAATTCTTAAGTGAAAGGCACTCATTCAGTTTTTCCCTGTTCAGCCATAATTTCATAAAAACATTTTGAGTGATGTCCTCGGCAAGCCCCCCATCTTTGATCAACCCTTTTGTAAAAGCATATAACGAAGGGTAATGTTGATGAAATAACACCTCGAAACTTTTTATATTGCCTTTCTGCAATCCCTGAAGTAAAACATTGGCTTTTTCTTCCATCCTGTTAACAAAAGTTCACAAAAGTAGGAAAATTAAACGATTGCATTACGTGTTCTCTGAGGGGTAAGTGTTCTATTAATAGTATTGACTCATTAAAACCGCAATATATTATGAAGTTTCTTCATACAGCCATTATTCTGATCTTATCCCTGTCCATGACAGGATGCGAGCGTCCATACGATGATTCCTCGTTATGGAACAGTGTAGATAACCTGTATAAACAGATGGTGGAAATCCAGAAAAAAGTAACGTCACTGAATCATCAGATGTCCCTTCTGAGCCGGATTGTTTATGGAGGGGCCCTTACGGGCATTACCGTTAACAGTGAAGGACATTATGTTGTTTCCTACAGGGATGCTGATAATGTGGAGCATACCGTTATGATAGCAACGACCGGTGACGTAGTTGCAGAGCCGTTGATAGGTGTTGGACAGGAGAATGGTATTTATTACTGGACCCTGACACTTTCCGGTAACACCACCTGGATGGTGGATGAGGAAGGGCGGAAAATCCCCATTACTGGGAGGGTCCCCGAACTGACAATAGATCATCAGGGATATCTTATGGTAGACGGAAAACGTGTAACTGACAGCGAAGGTCATCCTGTAAAAGCACAGACCCTCGATTATACCCTGGTTACTTCCATTGGGTATGATACAGACGGCAATGCCTTGTTTACACTGGGAGATGGAACCATTCTTACCTTGCAGGTCAACAGTGCGTTCAATATCTTTTTTGATACCGATACCATATCTTATGTTGAAGATGTTTCAACCCCTTTAGTCATTCATTACAACATTGTGGGAGAATCGGCAGATAAGGCAATGATCCAGATAGTGCGCACGCAATATGTAACAGCCGAACTGGATAAAACCCAAAAAACCATAACGGTTTCATTTCCTGAAGATTTTTACGAAGGAAGTATTTCCGTTATGGTTTATGATGCCAGCGACAACGTTGTGGTCAAACCTTTGTTCTTCACTGTGGAAGAAAATGAACACAAGGGAATACAGGATGCGGCCGACCTGGTGGCATTTGTGCGGGCGGTAAATGAAGGCAAAAGCGTCGCACGGTGGACCAATAAGGAAGGGGTCGTTTTTCTTGCCGGGGACATTGATCTGTTCGGAGTTTCTTCCTGGAACCCTGCAGGAAAGGTAATTCCCGGAACTACCAATCCAAACAGTGCGGTTTCTTATACGGTTGAAAATCCGTTTTCCGGGGTGTTTGACGGAAAAGGGCACACCATCCGGAATATTTCCTGGACATTTGATGTGTCTGACGGGAACCAGGCCTATGGCCTTTTTGGAGCGTTACAGGGAGCCGTGATCAGGAACCTGACCATTGGATCTTCCGACGATGCAAGCCGCATAGTGCTAACCGGAAAAGCATCGCAGGGCACATTGGCCGGAGCTCTTGCCGGGTATAGCGAAAACTCCATCCTGGAGAACTGCGTCAATTATACAGACATCCATTTTGCCGGAGAAGATGATGTAAATATTACGGTACATATAGGAGGACTTACCGGGCATTTGAACGGTGGTGTTATTGGGGGCAGCGATAATGTGGCGTGCTATAATTACGGAAACATAACCTGCGGACCTATTCAGAATACAGGCAACGGAACAAATTCCGGAATGCACGTGGGAGGGATTACCGGTTTTATTGCCAATGATCCAAACACACGACTGGCTTATTGCATAAACCGGGGCGAAATCAGTGCTCCTTCCGGCAGGGGCGGTGGTATTACCGCAGTAGCTTTAGGAGGAACCATTGAGTATTGTACCAATGATGGATTGATACAGGACGATATAGACGGTGTGTTTTCAAATCATGCCTCACCGTACAATCTAAAGAGAATGGGGGGCCTTGTGGGAGGTGCCACTTCCGCCGTTCTGATAAGGGAATCTGTGAATAACGGGAATGTTTTCTCCCAGCTGGGTTGCCGCACAGGCGGTTTTGTAGGACATAATGAAGCAGCCATTGTAAATTGTATCAATACAGGCGCCATACTTTCGGATCATATTACCGTTGGTTCTGCCTATCACGGATCCGGCTGGGCTTGCGGATATAACAGGTCTGCAGATCTGATTGCCGGGTGCCTTCCGGGAGGATTTGTGGGTGATTACAGCGAATTCAGGCTGGACCCCAAGGCCGCTCCTCCTGCAAATTATTCCAACGCCGTTTGTCACGGAGCTTTTGATCCCGAGATCAACGGGCTGTCAGAAGCAGATGATGCATTCTACGACTGGACGCTTGTGAGTGAAAGAACACTACATGAAGGAGTCAACTACTATCACTATTCTTTTACAAATATTGCCCAGCATATTTATGTCATAGAAGCAGACCTGAACAATCCCAAAGTAGAGATAACCACGGTTATTTCGGATGATACCGTTCCAAATCCTAATCTTATTGGGATAAATAACGGAAAAAAAGAACGCGAGACCCTGTCGGAAACATGCGAACGCAGAATTGCTGAAGGTCAAAACATCATTGCAGGTATCAATACGGGATTCTTTGATACAACCCATGGGATTCCCCGCGGATTCCACATTGAAGAAGGCAGACCCGATTTCATTAACAATCCCGATGTCAGGAGCCGTCTTACCAATCACGCCCCGGGTTTTACTTTCTTTAAAGACAGATCACTGGGATTTGGCCGTAGAAGTTTTGAAGGATTTATCAAGATTGGGGAAGAGTCATATGAATACTATTCCATTAACGATACGATTGTAATCAACACATGTGCGAATTATCAGACCAATCTGTATACTGCCCGGTTAAAACAGAATCCTCATGAAGGAGTCTCGGTAAATGTCAGCAGCGAAGCGCTTTTCCTTACTGGAAGAAACGATCAGGTACTGCAAGTCAACGAGGGATGGTTTACGGCAACGCTTACAGATATAGTTGACGGACGAAACGGGGCCTCGGTAACCGTTCCCTATGTGAACGACAACAGGGATTGGGTATTACAGGTAACCGGCGAAACCGCCGATTTGATTAAAGACAGGGTAAGCAAGGGAGATCAGGTGCAGATACGTGCCGACGTGTTCCTGGATGGTGACAGATCAACGGGACCTATACTCACACAGAATGCCAGTATGTACAGGTTCTTGTACAACGGGTCATTCAGCAGACCGGCATCCACCGACGAACCTTATCCTGCTACTTTGGCGGGAGCCGATGAAACCAATACGAAAGTGTACTGGATAGCCATTGACGGCAGAAGCTCTGCCTCCAGAGGGCTGACCTTCTACCAGGCATATCGTGTTGGTAAAAAGCTTGGTTGTTACAATCTCATACGTTTTGACGGAGGTGGTTCCACAACCATGTGGGTCAGGGATGAGGGAGGCGTTGTTAATGTTCCCAGTGATACGGGCGGAGAAAGAAGTTGTATGAATTATTTCCATCTGAGGATCAAAAATTGACATTAACCTTTTATAATATAACAGATTCATGAGAAAAATACTGAGACTAACCATAGTCGCCACCTCTATGCTGCTTTGGGGATGTGTGGACAAATACGACGACTCTGAATTGTGGGAGAACATTGAATTCATCCGGGAGCATCTTGAAGTACTGGAAAGTCAGGTCAACGGGATGAACCAGCAGATCTTGGCATTAGACCAGATCATAACAAGTGAATTCATATCTTTCATCTCTCAGGACATATACGGAAATTTTATAATATCTTACAGGAACGTCAATGGACAAATGAAGCAGGTTACCATTGCCACGTCCGACGATATTGTGGATGCTCCTGTGATAGGGGTAGGATTGTTCAGTGACGGAATATATTACTGGAGGATGACACCTGACGGTGGAGAAACCTATTCCTGGATTTTAGATCAGGATAATAACATGGTCCCTGTTGGAGGAACACCTCCCGAAATAGGTATTGATAATCAGGGCTACTGGACTGTCAACGGAGATAGGATATCCAACGGCGAAGGGGGGTTTCTTCTGGCCAGCGATATGAGTTATACCTTGTTTCGCTCTGTTAAACTGGAAAGTGATTCAGGGTTAGCTCGCTTTGTGCTGGCAGACGGTTCTGAATTCACAGTGACTGTATTCGAGACCCTGGGTATAGTGTTCGAAGCTCCTGTCATTACGGCTATTCCCGACAGAAACGTACCGGTCACTATCAGTTATACCGTTACCGGCACCCAGGCTGCCAATGCTTTTGTTGACTGCTTTACATCATACAACGTGACCGTAAACGTCAATCGCAATGCAAATACTTTGACCGTCAGGCTTAATCCGGACGTTGTATCCGGGAATACTCTGATTCTTGTCAATGCAGGAGAAACGACCATTCTCAAACCTCTCTTTTTTACCTATGGTACGGCGGAAATCGATGATCCGGTGCTGGATGCAGATTATGTGCTTAATAATGAAATTGTTCTGGAGGGAGAAATGACCAGTTTCGATATTGGGGTTTCTGCCAATATTGATTATGAAATCACTATAAACCAGGAATCAGCTGACTGGTTGTTGTACAGTCCCGACACCAAAGCTCCCAAGGTAACAAAAGTGCATACCTTCATTGCAGAATATTATGAAAATGAAGCGGGCCTTGACCGGCAGGGGACGATTACTTTTTCCAACAGGCTTTACGGAATTTCTGCTTTTGTGAAAGTAAGGCAATATCCTGTTGAGGATCAAAACCAGGAAAAGGGCATTTCTTCGGCAGCCGATATGGTGGCTTTTGCCGCAGCAGTTAATGCCGGTGCGACTACTGCTCGCTGGCAGGACGATAATGGAGACGTGGTCCTTTTGAACGATATTGATATGTCTGCCGTAACCGACTGGATTCCGATAAATGGGTTTACGGGAGTGCTGGACGGAAAGGGCTTTTGTCTTACACATATAAACTGGACATTCAATATGGAAAACGGACAAGTCTCTTACGGCCTTTTTGGAACACTTGAGGGAACAGTCCGTAACTTAACATTAGGATCTGAAAACGGAGAATCCAATATTGTTCTTTCAGGGACGGCTCCCTCTGAAGTCAGGGCGGGTTCTTTTGCCGGACAAATACACGGCGGACTACTTGAAAGCAGTACAAACAATATGAATATTCATTTTGCCGGCGAAAATCCTCCCGGGATCCTGGTATCACTTGGCGGTCTTGTTGGCAAGTCAAGGAATTCGCTCATTGGGGGCAATTCCAGGGCTCTAGGAAGTGTGAATTACGGAAACGTTACAACAGGCAAAATCGCGAACGAAGGCAACGGTGCGACAGGTATGACCGTGGGAGGTATTTGTGCTTTTATTGAGGATGCCGATACACGAATTGAGTATAGCGTTAATTACGGAGAAGTGAGTGCCCCTACAGGTCGCGGAGGCGGATTGGTTGGAACCATGACAGGAGGTGTGATCAGTAATTGTGAGAACAGGGGTCTGGTACAGGATGATGCCGTGGGGCAATATGAAGGGAAACCCATTGAATTGACATATAACGTCAAGCGAATGGGTGGTTTGGTCGGAGGAATTACCTCTGCTGCGGCCGTATTGGAATATTCAACAAATTACGGAAATGTATTCTCTCATCTGGGTTGTCGTACCGGGGGCTTTGTTGGGCATAATAACGGCCAGATAGTTGGTTGTGTAAATCAGGGAGCCATTCTTTCCGATTTGTATGTTGAAGGTAGCGGAGCGCGACACGGTGCCGGATGGGCCTGTGGCTTTTCCAGTGCCAGCAGCGGTGACTATGTTAATATAAAGGGCTGCGCCAAAGGAGGATATGTAGGGGATTATTCAGTATATAAGGATAATCCGACCGGAGCACCTCCTGCAAGCGATGATAATGCCATTTGTCATACGAACGACAGATATGATCCTTCAATAAACAACTGATAAATATAATACAATGAGACGATTAATAAGCACAATACTAACTTTGACAACACTTCTGATTGTTTCGTGCAAACCCTTTGATGACTCTCAGTTGTGGAACAGCATAGATGATCTTCTGCACCGATTTACCGCATTGGAAGAAAAAGTGGATCAGCTGAACGCACAGGTTGCCTCGTTAAGTGAAATTACTAATGGGAATGTGATCACTTCGGTGAAAACCGACACACAAGGCAACTATGTGATTACTTACAAGGACAACGATGACATAGAGCATTCCATAGTAATTGCAACAATGGATGATATAATTGATTTGCCGATCATTGGGATTCTTCAGGATGATGATGGTCTCTATTACTGGACCCAGATAACTGACGGTGAAACATCCTGGCTAACCGATCCGCAAGGGAATAAATATCCTGTTAGCGGTTACAAACCCGTTATTTCTGTCGACAGTCAGGGATATTGGATGGTTGACGGCAAGAGGATACTGAATGCTTCTGGACAACCGGTGCTGGCCAACGATCTGACTACCTCTCTTTTCCTGGATGTGAACGTAAATGCACAAGGTAACCTGGAGATTACCCTGGGAGACGGGTCCGTGATCACTTTACAAGTGTTTGAAGCCCTTAATATCACGTTTGATGTTAATGTAATTACAGATATAACAGACACTTCACGCGATCTTGTAATTCACTACAACCTCTCAGGAGCTGCCGCTCCATATGCTATTGTAGACATTGCCAGGGCCGAGAACGTGAATGCCACCATCAATACTTCCGAAAAAACCATAACCATTTCTTTTGATGACCAGTTCAATAACGGCAGTATAATAGTAATGGCCTATGACCTGGAAGACAACACCATTATCAAACCTCTGTATTTCAATAAATATGAATTAATTACGGTTGAAATTAAAACAACCGCGGAACTGATGCAATTTGCCGCAGCGGTCAATGCGGGGGATAAAGTGTCAGAAGCCACCGTGCTTTTGATGAACGATATAGACATGTCTTCGGTGACCGACTGGGAACCTATCGGGAACGCAACCTTTACATGGTCCGGCAACGTGGTGACCATTACAGGGAACACATTCAGGGGTACTTTTGACGGACAGGGATATTCTTTGCGGAATTTCCGGCTGGTGAGTACTAACCAAACGGCTGGTGGCACGTTCGGACTGTTTGGCGTGTTGGACGGGGCACGGGTTCGTAACCTGACCATCGGTGCACCTTCAGGGGACCAGAGTGCCCTCATCATTTCAGCCTCGGCTATGACCGATGCAGGGGTCATTGCCGGATTGTCCTATCAATCCGAGATTCATAACTGTGTCAATTATGCTTCCATGACCTATAATGGGACATCATCACAGCGTATCACCATGGCAATGGTTGGGATGGTGTTTACAAATGATGCCAGCTCCTATGTGACCCATTGCTCCAATTATGGTCCTATAACGGCATCTGCTGAAGGAAATACTACCAACGGGGCAACGTCTGTTCAGGTGGCAGGAATAGTGGGCTTTGCTACTAACGATGGCGGATCCAATCTGAAAAATTACATAACAAATTGTACCAATTATGCTGCAATAGAAAGTACATCGGGAAGAACATCCGGTATTGTGGCGGCAACCAACAGATATACCGAAGTGTCTTATTGTACTAATAATGGAGATATTCTGAATCATGGGACAATCAGTGTACGTCTGGGAGGGATTACTTGTATAGTCAGCGTAGGGTCTTCTTTGCATAAGTGTGTGAACAACGGCAATTATTTTGTGTCCCAGGCAAGTGTGGATAATGGCCAGGTGGGCGGAGTGGCCTGCCTGATCAATAATGCAACGGCTTCTATCGTGGAATGTGAAAATAATGGTATTATTCTGTCCAATATATTTAACAATGAAAATGCTTCCAGAAGATATATAGGTGCCATAACGGCCAATGCCAGCAACGGTACTATCAGCCGATGTCGCATTGGAGGAGCCGTGGGATCCTTCGATGCCGGTGTACAGGCAGCAACCGTTATTACGGCAGGTAATTTTGAGGATTATATTACAGGAGTCAAGGGAGCCAGTGCAACATTTAGCGATAACGTTTTTGCAGGAGAAGCTTCGGCCAGCGGAATAGCCAGTGTTGATGACCTGATATCGTTTGCCGCCGCAGTCAATGCAGGAGAAAGCATTGCGCCCTGGCAGGACAATAACGGCGAAGTGGTTTTGCTCAATGATATAGACATGACCGGAATAAGCCAATGGACCCCCATTGGCACGGTTGCCACAGAGGTCACCTCGGCAAACACTTCGGTTACTTACAACACCGGGAATCCCTTTACGGGGGTGTTTAATGGCAAAGGTTATGCAGTACGCAATATTGACTGGACATTCGATCTTTCGGACGACACATTTTCTTACGGCTTGTTCGGAGCCATTGAAGGGGCTACTATAAAAAACCTTTCCGTGGGCACATCCCAGGACGGCAGCAGGATAACGCTTACCGGTAACGCAGCCCAGGGAACCCTTGCCGGGGGTCTGGCGGGATACAATAACGGAGGGAGTATAGAAAACTGCCGTAATTATGCAGATATCCGTTTTGCCGGAGACAATGCAACCAACATATCGGTACGAATTGGTGGCATAGTCGGGTATCTGAACAATGGCACCATAGGAGGAACTCAGTCTGACAGCGTTGTCAATTACGGAAATATTAGTTGCGGAGTGATCGTTAATACCGGTAACGGGGCCAATTCCGGAATGCATGTGGGCGGGATCTGCGGTTTTATGGACAGTGGAGAAAACACCCTAATTAGTTATGCAACCAATTACGGAAATGTTAGCGCTCCCTCTGGACGCGGTGGAGGAATTGCAGCCGTAGCCATGGGCGGGTTACTTTCGGATTGCACCAATAACGGCTTGATCCAGGATGATGTGGACGGGATTTTTGCCTCAGTTTCCAATAGATATAATTTTAAAAGAATGGGAGGCCTGGTAGGAGGTAACAATACCCCTTCAGCCATTGTCAACAGTACCAATAACGGAAACGTTATTTCCCAGCTTGGATGCCGTACAGGAGGTTTTGTGGGACATCATGCGGGGACTATTGACGGATGTACAAACAACGGTGACATTATTACCGCAGAAGTACATAACGATCACGGTCCCGGTTGGGCCTGCGGTTTCAGTGCAGCCAGCTCGGAAGGTCATATCAATGTCCGGAATTCCAAAATGGGCGGGCATGTTGGCAGGGGAGAGGCATTTATGAGCCAGCCGGCCAGTGCTCCTGAAGCCAATAATTACCACGACGAAAGAGGAAATGCTTTTTGGTATGCCATTGAGCGGTATGACCCGGAATTGAATCCTCAGAATTGATAGAAAGTTATGCGTTTGGTTTTTTGTAGATTGCTTGCCAGTGCTTTTTTAAGTCTGGCAGGCATTTCTGCTTTCTCACAGGAAAAGGCAGCAGAGAAATACATAGATGCACAGGAGCTGACCCTAATTGGGCAACCCCGGCATATAGGCGGATACCACAGAGTGGACACCGTCAGATACAGTGATCTCTCACCCCGCATTAAGGAGTTGTACTCTTATTCCACCGGGATGGCCATTGTTTTCAAAACCAACAGCCGTCGCATTACGGCACAATGGAAGACGGCTCCCGTTGGGCAGGGGGCCAATATGAATTCTATTGCACAGAAAGGACTTGATTTATATATTCGCAGGCAGGGAGTATGGGTGTGGGCTGGTTTTGGGAAGCCTTCAGGGAATGATCATCTGGATATATTGGCCGAGAATATGGATGACTCGGACAAGGAATGCCTGCTTTACCTTCCCCTTTTCAGCGAATTGCTGGAATTGAAAATTGGTGTGGACCACCAGGCTTACGTGAAGGCGGCAGACAATCCGTTCAGCCAACAGATCATTGTATGGGGATCAAGCATTACCAATGGTATTGCAGCCGGTCGATCGGGAATGTCTTACCCTTCATTGATGGCCAGAAGTTCGGGATTACATTTTGTGAATCTGGGCATTAGCGGACAATCCAAGCTACAGCCGGAATTGGCGCGAATGCTGGCAGATATGGAAGCAGACGCATTTGTCTTTGATGCATTCTCAAACCCCAATCCTGCCGAGATTGAATCAAGATTCCAAAATTTTGTCGCAATAATCCGGGAAAAGCACCCTCATACACCATTGATTTTTCTGCAGACTATTGTAAGGGAAGGCGGCAATTTTGACCTGAAACGAGAAGCATTTGAGAAAGACAAAAGGGAGGCAGCTGCCAAAATGGTTGGAAAGGTAAGGGCAATGGGAGATTTAAATGTATTCTTTGTAAATCCTGAGTCTATTCTGGGAAACGATCATACCGGCACCATTGATGGAACGCATCCCTCAGATCTTGGTTTTTTCAGAATGGCCGAAAAATGGTTGCCGGAAATATTGCGTATATTTAGCAATAAATCCATTCTTTAATGAAAATAATTATTATCGTGTGCGCCGTACTAATGTCTTTTTTAGGAAACAGTAAACAGAAAAACCCGAAAGTCGTAGAACCTCCGACGAGTTTTTATGAGTTATCGTTCAAAACCATCCGGGGTGAGGATTTTTCCTTCGAACAGCTCAGGGGAAAAAAGGTACTCCTGGTCAATACAGCATCCAAATGCGGCTTTACCCCGCAATTTTCGGAACTGGAATCGCTATACCAGGCCTATTCGCCTGGATTGGTTATCCTGGGATTTCCTTCCAATGACTTTATGAACCAGGATCCGGGATCGAATGAAGAGATCCGGGAATTTTGCGAAATCAACTACGGTGTGACCTTCCGGATGATGGAAAAATCGTCGGTTAAAGGTAAAGATCAGAACCCTGTTTTCCGTTGGTTGTCGGATAAGAAGTTAAATGGCTGGAACAAAGCTTCTCCAGGGTGGAATTTTTCCAAATACCTGGTAGACGAACAGGGTAGACTTATTGGGTACTGGCCTTCCAGAACCAAACCCAACGATCCGCGGATACTCGAACTGCTTTAGCAGAGGCCCTGTCAGTCTTCGGGGATCCAGACAAGAAGCCTGAGGGGGGCTCCGCTCCCTCCCTTGATCTTCATGGGTGCCGCTACCACATAGAAATTTCGTGCCGGCACCAACTCCAGGTGAGCTACGTTTTCATAGGCTGTTATGTCATGGCTGAACAACATGCGGTGGGTACAAAAAT
>LSQX01263871.1_pt1 | contig 19845 bp, 21 predicted proteins | sample 654561 | NCBI WGS metagenome assembly LSQX01 (sample SAMN04489861, study PRJNA283612) | anaerobic digester metagenome | isolation source: 4 biogas reactors fed with cattle manure at either 37C or 55C with and... | place: Denmark: Kongens Lyngby | collected 2014
CCATCAACTGGGTGAATGCCGGAGTTGGGTGTAGCAAGGCGTTAACCAAGTCACGTACTTTGTCCAGCGACTCCTCTGATCTGATTGGCGGTTTGGTGTTGATGTTCATATGTCTATGGTCACAGCGCACCGCAGTGAAGAACTCAGCTTTTTTGATGTTGGTCGCCGAGGATCGTGGGCTCGGTCCTCTAGTCGCCGTGCTCGGCTGGGTGGTGTCACGGACCTTCGGGGAGCTACGGCGGGTGATCCACTATCTTGAGCTGTCGGGCGTTTCGCGAATGATTCCGCGAGTCGGCAGGTGACGACGCTCACCCGAGGGGCCCGCTCACAGCCTCAGCGAACGTGCTCGTTGTTGGCTGATAGAAGTCCCATTTACCGCTGCTCTCGAGTGACGAGTCCCGCCTCGACGAGCAGTTTCATGTGGTGTGAAGCCCTGAGAGAAACCCCACCGAGATGCTCAGTCAAGAAGCTCCGCGAGCAGCGCTTCAACGCGTGCCTTGATCTCGTCGCGGATGGGTCTCACCGCATCGATACCCTGCCCTGCCGGATCCTCGAGTTTCCAATCCTCGTACCGCTTGCCGGGGAAGAACGGGCATGCGTCACCGCAGCCCATAGTGATTACGGCATCAGACGCCTGCACCGCTTCGGTCGTGAGGATCTTCGGCTGCTCAGCGGTGATGTCGATGCCGACCTCGCGCATCGCTTCAACTGCGACCGAGTTAATCATTTCCGCGGGCATCGAACCCGCAGAGCGTACCTCGACGCGGTCGCCGGCGAGTTCGCGCAGCCAACCGGCCGCCATTTGCGAGCGCCCGGCGTTGTGCACGCAGACGAAGAGTACGGTGGGCTTCTGTTCGGTGGTCATGTTGCGTCTTCTCTTCCAGTTCCGTCAGTGTGAGGTGAGGGTGTCGAGCAGTGTGCGCACGCGGGCTGCGATGTCGTCACGAATCGCCTCAAGCTCTTCAGCGGAGGCGAGGGCGGGATCGCCGACGGCCCAGTCTTCGTAGCGGACCCCGGGAATGACCGGGCACACGTCGCCGCACCCCATGGTGACCACCACATCAGCCGCGCGTACAGCGTCATCGGTGAGCGGTTTTGGGAATCGCTCCTGCGCCTGGTCGCCCTCGATTTCTGTGAGGAGCGACTTGATACGTGGGTGCACGTCGGTTGCTGGGGTGGATCCTGCAGACCGTGCGAGGACCTTTCCACCCGAGAGCTGGTTGACGAGTGCTGCCGCGAGATGTGATCTGCCCGCGTTCTGCACGCATACGAAGAGCACCTGCGGGATCCCGTTTTCGTGGTCGCGGGTGAGATCTGTGAGCCGCTGTCTCGCGAAGCGCTCGGTCAGTGGAATGAGGTGTCGCGTCACCTTCGCCGAGCGTGCGAGGCTCGCGTACGACTCGCGGACGACGGTCACAACCAGGTCGCGACTAATCACGGCGTGTTCCGCGGCGAGCTCGTCCGCGAGGTGGGTGACACGTTCGTCGAGGTTCTCTACCGGTTCGGCTGGCGTGTGGGAACACTCGTGCTCCTCAGGCGCCTCGGCGGCGAGCACTGCCGCGGGCGCGAACGACTCTAACAATGCTCTGACCGCCGCCTCTTGGGTGGGCTGTAGCCGGTAGTACACCCAGGTGCTGCGGCGCTCGGAGGTGAGGAGGCCGGTGTCTTTGAGTACTTTCAGGTGGTGTGAGATGGTCGGTTGCGACACGTCGCCGAGTTCGGCGAGGTCGCAGACGCAGGCCTCACCGCGCGGATCGGAGACGATCGCTGACAGCATACGCAAGCGCAGCGGGTCGGAGAGTGCCTTGAGCCGACTCGCCACGACGGTTGCGGCATCGATCCCGATCGGGTGTGACCCATCGGGTTCACAGGTGCGATCGGTGGGAGCAGGGATGGTGTTGCTCATGATGTCCTCACGGGTGTCTCGATCGCTACCGGGGCGTAGGGGTCGGTGTGAAACCAAGCTCGGGCAGCCCACAGCGACACATACACGAGACCCACCAGTACCGGCACCTCGATGAGTGGGCCGACGACACCGGCAAGGGCCTGCCCACTCGTGGCGCCGAAGGTGCCGATCGCAACCGCGATCGCGAGTTCAAAGTTGTTGCCCGCCGCGGTGAAAGCGAGCGAGGTGGATCGGGCATACTCCATGCCGAGCGCTTTGCCGAGCAGGAGACCCGCGAACCACATCACGCCGAAGTAGATGAAGAGCGGCAGTGCAATGCGTGCCACGTCGAGGGGGTTCGCGATGATCGCATCACCCTGGAGTGCGAAGAGCAGCACGATCGTGAAGAGGAGCCCGTACAGCGCCCACGGGCCGATAACAGGGAGAAAGGATACCTCGTACCAGTCCCGTCCTCGCCGCCGCTCCACGATCCACCTGGAGGCGAACCCGGCGATCAGGGGGACCCCAAGGAAGACGAGCACGTTCAGCGCGATCTGCCAGACCGAGACCTCAAGGCCTTGCGTGTCGAGGCCGAGCCAGCCGGGCAGCACGGTCAGGTAGAACCAGCCGAGCAGCGCGAATGCGACCACCTGGAAGACGGAGTTGATGGCGACCAGCACCGCGGTCGCTTCCCGGTCGCCGCAGGCCAGATCGTTCCAGATCACGACCATCGCGATGCAGCGCGCGAGCCCGACGATGATGAGGCCGGTGCGGTACTCCGGCAGGTCGGGGAGGAAGAGCCACGCGAGCGTAAACATGACCGCGGGGCCAGCGATCCAATTCAGCAAAAGCGAAGAGATGAGGAGCCGTTTGTCGCCGGTGACTGCCGCGACTTTGTCGTACCGAACCTTCGCGAGCACGGGGTACATCATGACGAGCAGCCCGATGCCGATCGGCACCGAGATACCGCCCACCTCGAGTCGGGCGAGGAAGTCGGAGAGAGCGGGAACGAAGCGCCCCAGTAGGAGGCCCACGACCATGGCGAGGCCGATCCACAGCGGCAACCACTTATCGAGCGTCGACATGCGTTTCGGAGTTGCCCGGGGTGGTGCAGTTAATGAGCCGCTTCCTTGATTCGACATTCTTCTATATTGGTGAGTATCGATGGCTGAAGCAACTTCTGGCGAAGGGGTTCATGCCTTGCTCTTCCGTCGTTCACTTGCCGTTCACGAGGCGAGCGTACGACCGCCGTAGATCAGGCTTGCTGCGCGGGTGACGCCGCTACGCGGCAGTCGGGGCCGAGAATCTTGATGTACATGTGTGTGACCTTTCGAGAGTGGATCTGCCAGCCAGTCGGCGCGATGGCCTTGGGTGCGGCTATCCAGCGATCGGGATGAGGTTGAAGATGAAAGCAGATGAGGAACGAGTAGCCCCATGAGCAGTAAAGTGATGCGAAGCTTGGGTGCGAAGGGATGTGGGCTCACTATTGATCTGACCGACAGTTTGGTTTCCACTCTCACCTCAACGAGCGGGAGGCCCGAGAGCGACTGTGCGCTTGTCGAGGAGGGCTTTATCTCAATTCATGGTCGAGGAGTTGGTGACAATTGCACCAGCTGCGATGAGTGAGATGCGCACCTGCTTGCGGTCTACACCGAGAGTGCGGGCGATCGCGCGCATCGAGATGCCGCCGCCGTGCAGCTTCACTGCTTCAGCGGCCTCGTCGATCGTAAGCCCATGCTGACGGCGCACGACTTCCTGCCGGGTGAGGTGCTTCGAGACTGTCGCGCGGTGCACACCATACTTCTGAGCGAGATAGCCGACGCTGAGACCAGCGAGGTAATCATCGACGAGCCGGTCTGCTTCAGAGGGGGTGAGAAAGGTTTGAGGTTTCCCAATCCTCCTGACACAGGGCCCTCGAGCGTCCCGAATCGGGGTGTTATCGACCCGCTGAGACACCCGGTATACCCCTCGTTTCCAGCGTGATATCAACGTTTCTAGTGCGGGTCCGGGGTTTGAAAACTGTCTACGCAGGGACCCCATTGTGGCGAGGTTCAAACCCTCAATGAGAGAAACTGCTCTCGCGAAGGTTTGGACCTCGTCCTCTTCCTCTACATCGAGGGCCGCAGACTAACTAGCGGCACGTTCGTGGACTGGCAGCATCCCGACGGCGACCTTACGAGACTTTGGTGTGAGGCGTTTGGTCGATTGTCGTAGCCAGACGTTGTCGAAGCCGTGGAAGCAGGACGAGGATCGCTGCGCCCAGTTCCAGGTCGCGTGGAAGGTGCACACGCCCTACAGAGCGCCGTCGGTGATGGTCCAGCAGCCGCGCACTTAGGATCCCTGAGAGCGGTGCCGGGGGCATCTGGCGGGGTGCGAGATCCAGGTGCGGCATGTGATCCTTTCAATGGTGGCGCAGGCGCACGGTCGTTGCTGAGTGAACCCTCGCGCCGACCACCTTCGATATCGTCCATTTGTGCCTGCTGGAGCTCAGGTCAAGGACATGCCCAGAAAGTCTCATTTGGTTACACAATCTCCATGCCGACTAGATAATGGTGAATCGACCCGGTGCGATGCCCGGTAAACTCAGCAGTTGCAGGGCACAGGCAGGGAGACTTAACGATGCCAGTTGAAATGGGTCTATGGCGAGCTGACGGTGACAAGCTCAGTCGAATCAGTCCAACCTCTGTTGGGCTGGAATCTCAGCTCGAAACGTACATAGAGTCAGATCCCACAATGTTAGGTGAGCCTCTTCTGATCATTGGACGGCAGGTGCCCACAGCTTTCGGCGGCTACATCGATCTCCTTGCGCTCGATGAGACAGCTGCAGTGCATGTTATCGAGCTCAAGCGCGATAAGACTCCCCGCGATGTCACTGCTCAGACCCTTGATTATGGATCCTGGGTATCCACACTAGGCCGAGCAGATATTCAAGCGATCTTCGAACACTACCGACCAGGCGCGGCTCTTGAAGAGGAGTTTGCAGAGTGTTTCAATGAGACGCTTCCCGAAGAAGTGAACGCCTCGCAAACCTTCACTATTGTTGCTGCTAGCGTCGATGCAGCAACGGAGCGGATCGTTCGATTCGTCAATGAGGGCTTCGGTGTTCCAATCAACGTGGTCTTCTTTCGTCACTTCATTGACAACGGGGCCTCATATCTTGCCCGAACCTGGCTTGTAGAACACGAGGGACTGGGCGCAATCTCGACTGCATCGGGTTCTCGCCAGACGAAGACCCGTGAGCCGTGGAACGGTACTGATTGGTATGTTTCCTTCGGTGAAGACAGTGGAACTCGACAGTGGGCAGACGGCAGAGAGTATGGTTTCGTCTCAGGCGGTGGAGCGAAGTGGTTCTCTCGGACTCTCAAGAACTTGCCTGTCGGGGCACGAGTGTTTGTTCATATCCCCAAAGCGGGGTATGTCGGTGTGGGTAGGGTGACGGGCGAAGCTCAGCGATTTGATCAGACAATAGTCAACGTCGGTGGCGCTGCAACACCGCTTCGGGAGCTTGAACTCCAAGGCACTTATCGCCATGAAGGTGACGATTCGGACGACTCCGTCGAATGGGTTGTTCCCGTTGAGTGGATTCACGCTGTTCCGCGCGAGCAGGCGTTTTGGAAGAATGGTATGTTTGCAAACCAGAACACTGCAGCAAAGCTCCGCCAGCAGTTCACTATCGAGCAGGTGAGCGAAGCATTCGGGCTGGAGGACTGACGTCAACCAGTCCAATGGGCTGCAACGGAACTGGTTGAATGTGCGATACCGCACTGCAGATACCCAGATGTACTCGCCGGGCGGGAATTAGGTTCCGGATTCGCTGGTGTGATGTCTCAGGAGTGCGGTGGCAGTGGGAGACCAGCGATCGTGCATCCGCAGAGGCCGCTCATAGTGCAGTACGACGTTGAGAACGACAGCGATCTCGCCTTCCCTATCCGTTTTGGAGGCGTGTTCACCTTCGCGGGTAACGGGGCAGCCTTAAAAGTCCCATTCGTGGTCTGGGTTGGACAGTGCCGCGGCGGTTTCCTCGACGGTGCGCAGATCTTTGAACGGAGATGAAGTCGCCAACTGCACGACTGATTCGAGTCCTAATGCCAAGGCCGTCATATTGTGTGTGTCTAGAGCATCATCTACGATGGCAAAAAGTTTGCCGAAGTTGTGGGCTCGTTCATCAAACGATCGTTCCAGATAATCTTTCAATAACTCCTGCTGAGCTTTGATCTGGGCAATCGCAAGATCACGTTCTGCGGCAATGCCGACTCGCTTCGTGACCTGGACTTCTTCAAATTTGCGAACTTCGCCTGCCATGACCACCAAGCTCATCACGGCTTCGACCACTTGCGTTGGGGACTCAATCGTGTCTGATACCAGGTTCTGGATCGTTTGACCTACACCTGAAGCGAATGCGCTGCCGTCTCGAAACTCAGAATCGTCATGTTGGGCACTGGTATCGAGTCGAGATGCTTCAGGCGCTTCGTTAGGCTGCGCGCCGTCAGACTCGGACTGGACCGACGCATCCTCTGCAGTTTCTTGGTAATTTTCGGATCGGCTGTCGAGGTAACTCACGAATTTTTGCTGAGCCCAAGCGATGCTTTGATCGCCAAACTGCTCGTACAGAACTGAAATTACTTGCTTGAAATCGACATTCATTGTTGAATCTCCGTGTTGAGAACTCTTCGAACGCTCGTGCTGATGGTTACGCTTTCGTTCGTGAGCTCTCCATCATCACCGAACAGAGGAACTTGAGCGAGCTCTACCATCGTCTTGACGAGAAGGCCGCACTGATTGAATAGTGTTGCATGTTCTACATTTGCAGCGTCGAAAGTCGGAACGAGTTTTTCCATCTCCGAGAGAAGCGGCAGAAGTCGGTCGCGCAACTCTTTCGTAACCATGCTTAGCTCATCGACGCGGGCCGCGATCCCGTCCATTACGACCCAAGCATTCTCTAAGCTGGCGACAGCTAACGCTGTTTCTTTCTGGTAGGTCTTAGCTTCGGTGAGTTTCATTGCGTAATGAGTTGAAATGAGGATGCCGGCGGCCAGGATCGTCACGCCTGCGGTCGCGCCCACAGTGATTCCAGTCAGCACGACGGCTCCGGCCGCCATGCCGCCGCCGCCCGCCGCCAAACTTCCGCCGCCGAGCCAAGCAAGTACTGCATTTGAGGCAGCTGCGCCTGAAAGCGTCGAGATGGCTGTGCCCGTTGAAGCCGTCGCTAGCGTCGCGACTGTACCAGTGACAATTGCTGGGGTTCCGAGAACCGCGGCTACTCCTAATACACCTGTAGTTGCGGTTGTTCGTAAGCTTTGACTGACTGACATATCAAGAGAGGCCATTGAGTCGAGGGCTTGGGTGTCGATTCCGAGCGCGTCAAGGAGCTCATATTCTTTCACTCGATTCTGTTGATTGAGCGCACGTAAGAGCTGCAGAAACCAGCCCAGTGTCTCATTTAGCGATTCGAGGCGTAACGCACCAAATTCTTCAATGGTCTCGTACAACTGATTCCGACGTTCTTCGGTAAGCGCTTCGGCGGCTTCAGCGTATTCCTCAGCAATTCGTTTGAGTTCAACCGCTTCTTGACGATCTTGGAGCCCCTGCACTCCCGAAGCAGTCTTACCCAATTTTGTCAGGGTCTTTCCGCTCCTGCGAAACACATCAGCATCAACTTCGCGAACTGAACCTTTGATTCTTTTTGCTGTACTGCTAATTGCGCCGAGATAGTCGAAACTTGTTATCTTCTTGCGGGTTTCAACTACTGCATTTTTGGCCTCACCTACAGCCTCTGCAATATCTTCTCGGTCAATATCCGTGACCTTGTCCCAGGCTCCTTTGGCGCTTTGTGCTGCTTGCTTTGCAGCCAGACCAGCATCGTCGAGTCCAATCTTGCCGTCGCCAGTCAGGTCGAGTCGAGAAGGAAAAGCCTGAGCACTAGACCAAAGTTTCGCGGCCAAAGTCTCGCGTGTAATTCCTTCTGCCGCAGCCTTTTCTGTAGCGTAATCGTCAACGGTAAATTCTGGAAAGTCACGCTTCATGACCGCTTGAAACGCCTCTTCTGCGGAGAGAAAGCGCTGGGTCGGGGGAAACACCTCATCGGGTGCAGTCGTCAGAACGCGCTGGCTCTCATCTGGACTCATGAACCCATCATAGGTCTCTGAGCTGCCTGAAATGCGGTGCCCAGACTGACTGCGTGACACCAGTTCTTTGCTGTGAATTGAAGCAAGCCGTGCACTGTACGAGTTCGAGGCGCAGGGCATTTAACGTAACTGAAGGACTGTGAGGAAATAGGAGTAAATTTGGTGTGGCGCGCAGGTTGGTCGTCTGAGCTTTATCGTTTAGCTGAAGTACCGTAGTGAGCAAGCCAGCTCTCCAGCTATCGATCCTCAAGCATCGTTGGTATCGAGGTAGAAGGTGGACTCGGGGTCGTGGATGAGTCGAAGGATCGCAGCCGCATGCGCACGTACCGTCGGGTTGCCATCGACGAGCGCGGCTTGTGCAGCAACTTCGCCAGATGTGCCGAGTTCCACGAAAGCCCGGGCAAGGCTGCGCTGAATCTCGAAATCACCTCGCCCAAGCTCACGCCTCAGTTCTTGGGCGAGTGCCGCGTGCTCCGATTCAGGTGCCAGGCCAACTGCTGTTCGCCACGCGGTGCGCGCAACCTCATCATTCGCATCGTGAAGATGCTTTCTAGTGATCGCCGGCCAAGCGCGAGCGTCTCGAAGCTTCGAGAGTGTGTGCAGCGCTTGAGAGCGCGCCTGATCAATGGGCGAATCGAGTTCAACGATAACCCGGTCGAGTACCAGCCCGTGTGAAAGCCGAGTGAGCGCCCACGTCAACATTTCTCGCACCGAGAAATCAGGCTCGACAGCACACCGTGCCACCAAAGGCTCCAAGTAGTTGTCGTCGGGATGGGTTCCGGCAGCCATGGCGGCTTGGATGCGCGCGGAAGCATCCGTTTGTGCAAGCAAGTCAGCGAGACGTGCGGCGGAGGAAGGCATATGGCAACCTTCCCAGGACTCCGTTAACCGGTCAAACCAAACGATATGTTCGTGTGAAGGAATATCAGGGATATGACCCCGGCCCCATATGAGGTACGGTGAGCACATGCAACCGCTCTCACTCAGGGCACTCGCAGCAGAGAAGCTTGACGAGGCCCGCAACGCATCAAGTGGCCGCAGCGCGGTCACCATTTACGGCGGGCGCGAGCATCGCCTGCGGCAAACTCTGCTTGGGCTGAAGGCCGGCGCAGGGTTGTCAGAGCACGAGAGCCCCGGCGAAGCAACCCTGCAGGTGCTGATCGGCACGATTGTGCTGCGCACGGCAGACGAGAGCTGGCGCCTCAGCGAGGGGCAACACATGACGATTCCCGACGAAGTGCACGCCGTCGACACGCTTGAAGATGCGGCTTTCTTGCTGACCGTTTCAGTGCGCGAACGTCACACAGACTAGTTCGACAGGCTCATTCGGCAGGCTGATCGATCAGCGGGGCATACACAGACGCCACCTCGGCGGCAATAGCTTCTGACGCCGACTTGTCGGGTCCAGCGCCAGCCACGAGCACCGCGCGACGAAAATAGGCAAGCTCTTGAATCGACTCGGCAATATCGGCGAGCGCGCGGTGACCGCCGCGTTTCTCGGGTGACCCGTAGAAAACCGCCGGATACCACTGCCGCGACAGCTCTTTGATGGTAGACACGTCGACGCTGCGGTAATGCAACAGCTCTTCGAGGTTTGGCATGTATTTCGCGATAAAGCGACGGTCCATACCAATCGTGTTCCCGGCAACAATCGGGCGCTTGCCCGCAGTCACATGCTGCTTCAGGTAGGCAATCACCTGACGTTCTGCCTCGGCGACAGTGACCCCATCTGCGATGCGAGGCAACAGCCCTGACGTTTCGTGCATCTCGCGCACAAAATCGCCCATGTTCTCGAGCGCGCTTTCACCCGGGTTGATCACTAGCTCGAAGCCAGAGTGCAGGGGAGTGAGTTCAAAGTCAGTTACGATGACGGCAATCTCACAGATCCCATCTCGGTCGACATCGAGCCCGGTCATCTCGCAATCGATCCAGACGAGTTGTGCGGCTGGTGCATTCGACATGGCTCTCCTTCTTGCCTCTGCAAACCTCATTAGTCTACTTGGATCCGCCGCACTACCTGGCTGTCAGCCCCTACCCGGTTGCGACGTTCTACTCGCCGGTGACCCTGCCAGTCTCGAGAGTCAACACACGATCGCTCATGTAGGCGATCACGTCTGCATCGTGCGACACCAACAAGAACGAAGTGCCCCGGCGCACCTGCACGTCATGCAGCAACTCAAGCACCCTCGCCTGCACTGTGAGATCGAGGGCAGACACCGGCTCATCAAGCAACAACAACTCGGGTGAGCGTGCCAACGCACGAGCAATCGCCAAACGTTGGCGTTGCCCACCCGACAACGTTGCTGCAGGTCGATCAAGCAGCCCAGGTGCGCCCAGCCCCACCTCAGCGGCCAACTGCATCGCCTCGTTGTGGCGCAACCGACGCGGCACCCCCGCGGCGCGCAACGCGTCAACAAGCGTCGCTGCGGCAGTGGCGCCGGGCGCAAACGAATCGAGCGGGTCCTGCGGCACAAGCGCCACACGTCGTCTCAGCGCCCGCCGACTCTCACGATTCGCGGCATACCGATCAACCCCGTCGATGTGCACCTGACCACCGTCTGGCTCGTGCAAGCCAAGTGCGGCCCGCAACAGTGTGGTCTTCCCCGATCCGCTGTCGCCAACAAGCCCCACCGTCTCGCCAGCGAACACCGCCATCGATACCTCGTGTAGCACCTGCCGCCGCTCAGCCCCAGAACCATAGCTCGCCGACACTGAACGCAGCTCAAGACGGGGGTGCGCAAGAGCAGAGGCAGAGCCAGAGCCGCGGGCAGAGCTAGATTTAGAGCCAGACGCAGAGGCATCGCCGCGCAACGGCCGACGTTTACCCACCGGTGACGCGGCAAACAGCGCCTGAGTAAACGGATGCGTTGGCGCACTCAACACCACGGCGGAAGGCCCCGCCTCAATCACACGCCCCTCGCGCATCACCAACACCCGATCGGCGACGTCACGCACACTCGCGAGGTCATGACTGATCAGCACCGCCCCCGCACCCGCATCAACGCGGCGCCGCAGCTCACTGAGCACCCGCCCGCGATGCCCCGCATCGAGCGCGGTCGTCGGCTCATCGGCAACGATCAGTTCGGGCTCGGCAATGAGGGCCGACGCGATGAGCGCACGCTGACGCAGCCCGCCAGACAACTCGTCAGAACGTTTGCGCAGTTGCGACTCAGCCGCCGGCATCGCCGCCGATTCGAGCGCCGCAATCACGCGTTGGCGGCGCTCGCCGCCGCTCGCGATTCGGTGCAGCCGCAGCGCATCACCCACCTCGAGTTCAATGCGGCGCAGCGGGTCGAGGCTGCCGAGCGCATCTTGCGGTATGAGAGCGACCGTGTTGCCGCGCACCGAGTTCCACGCGGCCGCGCCACGAGCCGGGGCCAACGTGTGCGCCCCACCGACGTAGACGGTGCCGCCCTGCTGAGCTGTCGCGGGCAACAGGCCCAGCAACGCCTTCGCGGTGAGTGATTTGCCAGATCCGCTCTCGCCAACAAGCGCCACGCACTCGCCAGCCCGCACCTCAAACGACACCCCAGCAACAGCGACATGCTCACCGAAACGCACTGTCAGATCGCTCACGCGCGCAAGCACCTTCTGCTCACTCATGCGAACCTCGACCTTCGCTCGAGCGCACGGCCCAGCACCGTCGTCGCAATGCCCACCAGCAAAATGGCGAGGCCGGGAAACACGGTGAGCCACCACGCTTTCGTGAGGTACGGACGCCCCGCGTTGAGCATCGCGCCCCACTCGGGCGTGGGCGGGGGAGTACCGAGACCCAAGAACCCGAGCGCGGCGGCCAGAATCACGGCGTGACCGACCCCGAGGGTCGCCAGCACGAGCACCGGGCGCATCGTTTCGGGCAGCACGAGACGAGTCCACACCCGTGCCGCGCGGTCACCCTGCAGTTGGGCGGCTTCGACCGGCCCAGACCGCAAGAGCTGCCGCACGCTGCCGCGCACCATGCGCGCATACCCCGGTGCGGTCGAGATCGCCACAGCAATGACCACCGACACGACGCCCGGCCCGCGCACCGAGATGATCAGCAGTGCGAGCAGCAAACCGGGAAACGAGAAGAGCGCCTCAATTACCCGGTCTGCCACGAATCTCACCGGGGCTGTGGCTCGCGACGTGCTGCCACCCGCGAGCACCCCAAGCAGCAGGCCTGCGGCCAGACCGATGGCCGTGGAGAGCAGGCCGATGGTGAGTGAATCTCTGGCGCCGTAGATGATGCGGCTGAGCACATCACGCCCTGAGTCATCGGTGCCAAGCAGGTGCGACAGCGACGGCGGCTGAAACGCGTGAGCCGGGTCGACAGCGAGCGGCCCTGCCGGCGCAAGCCAGCCGGGAACCAGGGCAAACAGCCCAAATAGCGCGAGCACCACGATCGCGCACCAGGCGAGAGGCGAAAGGTGAAGCTGCCGGCTAGACACGTGTGCCTACCTGTTCGATGCGGGCTTCGGTGCGGGGGTCGATTTTCGCCACGATGAGATCGGTGACGAGCGTGACAACGACATAGGCGAGGGCCGCGAACAGCACGACGCCGAGTACGACGGGTATGTCGCGCGCGAGCACCGAGTTCACGAGCGTGCGACCGAGCCCGGGCCTGGCAAAGATAACCTCGATGACGGCGGTTCCGCCGAGCAGCGTGCCAAGCGTCCACGCGCTCATGTTGAGCCCCGCCACCATGCCGTGCCGCAAAATGTGTCGAATGCGCACCCCCGCCTCAGTCTCGCCTCGAGCGCGGGCTGCCTCAACGAACGGGGCCTGCCGCGCGTCGTCAATGCCTGCCCGGCACACCTGTGCAATGAACCCGGCCGTCGGAATCGCAAGGGCGGCAGCCGGCAAGATGATGCCCGCGAAGCTGCCGGTGCTGACCGCGGGCAACCAGCCGAGCACGCTTGAGAAGAGCAGCACGAGCAGACTTGCAAGCCAAAAATTTGGGGTGGCTGCGGCGACAAGGTCGAGAGCCGAAGCGGTTGCGCGCGCCCACCGTGACGCGCCACTCGCGATGAAGACGCTGATGAGGGCGAGCACCCAAGCGAAGACGAACGCGGCGAGAGTGAGCGTGAGCGTCGGGCCGATGGCATGCCCAAGCACCTGCGTGACGGGGATGCGTTGGGCGTACGAAATACCCAAATCGCCACGCAGAAGCCGCCACAAGAAATCGAAATATTGTACGAGGATCGGGCGATCGAGCCCGAACTCGGCGCGGGCTGCCTGCAATGCCTCTGCGCTCGCCTGACTGCCGGGCCCGCCAAGCGCGGCCTCTGCCGGGTCGCCGGGAATGAACTGCAGCGCCACGAACGCGAGCGTGGCGACGGTGAGCAGCACGACGAGCGCCCCGCCCACACGGGGCAGGGCGCGTCGAAGTGCGCGTCGCAGAGACAACTTAACCGACGGTCACGTTGCCAAGCCACGGCGTGTTGACGGTCGGCAGCGCGCGCAGCTCTTGCAAGTTGGCGCGGTAAAGAAAGTGGTTCTGCTGGTCGTAGATCGGCAAGATCACTTTGGCTTCGGTGATGAGCACCTGCGCGTCGTGTGCGGCTTGCGCACGAACCTCGGGGTCGAGAGCCGAGCCAACGCTTTCGAGCAGCGCGTCGAGCTCTGGGTCGCTGATCATCGCGTGGTTTGCAAAATACCCTGAAGGGGCGGGTACCGTGGCGTCGCTGTGAAACAGAATTCGCAGCACGTCAGGGCCAATCTTCGTATATGGGGCGCTGACGAGTTCGTATTCGTGCGCACCGAGTGCCGCGTACCAGCTGCCAAGGTCGAGCAGCGAGATCTGCATGTCGAAGCCGACTTCCCGCGCCGAAGCTTGAATCTGCTCGAACAGTGCCTGTTCAGCCTGGGTTGACTGCGCGGTGGTTACTGGAAAGCGCAGCGTCAGCCGTTCACCATTCTTGAGCCTGATGCCGTCGCTGTCTAGGTCGCTCCACCCGGCTGCGTCGAGCAGCTCGTTCGCCCGATCGGGGTCGTAGACGTAAGCGTCGGGCAGCTGCAGGCCGAGCGGTTCGACGCTCGACAGTGCGCTATATGAGCGTTCTGCAGTGCCTTCGAACAGCGATTTGATACCAGGATCGATGCTCGCTGCGGCGATAAACGCCTCGCGCACCCGCTCGTCATCGAATGGGGTCTGCCCAGAGTTCAGTTCGATGCGGTTGCTTGCACCTGGCCGTGGGGCATCGAGGTGGGCGAGTGCATCGTCTGCAGATGCGATGGTGATTTGTTCTGGCAGGGGGTTGTCGATGATGTGCACCTCGCCCGCCTGCAAGGCCGCAAATCGCGCGGTCGAATCGGGAATGAACCGCCACACGACTTCGTGCGCCGCGGTGTCGCTCGGCGCGTCGAACCCGGTGGGTGAGGTGCGGTAGTTCGGGTTGCGTTCAAGGGTGATGCGGTCTTGCTTCACCCAATCAGTCACCATGAAGGGGCCTGATCCGATGGGTTCGAGACAGTTCGCGTCGGTGCCTCGTGCCATGCCTGACGGGGCCTGAATGGCGACCCACGGCTGTGCGAGCGACTCGAGCAGCGCCGCGTCGGGGCGGTGCAGATGGAAGCGAACGACTGAGTCGTTCACCGGCTCGATGGTGTCAATTTGCTGCACGGCCAGGTAGCCGGTTGATGACGCGGTGGCGGGGTCTTGGAGATGTTCGATGTTCGCTTGAATTGCTTGCGCATCGACGGGAGTGCCGTCGCTAAAAGTCGCTTCGGGGTCGAGCGTGAATTCCCACGTCAAGCCATCGTCACTCACTTGCCAGTCGGTCGCGAGCCACGGCACAATCTCGCCTGATTCGTTGAGTGCCACCATTGACTCGAGCACCTGGGTGGCGAAGAGGGCTTGCGGAAAGTTTCCTCCCACGTGCGGGTCGAGGCAGGTAGGTTCTGCGTCACCGGTCGCATAGACGAGCGTGGCGCCAGCCTCGCCTGTGGGGGAATCTGCGGTGGTGGTGCACGCGGTGAGAGGGAGTGCGAGGGCCAGCGCTGCTGCGCCGAGCGCCCAGGGTGTTTTCTTGGTTGCAATAGTCACGAGCAACAATTGTATATTATTAGACTGCGTCTAGTAATTAAGCAAGGCAGAGGAACCGCAGACCGACGAGGAGGAAACGATGTCGAGTAAGGTCGGGCGACCGCGGCTGGCGTCGCGGCAACTGCTGCAAGAGGCAGCGTTCGAACTCTTTCAGCTCGGCGGATATCGCGCCACGAGCGTCGAGCAAATCGCCAAGACTGCGGGCTTCAGCAGGGCAACCTTCTTCAACTTCTTCACGTCGAAGGCAGAACTCTTCTGGGTCGAAACCGACGAAATCGTGAGCGGGCTGCGGGCGCACCTGCTCGAGTGTCTAGGCCGTTCTACGGTGCCGCCGCTCAATGAGGCGCTGCTCGAACACGCCGCCACGCTCAGCAACTCAGACATTCCCTGGGCCCTACAAAATTATCGCCTCATCGAAGCTGCAGACGACCTCACCGCGAGCGGCGCGAGTCGGGTGCTTGGTGTGCATCGACTCTTCGTGCACTACCTCACCAATCATGCAAGCTCAGCCTCGCCGCAAGCATCAATCGTGTTGCAGGCGACTGCCGCGGCAACGGCAGCGAAGATGTTGGTCGCGCTTACTACTTGGATCGATGCCGGCGTGAACCGGCCCACACTGGCAACTGTCGTCGCACAGGCGCTCAACACCCGAAGCACCTGACCGTTAGAATTGTTCACCATGGCCATTCTTCCCATTGTGATCAGCGGCGAGCCCGTGTTGCACCGCCCCGCAGAACCCGTGACCGAGTTTGATGCTGAGTTGCGGGCATTCATTGATGACATGTTTGAGACGTGCGAGGCGGCGCCCGGGGTTGGGCTTGCGGCCCCGCAGGTTGGCGTTGGCAAACGCATCTTCGTGTGGATGTACGGTGATCAAGACGAGGCGCCAGAGCGTGGTGTCGCGATCAATCCGATGCTGTGGATCTCGCCGCCAGAACCGGGGCTACCCGAAGAAGGCGAAGAAGAGGGGTGCCTCTCGTTTCCTGGTGAGCGGTTCGCTCTGCGCAGGTCAGCGCGTGCCCTGCTGCGCGCGCAAGACATTGACGGCAACCACTATGAGCTCGAGACCAGCGGCTGGTTCGCCCGCATCATGCAACACGAGTACGACCACCTCAACGGCCTGCTCTACGTCGATCGCCTGGTGCACCCAGAGAGCCGCGGCGCACAGAAAGCCGAACGCAAGAACGGGTGGGGCACGCCCGGCCTGAGCTGGCTGCCAGGGGTCGACGACCTCGAGGGCTGAGCCCAGGTAGCCTCGCGCGTTACCGCAGCTCTGACGGTTCGGTGGGGTCGAACGAGCGTGAGTCAGCCACAAACGTCCACGCGATTGCTGCGACCGCGAGCAGCGCCGCGGTGAGCACAAACGCGGGGCCAAACCCGCCAATGTCGACCACTGCGCCAGCAATGGCTGGGCCGAGCACTCCGCCCAGATCGGACGCCATCGAATACCCGGCGACGACACCACCCCCGCGCCGCCGAGCCAACACGTCTGCGAGCACAGCTTGCTGGCCGGGGTTCGCAAGGGCTGAGCCCGCACCCGACACCAGCATCACCGCAGCGAGCAGCCACAACGACGGTGCAACCGGCACCGCAACATAGCTCACCGCCAAGACCGCCATGCCCACAATCAACATGGGTTTGCGGCCCACCGAGTCGTTCCACCGGCCCGACGGAAAAATGAGAGCTGCGTTACCCGCCGCATATGCGGCGAGCACCCAGGCTGCAGCGGTCGCATCACCGCCGAAGACCGTGGCGACCAAGATCGGAATCAGCGAGATGCGCACGCCGAACGATGCCCAACCAAAGGCAAAGGTCGACAACAGCAGCACGCGATACTGCTTGATGCGCAACGCGGCACCAAAACTGAGCTCGCTGTGTGCCTCCCCGGCCGCGACAGACAGGCCCTGCGGGGAGGGGCGGGCGGCAGCTTGCGATCCTCGTAGAGAAACAGCAACGACGGCAGCCGCAACGACGAGCGTGAAGAAATAGAACACGAACGGTGCACGCAACCCAAAAATTGCCACCACACCACCGAGCACCGGCCCGAGCAACCCGCCCAACAGAAACCCTGCCGCGTTCAAACTCGCTACCTTGCCGCGGGCATTATTGGGGCTCACCTTGGCGAGCAACGCCGTCGCAGCGACCGTGAACATTGCAGAACCGACACCGCCAGCACCACGCAAAATCACAAACTGTGAATAGTTCATCGCGAACGCTGCGGCGCCCGTCGACACCGCAACCGCAAGAATACCGATCGTGTACGTGCGACGTTCGCCCAGCTTCGAAACGACCCAACCAGCGACGGGAGCCGACACCAAGCGCATGAGTGCGAAGGCACTGACGATCGCCGAGGCAGCAAAATTTGAAACACCAAACTCAAGCGCAAACTGTGGAATCGCCGGCGCGACCACCCCATAACCGAGCGCGACCGCGAAGCCACCGGCGACAAGCGCCCACACCTCGAACGGAAGGCGGGGCTTCTGGGTCGTGGGCATTCACCCGAGTCTAGCGGGGGAGTCACCCTTGCCTAGCGACGCGTACACGAGCGCAGCACGGTCTCGAATCATCGCCGCCCAATCAGCGTAGGGCTCATCAGAGAACGCATCACCGTGATAGAGCGCGCGTGCCGAATGAGCGCTCTGCGCATCGGCGTCAGCAGACGAAGAGAGTTCAAAGAACCTCTCGAGGTCGACCCACAGGTGCTCGAGGTTGAGCCACAGCGCCTCACCCTCGGTCGTTAAGTAGTGCTGCGTCGGCATGAGCCGGTCGGGATCGAACGCTCGCCGAACCACGTTGACCGCAACCGCGAAACGATTGCCAAGGGTGTCAGGGTGCTCATCTGGCCAGAGCGCGTGCATATAAACCTCACGCGAAGTAGCGGCACCGCGGGCAGCAACGAGCATCTTCAACAGCTCACGCGCCTTACGCGACGACCATTGCGCGCGCCGACCGCACAGTGAGACCACCTCAAACTTGCCCAGCACCCGCACCCGTGGGCGCACCATAGTTCGCCGCAGCAGGCCAGCGAAACCACGCGCCTCGCAGGTCGCTCGTGCCTCAGCCAACAACACCTCAGCATCAATATCTGCGAGATCGTGGCGCAGCGCAAAGCCGGCCAACTCGATCTGCGCTTCTGCATGCCACGCGATCGCCTCAATTCGGCCGGTGATCTCGAGCGCAAGTTCGAGGTGCGACCGGGCATCTTCGAGCAGACCAAGACGCTCTTCGAGCAGGCCGAGCGTGCGGGCAGCCGTGCCCCAGAACGCTACGCCGCCACCCGCAGGCACCAGGCGCCCAGCGTATGGAAGCAGCAGGTCGCGAATCTCAGCCGCCTGCTCAGCAGTGCCAGTCAGCGTCGCGATCTCGGCGAGCACGACCATGGTGCACAGCCAATACTTGTCACGGGGAATATCACCGGGATCGGGCAGTGACCTCAACAGGGTCTCGGCCGAAGAGTGGCGACCCTGCAGCAGCCACAGCCAGGCCAGTGACGCTGGCCAGAGCAACTGCTCAGGGTATTCGCGCCTGGCTCGCAGAAAGTGTTCTTCGAGGTCGTCAATACTGCCCTGCATCCAACAAATGACACCCACATGAGTGGTGAACAGCGCGAATGCCTGGCTTTCGCCTTGCGTTCGGGAAAAGAGCGAGAACGCGAGCTCTTCGGCTGCCTGCGCATCACCATCGAGAATGGCTCGCAAACAGCGAAACCAATCGACGGCCACGTCATCATCGGTTGTGGGTAAATGAGCGGCACGATCTTGTGGCCCGGCCAGCTCGGTGTCAAGGGAACGAATATCGCCTCGATTGAGCAGCGCAAGAAAGCGCTCTTCTGCGCGCTGTGCCGCGGCGACTGAATGCAAGTCGGAATCAGCGACGAACCCCACCATGTCTCCACCATAGCTAGTTGGCTTTCATTTTTCTCACACTCGCATGCATATGGTGTCGTGTATGCAGAATTCTTTGTCTTTGTACGTGCGGCGCGTGCTGCAATCTCTTGCGGCCGCAATCATTGCAGCCGCCTTGCTCTCCGCGTGCGCGGCTGAAGCTGAGCCACCCGCATCGGGTGGGGCTGACGGTGCCGCACCGAGCGCGGCGGCGCCGAGCGACGCAGCCGCCGATTCTGGTGACGCTGCAGAGCAGCAGGTTGAACCGGTGGCGCGGGAGCAGGCAGAGACCTGTGACTGGCAGCTTGCGGCATTGACGGCCGAGGTGCCCCAACTGCCGGGTGGGCAAAGCGGTGAGCTTGCCGACGTGATTATTGGTGCATGGCAGCATACACACTTCGATAGCGGTGCCGGGTTCGAAGCACTCGCGAACGAAGACATCAGGTATGTGTTTCCGTCGACCGACCGGCTGCTGTATTGCCAGCACATACCTGGCATCACTGAACACGCAGAGAACGCCGCCAGCATCACACTTGAGGCCACAAAGATTGTGCTGCCCGGTGGCCACCCAGGGTTCGTCGTCACCCACTGGAGCGACGACACCATGCTGTGGAACAACCCGACTGATGGTTCGACATATGTCTTACAACGCAGATAGCGCGTACAACGTAGATAGTTTGTACGGTGCAGATAGTGCGTACAACGCAGATTGCGAGGCAGACCAGTGAACATGTGCGTGAAAAACACCTTGCGGGTGCTACTCGCAGCAGCGACCACCGCAGCCTTCGTCGTGCCGCTTGCGGCGTGCGCTCAGCCAGAGGCGAGAGACGGGACTGCGGGTGGCGGTGCTGGTGCGCAAAGCTCAGACTCGACGGCGGCAGCTGCGGGCGAGACACCCGCCACCGACGGAGATGCCGATGCTGCCAC
>LSQX01302767.1_pt1 | contig 19845 bp, 20 predicted proteins | sample 654561 | NCBI WGS metagenome assembly LSQX01 (sample SAMN04489861, study PRJNA283612) | anaerobic digester metagenome | isolation source: 4 biogas reactors fed with cattle manure at either 37C or 55C with and... | place: Denmark: Kongens Lyngby | collected 2014
AAATATTTTATCAAATAAGTACAAGAGTTATGGGGTTCACATCATTTGCATATAGTAAGAGGGACTTTTTATACCGAAAAAATCACTTAAGTGATACAATCTCTTTAAAAGTAAGCTTTTCCATAAGCGTGCACAAAACGTCAAAAAGAAAAATTTAACATAGGGTAGAAACTGAAAAATGGCTAAAAAAATCGAAAACGTACCATCTCCTGATATTTTGATGAACTCAATGAGATCAATCGGATATTCTTTCAAAACAGCTTTAGCTGATATTATTGATAATTCGATTTCTGCTGGTGCTAAGAATATAAAAATATTCCTCCCAGTAAACGACGATGGGAATCTATATCTATCTATTCTTGATGACGGCGAGGGCATGAATAATGATGAGTTATTTAACGCAATGAAATATGGTAGTCCTCGTGAGGGTTATGGTGTTAATGACCTTGGTAGATTTGGCCTTGGATTAAAATCTGCTTCATTATCTCAGTGCAAAGTTCTCACTGTTGCTTCTAAAAAGAACAATGTCATTTCATGCTTTCAATGGGATTTGGATGAAGTTGAAAGAACTAAGAAGTGGAATTGTAAAGAGTTAGAATCATTTGAAATTGATTCCGTGCCAAACATTCAGTCTTTGAAAAATCTTCAAAAAGGGACAATTGTTGTGTGGCAGGACTTTGACGTTGCTTATAAAAAATCAGAAGGATTTATATTGCCATATCTATCCGAACAACTAGACATTGCTTCGGATCATTTAAGACTAGTGTTTCAGAGATTTATCAATAATGGTACAACCATTTCTGTTAATGGACACGTTTTAGATGCGATTGATCCTTTTCTAGAAAAACATCCAAAAACAGATATCAAAACCCCATCTTCATTTAGGGTGATTAAAGATGATCCTTCAACCGAGATAACAGTTCAGTCTTTTATTCTTCCTCATCAAAACGATCTTTCGAATGAAGATATCGAAAAACTTGGTGGAATGGATGAATTGCGCGAAGGCCAAGGATTCTATATTTATAGAAACAACAGATTAATTATTTATGGAACTTGGTTCAGGTTATCTTCACGAAATTTAAGTTCTGAACTATATAAATACGGAAGAATTAAAGTTGACATTCCCAATTCACTTGACGATATGTGGGAGATTGATATTAAAAAGCAAAACGCTGTTATTCCAAAACAAATATTGAATTTGTTAAAGAAGAAAGTTGCTGACGTCAAACGTAGTTCAACTAGAAAAGTTGAAAAGAGAACAAAGCTTTCATATGGCGAAGATCCAAACAAAATATGGAATAAAGGCTTAAGCAGAAACGAAAAAGACCATTATTATATAAATCCAAACTCAACATTTGTTCTTAATTTTTTAAACCAATTTGAAGATAAAGATAGAAGCAAAATTTTAAGATTTATTGAAGTTATTTCTTCCTCTCTTCCTTTTGACGACATTTATAATTCGGTTTGTAATAAGAAAAACGAGACTCAATTATCTGAAGAACAACTAGACACCTTGGTGATGGTTGGAGTTTCAATGTTTGAGCAAATCCGTCAAATCCGTCAATGTACTAACGAAAAAGCATTTGAGATTCTATGCCAAACAGAACCTTTTAATAGCGAAGTGGTATCAGCCAAAGTTTGGGAAAGGGTAAACCATGATTAGAGAAGCGGTTGTTGATGCATATGTAAGCTTTTTTCAAGCAAAGAAAAAGCTTTATGAAGCCACTAAGCCAAATTTTGTATTAACAGATGAGACTATTATCCAAATGGTTGATGAAACACAACAACAATTTGGTGAAGGCTCTAGACTTTCTGACGAAGAAAGAGAATTAGTTATAAGAAGAATCAAATCATTAAATACAATCTTCCAAGACGAGGGTTCAGCATTGCTCGGCGATTATGAGCATGATTATGAATGGTACAACAAACTTTTAGCCAGCGATGAGTTTGAACAATATTATTGGAACAGATACAAATCTTATCTACAAAACAAAAGTAACCCATTGCCCGACACTGTTATCGACATTTTAGAGAACAATACTCTCAAAAATATAATGTCATATTTGGGAGATCCAAGAGAGAATACAACTCACTACTCGATTAGAGGTTTAGTGGTTGGTGATGTTCAATCAGGCAAAACATCCAATTATATTGGATTAGCAACAAAAGCTGCAGATGCTGGGTATAAAGTCATTTTCGTTTTAACCGGAACAATTGAGAGCTTGCGTCAACAAACTCAGCAAAGAATTGAAGAAGGATTTATTGGATACAATTCAGTTAATGGTGAAGACGTTGGCGTTAAAAGAGGTGCAAAAACTCCTAAAGCATTTACAAGTAGAGCGAACGATTTCACAGGAAAAGCACATCAAAACACAACTTATAGAATAAGTGATTATTCGAGTGAACCAATGATATTTATTCTTAAGAAGAATAAGTCTATTCTACAAAAAGTGTATGCTTCTTTGAAAACAATCAACACTTCAGCGGAACACCAAAAAATAGATTATCCGATATTGGTAATTGATGATGAGGCTGATAATGCCAGCGTTAATACCAATAAATTAGATGGAGAACACGATCCAACTGTGATCAATGGCTATATAAGAAAAATCTTGGCTTTATTTACTAGAAGCAGTTATGTTGGCTTTACAGCTACTCCTTTTGCCAACGTATTTATTAGCTATGATAGCGACGATGAAATGCTGTCTGATGATTTGTTTCCACGAGATTTTATCTATGCATTATATCCACCATCAAACTATTGCGGTGCAAGGCGTTATTTCTTTTCAATAAACAACAATGTTCATTTTATAAAAGACGACTATCAGGAAATATTTCCTTTAAATCACACGAAAGAATGGACGGGTTCGACCCTTTATAGTTCTGTTTATTATGCTGTGAATTGTTTCTTGCTTACAAATGCTATTAGAGACATAAAAGATCCGATTAAAACCACTCACCGTTCAATGTTGATTAACATGTCTAGATTTACTGCTGTTCAGCTAGTCATTAAAGACATCATTGAAGGGTATGTTAAAGACGTTGTTAGGAATGTAAAACAGTGCTACAAGCTTCCAGAAGCGATGTATTCTAGCAATCCATATTTAAAGAATCTCAAAGATTGCTACACTAAAGAGTTTTCAAAAACAACTTTTGCTGGAAAACAATTAACTTGGAAACAAGTGATAGATAAATTTTATGAAGCCACCAAAAATATTGATGTTGTAGTTGTCAACTCCTCTAAGCAGTCAAGAAAATTGAATTACGATGAACACAAAGAAGGTTTGAGAGTAATTGCCATCGGTGGTTTAGCCCTTTCTCGTGGATTGACTCTTGAAGGTCTCAGCTGTTCATATTTCTATAGAAACACATCTACATACGACGTTTTAATGCAAATGGGCAGATGGTTTGGATATAGAGATGGATACGAAGACCTTTGCCGTATTTTCTTGACAAAAGAAACACACGATTTCTATAAAGAAATATGTTTGGCTATAGAAACCCTTAAATCTGATATTGATAAAATGGGCAGAGCTCATAAAAAACCTGCTGATTATGGTATTAGAGTTAGAAATAGTGATGAATTAAGCATTACCGCAAGGAATAAAATGCAAAATACAAAAACTAAGATAGATCATCACAGTTTTTATGGCTACTTATATGAGACTCCATATTTGCATGCAGATCTTGAGATTATGAAATGGAACATTGATAGAACTGTTGATTTCATGAATGAATTAGAAATGTCAAAAATGAAAGTTGGATATTCTTATCCATTTTTCGCAGACATTGACGTCTCTTTAATTAAAGAGCTTTTGTCAAAAATTAAAGTTCATGATGCAAATGCTAACTTTGACACTAGACAGCTATTGTCGTTCTTAGACAGGCACCCTGAAATAGACAAATTTGATGTTCTCTTTATGGGTGGTAGTGAAAAGCTTCTTGAATTCTCAGGAACATATGATAACGAATTCTCATTCCACTCGGTTGCAAGAAATTTTGACTTAAGAAATAGCAATACCATTGTTCGAATGAGTTCTCAAAGAGCGCACTTATGGGGCCCTAGAGATCCTGCTTATGGTTTAACAAAAGAACAACAACAAAAAGTGGCTGATAAGCATCCTGAACGCAGTCCTAGTGCGGCCATGTATTTAAACGAATATACAAATCCGTTGCTCATTATTTACTTTGTAACTCCTATTGGTGTTTCGTCTAATGACAACGTTAGTGCGGAAGGAAAATTCAAAATTAAATTATCTGAGCAAGAGAAGAAATATCAATACTTAGTTGGCTATGCCATAGGATTCCCTGAAAAAGAGGGAGAACAAGCAGAAGCCATTGAATACACGGTTAACACTAAAGTCAATTATTACGACAAAATCCACGATGAAGATGAACAGGAGGCAACTGAAGAATGATTACTAAGGAAGAAGTTAAGCGAAAGCTTAAAAACATCACCCAAAATTCACAGTACATTAGAGCTGGCGAAGATCATCCGCTTGAACTTTATTTGGGTTTAAATGAAAAAGGCAATTATACCCTTAGATTTAACGGACCTTTTTCTCCTGTAAAGATTGTTGGTAATGACTTATTAGAGATTAAGCAAATAAAAACGGTTAACTACAATTCGATTCTGTTTTCATTTAATTCAAACGAAAATGCTGCTTTGTTTTACCATTTTTGCGAAGACATAATTAATAAAACCTATAACTATACTGGCAATGACGGCTATGCCGAAATCGTCAATAGATATAATCAATGGAAAAAGTTATTCTACGGAATCTCGTCTGCATTATCTGAACAAGAAGTAATGGGATTGATTGGAGAATTATTCTTTTTAAAAAATCACGCTATTCCAGTTCACGGAGAAACTGAAGCTTTAAAAGGCTGGAGTGGACCAGAACCAACACATAAAGACTTTTCGTATGGAAATGAGTGGTTTGAAATAAAGACAATTAATAGTTTTAAGTCGACTGTCTCAATTTCCTCTTTAGAACAACTAGACAGTGAATACGACGGAAAATTAATAGTCGTTTCTTTAGAAAAAATGAGCCCATCCTTCAACGGAATTAAACTCAATGAGTTAGTGAAGGAGATTATGGATTCCATGTCTTACGAGAGCGATAAAGATGTGTTTTTGGCGAAATTAAAGCAAGCCGGTTATTCGTATAATGAAGTCTACGATAATTTTGTGTACAACTTTATTAAAGAAGACACTTACCGTGTGTCAGAAGATTTCCCAAGAATTAGAAAAGCTGAGCTACCGGTTGGCGTGGCAAAAGTTAAATATGAAATTGAAATTTCACAGATAGAAAAATTTAAGGAGTAGAACCATGAGCGATAATCAAGCATATCTAGATTTCAAAAAAGAATATGAAGACGATCTTCGTTTGGAAGCTCAAATTAAAGGAATGACTCCAAATGAATTTTTCCTTGAAGATTTTTTAGACAAACTTGTATCAATGGGCGAAATAGTCGACCCGCAAATCTTCGATGTGAACAAAAAAGGCAAAAACGGACGTTTAATGACGTTCCATGCTTTGGCATTTGATGAATCTGATAAATCAATCGTCTTGGTTTATAACGACTATGTCGATGGTGGAGATGAAACACTCGTTGCTAGCGACTTAGAAAAAATTAGAACTAGGATGCTCAATTTCTTAGACGAAGCATATAACAATGATTTAGATAAGTATTTCGATGAATTTGATGATATCGTTCGAATCGGGAAAGACATTTCAAGAAGAATGCATAAGGACTATGTCGATCTTCAAAACGACAATTCAATCGATAAAATCAAATTGTTTGTCATGACAAATAAAGACCTGAGTGATCGTATCAAAGCACTTCCAGTTGAGAACTTCCTTGGAAAACGTGTTGAATGTAACATTTGGTATTTAGAGAGATATTTCGATGTCATTAAATTAGGAAGAGACAGAGAACCAATTATCATTAATTCCTCCTCTTACGGATTAAATCTAGGTATCCCGTGTATTAAAGCCAATATGAGCGATAGTTTAGATTATGATGCTTATTTAGCCATTGTTCCTGGCAGTTTTTTACACAACATTTATTATCAGCACGGTTCTAGATTGTTAGAAGGAAACGTTAGAGCTTTCTTGAGCACTAGAGGCAAAATTAACAAAGGTATTAGAGAAACAATTAGAAGAGAACCTACGAAATTCTTCACTTATAACAACGGTATAGCATGTACTGCTTCTGAAGTTGAGATAAGCGATGATGGTAACTATATTCTTTCAATGAAAGACCTTCAGATTATTAATGGTGGTCAAACAACAGCTTCATTGACTTCTGCAGCGATAAAAGACGGTCTTCCTTTAGACGGTATTTTCGTTCAAATGAAGCTTACTGTCGTTAAAGATGTTACGCAATACGATGACATTGTTCAAAACATCTCCAAATATGCTAATAGTCAAAATAAAGTTACTGATGCTGACTTATTCTCTAACCATCCATTCCATAGAAGATTTGAAGAGCTGTCTAAAAAGGTTATTGCTCCAGCAAAAGCGGGTGAGATTAATGACACATTGTGGTACTACGAAAGATCTCGTGGAAAATACGAACAAGAACAATTTAGATTCACTAGAAAAAGCGAAAAAGACGAATTTGCTAGAAAATATCCAAAATCTCAGGTTATTAAGAAAGAAGAACTTTCTAAATACTTTGTTGCTGCTTACTCATTAAGACCAGATATTGTCAGTAAAGGATCTCAAAAGTGTATGGCTCATTTTGCTGAATACATCGACAAGGTGTATGAGAGCAAACCTGAAGCTTTTAATGAAGGATTCTACAAGATGTGTATTTGCTTCACAATTCTCTTTAGAGAAACTGACAAAATAGTTCATAAAGCTGATTGGTATAATGTTGGTGGTTACAAATTAAATATTGTCCCATACACAATTTCTAAACTAATTGCTTCTTTACCAAAAGATAAAGTCTTGGATTATGACAAGATTTGGAGAAGACAAACTCTATATCCGTCATTAGCTGCTGAGATTGAAAGAATTGCTAAAGCAACAAACATCTATATTCAAAAATCCGGTGGTGTCATTGTTACAGAATACTGTAAAAAAGAAGAAACATGGAATAAGTTTAGGGACTTCCCAATCACATTTAGTCCTGCTTTCTTGGGTGAGTTGCTCGACAAAACATTCATGGAAGAAAAACTTGGCTTGAACGATAAGAGCGGCAAAGTTGAAAAAGAAATCAATATTGAATTAGAAATCGTCAATCTTGGTGGCCCATATTGGAGGAGATTGATTGAAGAAGGACAAAAAAGAAAGCTTCTTTCTCCACAAGAAATTGATCTTTTAATGATCGCTGCGTCGATTGATACACCGAGACCAAGAATTGCATCCCCTAAGCAAGCCAAATTTATTTGGAAAATTAGGGAAAAACTAGATAACGCGGGCGTATTGGTCTAAAATCATCAGAGGAGATTATGAAAGCGAAGTTTAACATTGTTGAGTTATTTAGCGGCATTGGCAGTCAAGCCAAGGCTTTTGAACGTATCTCGACAAGAAAAGATGTTGACTTCAGCATTTTAAATACCTGTGAGTGGGATGTTCATGCAATCGTTGCCTATGATTACATTCATAATGGTCCTAAAATCCACAAAAACGCCTCTAAATTGACGAGAGACGAACTCCTTGATAAATTAAGCAAGCTTAGTCTTTCCAACGATGGAAAGGTCCCAATGAGCCCATCCACATTAAGAGCATATACAACTGATGTTTTAAGAATAATATATTCTTCCATTCTAAAAACCAACAATTTAATTAGCGTTGAAGATGTTAAAGGGAAGGATCTCCCTAATGATACAACCTTATTAACGTATTCGTTCCCATGCCAGGATTTATCCAACGTTGGTGCTTTACACGGTTACAACAAGGGAATCGATAGAGATGCACATAATAGAAGTGGACTTTTATGGGAAGTTGAAAGAATGCTAACGGAAAGAAAAGAAGCCAAATTGCCTCTTCCTCAATTTTTACTTTTAGAAAACGTAACTGCTCTTGAAGCCAAGCGCCATAAGGGCAACTTTGACGAATGGAAAGCAAGACTAGAAGAAATGGGCTATGTGAATCATATTAATAGATTGTATGCTCCTGACTTTGGCATTCCTCAAAACAGAAAAAGACTTCTAATGCTTAGCGTTTATGTTGGAAACGACAAGAAAAAAAGAAAACTAATTGAAGATTATTTCGCTAAGCATGATTTAAACAATCCGGAATATGTGAAATCGCTTCATATTAAAAAGCATAAATTAGATTCTATTTTGAAGATTGATTATAGTGATAAGCAAATGCTTAAAGAAGCTTTAGAATCGCAACCAAAAGCAACCAAATCCAGAACAACAATTTGGGAGAAGAACAGTCAAATCCTTTTATCTGATGGAACGATGAAGGATATAGTCCAAACCATCACAACAAAACAAGATAGACACCCGAACTCCGGAAACCTCTATTTCAATCCAAAAAATGATGGATCTAGGTATCGTTTCTTAACTCCACGTGAATGTTTCATGCTTATGGGGTTTGATGAAAAGGACTATGAAGCATTGATTAACAACAACTTCTTCTCAAGAAAAAATGCTTTATTCTTTTCAAGAGATAGATTATACAAATTGGCCGGAAATAGCATAGTCGTAAATATGCTTGAAGCCATATTCGAACAAGCAACAGAAATCAAAGAACTGTTTGACGAAAAGGAGCAGAATTAATGAAAAAAGGAATTGAATGGCAATTGTTTCCAAAAAACTTAAGCTGCCCATCACATTTGAAAAAAATAGTCGATGCATTTGTAAAACAATTGGATAGCATTGACTCCACTTCTAATCAGCTTGATAGCAACACTGTTTTAGGATGTTTAACGAATGATTTTGCCTCACTTGGTTATGAAGTTGAGATGTCTAAAAAAGACGAAGATAAGATTAAAGTTCCTGTGCTTTATGGCAAAAACGGAAAACTTGAAAAATCTTTTGATGCTGATGCATATAGTCAAGAACTCAAAACAGTAATTGAAGTTGAAGCGGGAAGAGCAGTCACAAATTATCAATTTCTAAAAGATTTGTTTGAAGCTTGCGTAATGACCGATGTGGAATATTGCGTAATTGCAGTTAGAAGAATTTATAGAACATCTGATGACTTTAACAAAGTTATTACATTCATGGATACGCTTTATTCTTCTACAAAATTTAGTTTGCCTCTAAAAGGCGTACTTATTATTGGATATTAAATTCAAATACTTAATTACAGCCTTTGTGGCTGTTTTTATATACAAAACACATGGTACTTTGATAGCCTCTAGGTTAGGCTAGGTTATAGTCCACGTGGATTACTTCGCACGTCGAAACGGTTGTATTGCTCGTTAAAAGATAGTGGAAAATGTAGGAAATAATAGGACAACGCAGTCATATAAATTTATAAAATTTACTCTTAATAGAATCAAATAGCCAAGACTTCTAAGAAACTAGGGGTTTTTTATTTGTCTGGGGATGAGACAGGAAACATAGAAAATGGCAGTTTTGCTGGGTTTTTACTTGCTGACCCTTGTAACAGGGAACATAAAAATAGGACAATGGTGGACAGTGTAAGACCACTTGGTTTCACAAAACAATTTGATGATAACATCCAATAAGATAAAATGTTAAATATGGCCGAAGAAAAGAGCTTGTTTGAAAGACTAGATGATATTTCAGCTGGACAATCAGTTATTTTAAATGAGATTACAGGTGTTAAAACTCAGGTTTCTGATACTGATTCAAAAATTACAGAATTGGAACAAGAAATTCAGAAACTAAAATCAAGGCCAATAATACAACCAAGTATGAAAGAGATAACTTGGGAATGATGTTTCCAAGAAAAGAAAAACTAGTTTTTAGAATTTTCAAGTGGCTTGCCATTATTTCTACAGCCTGCAACATTATTTGTGTGTGGGCAGGCATGGGAAAAGGAAACCAAGTAGCCGCCACTGTTATGGAGGTATTGCTTTTAGGAGCAATTATCTTCGCGTATTTTATGAATCTTAATTTATATGCCCAATATTCAATAATTTGGGTAGAAGGTCATAATTTAACAACTAAAGAAAGAGTTGTATTAGTTTTACCTCCAGGAGCAAAACAATTAATGCCCGAGGAAGAGTTTAAAAAGAAGATGCCGTTTTTTATCAATAGGAGAAAACAATGTTTAATTTTTTAAATGAAATCAATATAAATAGCCATGAAATACTGGGGAATTTACATATAAATCTTATTAATCCCAAAACTAATAAACCTTATTCTATTGTTGTTTTTGTTGGTGAAAATGGATGCGGCAAGACAACTTTGTTAACTGAACTATCAAAAACATCTGGGCATCATTTTGTTTTTCTAAGGCAGAATAGTATGTTTGTTGGTTTGTCTAATGAATCATATAAATTAATTTGTGGTAAAGACGATTTATATCCTATTCAAAACAACGAAGATTTAACTGGTGGTATGAATGTCTTTTCTTTAAGAGCTAATAATACCGCAAATAATACCGCGGCTTGCATAGAATTATTGAAAAGCCTTAATGATGAATCTCTTATTGAAATATATAAAAGCGGAAAATTAGATCATTCAAGATGTGGTGGGGAAGCCACTAGGATTATTGATGGCAAAAAAGATTTCTTTGATTTAAATACATTGTCTTCTGGTCAACAAGAGATTTTGTTAAAACTTAAAACATTAAAACAAGCACAAGTTGCTACTGATTTTGTTTTATTGGATGAACCAGAAACATCGTTGCACCCAAGATGGCAAAAGCGAATCGTTTATTTGATAAGAGATATTATTGCTGATAAAGATGGTAATATTCCTCAATTATTCGTTGCCACGCATTCTGAAAAAGTTCTCGAATCATTAATCAGTAATGATGATGCTTTGATAATCAGATTATTTAAAGAAGAAAAAGTAATTAAAGCAGAGACAATTAGACAAATGGACTTATGCTTGCCAACTACCACATTTGCTGAATTAGATTACGTAGTATTTCATATTTCATCTTTAGATTATCACGATGAATTATTCAATTATTTCCAATTTCTTATTGATAAAAATAGCACTGTTGCCGTAGATGAAAAATTACAATTATATGGAACAAAAGTTTTTAAAGAAGAAATGAAAAAATATGAGAAAACGCGTGTTTACACTGTTCACAACAGACCTTATACAACTAATACATTACCAACATATATTAGAGATTTCTTTCACCACCCAAATGAAATTAAAGTTCCATCGGATGATGAAATAAAATTGTCTATTTCTTTTCTTCGAACCCTTATTAAATATTTGATAGATAGAGGTTTTGATAACAAAGAAGAATAAATGATATAATGTGTGAGCCAGTGGGTGCGTCCTTTGTTTAGAAATAAACGAGTGGAGGAGGTACTGCTATATGAGCTTCAATACTGGCACATGCTCTTCCACTAAATTATTGGAAGAAATCCGAGAGCTTGTTAAAGACAACGGATTATCCGTTTCCAAGCTCGCTGGTGAAATTGGCATTAGTCGTAAGGCTTTTAGCCGCATCATCAACGAACACAACAAATTTGTTGATATGGATATTATTGTCTACTTATGTAAGAAACTTGGAATTAAGGCAATCGTCATCGAGTAACATCGGTGGGGGTTGCCCCTTTTTATTATGTTACCAATTTTGGGACATTTTTATTTTGTTCTATCTTTTCAATTTACTATATAGGAGCCATGAGGCAGAAAGCAGAAAACGAAATGAAACAAATTGAAGCAAAAGAAGTCATTAAAACATTGAATTGGATCGCTCAAGCCGATGAAGATGGCCAATCAGTCCTTGAACCAATGTTAAACAAGAAAGGGGTATATGAATGTGTTATTCAACTCCCACTGATTAAAAAAACAGTAATAGGCATTGGCGACTATAAATTAGAGTCAATCGATAATGCCACAAAGCAATCATCCAAATTGATAGATGAATATCTTGAAGAAAATCCGAATTGTGAAGTTAAAAACATGTTCGGCGACTCGAGATACTTCTTAGAAGAAGATGATAACGGATATTTATGCATTCACTTAATGCAAGAAGGAGCATATTGCTAATGGAAATTTCACCAGTATTCACAATCTTAGGAATCATTAACACAGTCATCAGCATGATCGCTTGTCCAATTATTGCAGGTCATAAAAACAGAAGTGTAGCTGGATGGTTCTTTGGAGGCTTGTTTCTAGGTCTCATTGGGTTAATCATCGTTGCTTGCCTTCCACATAAAGATTAACTACTAGAGCCGCGTTGTATATTCGTTCCTCCTACATCCTCCTTTCTAAAATTTTACACCCCGGCACTTCATCCTAATAGCGGCGTTAGGGTGGGGGCCAAGCCAATTTACGAGATACATCAATAGATGTAATATAATATCGGTAGATTAATAATTTATTAGAAACGAATAGATACGTTATTTGTCTCGGTACCGTATCTATCGGCCCATAACTGGTTAACGAATTATTAATCGCCAGAAAGGGACCTTTTTATGCTTAAAAAGAAATTCTTGCCATTCGTCGTAGTGGCACTTGCCTCTATTGGAGCTATTACAGGTTGCTCTAATAAAGACAATCAAAACGAACAAATATCTGTAACCGACATGCTTGGTGAAACTGTTACGATCACTAGGAACCCCAAAAAAGTAGCGTGTATTTCTAGAACCACATATGACTTAATGGTCGCGTATGGTTTAGGTGATAAGATTGATGGAGTATATGGTCCAATCTTAGAAAACAGTTGGACATCTTTAATCTATCCGGAAAGTAGCAAACATTATTCCTATGGATATGAAAACAGCTATGAATTATTTATGTCTAGGGGAGTTGATTTGGTCTTTGCTCCTGAGAAATATATCGCTGATGATTTAAAAAGTCACGGCATCCCTGCTCTTAATGTTTCTTTATATGGAAATCCTACATTTGATAACTACGTGACATTCTTTTCTAAATTGGTTACTCAAATTTGGGATGCTGAAGAAGTAAAGACAAAAGCAGAAGCTTGGGAAAACAAAGTAACGACCGCGATAAGCGATATTAAAACCGAATTAGATAAACACGAACTTCTTAAACAAAAAGTGTTTTATATTCGTGGTGATAAAGATAAGGGTATCGGTTATACGGATCAAAAAGGATCTTTCACCGAATATGCCTACCGTATCATGGGATTTGATTTTGTTGGCTCAACATTAACCACTAATAAACCATCTGCAGAAGAGATTGTTAATGCGAATCCTGATATCTTTGTTGCTGGCGGCATTTACCAAAATAAACACGTTCAAGACTTAAAAACAACTGAACCATATAAATTAATGGATGCAGTTAAAAATAACAAAATCTATACCATTCCTAATGGTTTTACAGCTTTTGAACAATTGTCTGCAATGACTCCAATATTCTTTTATGACCAAGCTAATAAAATCTATCCAGAATATTTTAATTACGATGTTTCTAATATGATTGAAACCACTGTTAAAGAATATTTTGGAACTGATTTAACCGATGACCAAGTTTCTTATATGCAACAAGGATTAAATCCTCAAGGTGGTTCATTAGTCTAATGGAAAAGAAACTTAATAGACGATTCTATATTTTATTAGCATCTACATTAGCGTTTCTAATTGTCATTTTTGCAGTTGCATTAATGGTTGGAAGATATCCAATTAGAATCGATGATTTCTTTAAAGCTATCTTCACTAGTGATGAATCGCTTGATATGCAAAGAAGCATTATTACTAAGTTGAGATTACCAAGAACAATAATGGCAATGATGGTGGGTATAGGTTTATCTTTATCAGGCCTACTTTATCAAGAAACATTTAAAAATAAATTAGTATCACCAGATTTACTCGGTGTTAGTACCGGAGCATCTGTTGGCGCAGCTTTAGCAATAGTGTTAGGCCTATCTTCATTATTTATAAGTGTGTTTGCATTTATAGCAGGTGTTGTTACAGTTCTTATCACCGTTATCATTTCTAGACTATTTAAGAATGGATCATCAATGACTCTGTTGTTATCCGGAATTATCGTTGGTGGGTTCATGTCTGCAGTATTATCGATGATTAAATATTTCGCAGATCCTCAAACGACATTAGCCTCTATCACATATTGGCTTATGGGAAGTTTTGAAAACGCTACTATGACTCAAGCTTATATTCTTATAGGAGTAGTGGGGGTTTGTTCAATAATCCTTATTATCATTTCCTTTAGAATCTATTTGGTAGCTCTTGGAAAAACAGCTGCCCAAACTAAAGGTTTACCATATAACCGTTATCGTTATTTGATTATTGGAATAGCTACTTTATTAACAGCTATATCAGTCTGTTTCTGTGGAACTATCTCATGGATTGGCTTAGTTATTCCTCACATCGTTAGATTAATGGTTGGCCATAATACAAAAAGAACAATTCCACTTTGTATTACCTTTGGTGGATCGTTCATGATTTTGACTGATATTTTATCTAGAACGTTTACTGATTCAGAAATTCCATTAAGTGCAGTTACTGGATTATTTGGAACCATAGTGTTTGTCATTATTCTTATTATCAGAAGGAGGGATATTTATGAGCATCAAGATTAATAATATTTCCTTCAAATATGATAAAAGAGCTACAGAACCAACATTAAATGATGTCAATTTAGATTTAAATGATGGATCAATTAATGTTTTGTTAGGTCTAAATGGGTGCGGTAAAACCACTTTATTAAAATTACTTGCCGGATTAGAAAAACCTTTAAGTGGAACTATATACTATGACGAAGATGAATTATCAAAAATCTCCATCAAAGAAAGAAGCAAGAAATTCTCTTATGTTCCACAGCATTCGTACGTAGTCGGCGATATTTTAGTAAGCGATTACTTATTATTTGGCACTGCTAATAAATTAGCTTTTTATCAATCTCCTGGTGAAGAAGAAAAACAATTAGTTAATTTGGTTTCTGAAAGATTAGGCATTACTCATTTACTTGATAAAAATATTGGTGAAGTAAGTGGTGGAGAAAGACAAATCATCTTTATTGCCTGCGCCTTAATCCAAGACACTCCAATTATTCTTTTAGATGAACCAACCTCAGCGTTAGATATCAAGAACCAAAATAAAGTATTAACAGTTTTGAAAGAGATATCTAAAGAAGGCAAAACCATTATTCTATCTTCACATAATCCAAATCATGCTTTGTTCTTAGATTCAAATGTTATATTGATGAATAAAGGTGTAATAGCTACGACAGGTATTGCTAAAGATCTCATTACAGTAGAAAAACTAACTTCTATATATGGCGAACATGTCTATTATTCAGATGAGCTCGGTTATAGAGAAATATCATTCAAATAAATAGTCTGTTACTTATTTTGGGACAAATCAAAGTTGGTCGTTCCTTTTAGTGTACATTGTTGCTGTCGATAAGAAATCGGCAGAAAGAAGGTTCCTAAAATGGAAAATATTAAAATTAAGAAAAATGCCAATAATATCATGTGGGTAGAGTACTGGATTCAAAAGGCCCATCCTTCATTTGAAGATTATGAATTAGCTGCAGAGAAGTATGATGATTATAGATGGATATGTGAAATTGAATTACCTCTCATCAATAAAACAGTTAAATCAATCTCTGAAAAAGAAGTAAATGCAATGTTCAATGCTTCAGAAAAAGCCGCTAAGCTCATTGATGAATATATGAAGAATCATCCAGAACTAAAAATCATTAATAATTTCAAAGGCAGGCGCTGGGAAATTAATGGTGATGAAAATGGAAAATTCCTATCAATGGGGATGAGCAAGGCTTGGAGAGAAGAACAAGGCAAACAAATGATGAAAATGACAAGCGATTCACTAGAAACTGTTAAAAAAGCAATTAAGGAGATTGCTAAAATTAATGGAACAAGCAAAAACCTATTCATTCAAGTCTTAGATCAATCACTATTCGATGACGATAAAACTATTGAAGAAATAATGCATGAAGTTAATGATAAAATCGAAAATGATTACTATATGTCTAATATGACAGTGTGCTACGGCAAAGATGGTGATAGTGTAATCGTGGTGGGCTACACTTTCCCAAAAGAGGAAGGAGGGTTGAATTAATATGAAATACTTATTCTTCGATATTGAATGTTCCAATTGCTTCAATGGTGTTGGGAAGATGTGTGAGTTCGGTTATGTTCTCTGTGATGAAAATCTTAATGTTATGAAAAAAGGTGACATCCCAATGTCTCCGGGAAAAGGAGAGGGAAATAGATTCCATTTAAGAGGCAGAAAGAACGAAAAAGATCTCGAGCTAGCATACGAATATGATTATTACTTCAATCAACCAGAGTTCCCATCTTTCTATAATCAAATTAAAAGATTAATGGAAGAACCTGATACGGTCTGTTTTGCCTTCTCAATGGATAATGATATTCCTCATCTATATCACGCTTGCACTAGATATAAATTAGCGCCAATGAATTATATCTGTTACGATGTTCAGAAACTCGCTGGTAGATATTTAGAAAAGAAAGGCCAGATGTCATTGAAAAACGCTTGCTTAGAAATAGTGGGGCCTCATTCGTTAGTAACGCTCCAAGAACATCTATCTAGAGATGATGCAATGATGGAGAAAATGATCTTTGATGCCATATGTCTTCTTCTGCAAACAAAGCCAGCTGAATTATTGGAACAATCAAATTTTGCTAAAACAAATTCTCTTGATTATATGAAGTGCATTAAAGAACACGCAAAAAGAAAAAGAGAAAAGACTGCTGGCCATGATTTATATCGCAAATACATTATCGATGATGATGAATTAGATAAAGCAGAATATGCTGGTAAAAGATATAACGTTAGTGCGGCAGTCAAATCTCATTTAGATGACCTCAAGAGAGCTATTGATGTTATTAAATCAAAAGATGGCATATTCTCAAATCGACTTGATAAAACTGATTACTTTGTTGTTCTAGATGAAAAGAATAAAGAAGAGATTATTAAGGCCACTAATGGTAGATTCTCTGGTGAGTATGTCGTGTTAGAAGAATTGTTATTAAAGTAAAAGAAAACACTGCATTTCCCTTATAAAATACTGTAAATTATGGGGAATTAGCAGTGTTTTTCGTTACATTAACACAATTTTATATTTCATCGTTTTGTTATAAATTGAGTCGTAATATTCGCCTTCTTTAAATCCTGGTAAATCAATTATTTTCTTACGATCTTTTTTGATTTCCTCATCGCTAATTTGTTTAGTGGAAATAACGTATGTCATTAATTTATCATCGGTCATTATCATGATTCTGAAGAAGGATTGAAGAACTTGAGAATTTAGTTCAGTAATACCATCTTTATGCTCTTCCATAAATTGGTCGATTCTTTTTAATCTGTCATCATTCTCTCTAACATTTTTATATTTGTTTTCTAGCTCATCAATATTGGTTAATAATTCGCTAAGTTGATTAGTGGTGTCTTTATATTTCTTTTCAAGAGTAGTGGCATCAAATGACTTTGCTAATTTCATATCTAGAAGGTCGCTTAATGTTTGTTCGAGCTGTTCTCTTTCCTTGAGTTTGCTCTCTAATATTAGATTATCGTCATCGCTGCTTTTGATAACCTTACCGATTGCAGTTTTAACAATTCTAATGACATCTCCGTTACCAGCGTACAACGGTTATAAAGATGTTGGGATTATTACTCCGTTTGTTAATCAGGCCAATTTAATTAATGAATATCTGATGCGCAACGGCGTTAACGATGTAAAAGCCGGTACCATCCATACACTACAAGGATCTGAAAAAGCGGTCAAATCATGTCTGCGGCTTTATCGCCTAAAACAGGTAAGAAAACGATGGAATGGATTAAAAATAACCACGAACTGATTAATGTGGGTGTTACAAGAGCTAAAGAGAAGTTTGTCTTTGTTGGGGATAAAGAGGCCATCGACGTTTTAAGCGGTGGAGAAAATAATGACATTAAAGTATTGTCCGACTATGTATATAAAAATGGAGAAATAGTAGTGCCTAAGAGCGACGTTATTATTTCGTACGATTTTTCAAATGATTCTAAAAACGAAAAGGATTTCTTTGATACCGTTAAGCCATATTTTAATAGACGAGGAAGCAAATTCAGAATTGAACGAAATGTTTCAGTTAAAAACGCCATCAAAAATGTTCTTCCTGAAGACTTGGAGGCGATTGGCAAGAAGGAGTTTGACGTTATTGTTCAAGCCAGCATGGGTTTTATGAACCGGCAATATCGAACTATTGTAGCTTTTGAAATTGATGGCGGAGAACATATCGGCAGTAAAAAAACTGCCGAGTTAGATAGGCAAAAAGAAGAAATATGCAAAAAATACGGCATTAAACCAATACGCATTGCCAATAGCGCAGTGAAAGATTATGAATCTATCATCAGCGTATTTGAGTTTGTTGTTAAAGATTTAAAAGATATTGAAGAAGCATATAATCAGATGAACATATTTGAAGATAAATAGGCAAACCTAGAGTACGCGGGAGTCATCCGCTCACTAGCGCAAACGCTTTTTGTCTTTATACATCAAATCATCTAACTGATTAAGGAATTTTTCCATTGTCGTTTCTTTATCTCGAGTGTAGATTTTCGCGCCGATACTTGCGTGCAATTTAAATGGATAAACTTCGCTATTGTTTATTTTTTCAATATTTGCGGCTATATCAAAAATTACTTCTTCTAATTGTTCTTCGTTTTTCACGTTGACGATTAACATGAACTCGTCCCCGCCATATCGGGCGACAATATCGTTCTTGCCGACCGATTTTTGCAAAGCGCTTGCAAAATCGATTAAAGCTCTATCGCCAAATAAATGGCCGTATGTATCATTAACAGATTTGTAATTATCAATATCAAGCATAATGCCGGCAAAGACATTGTTGGGTTCGCTCATCTTCTTACGAAGGCATTCTTCGAGATGACGGCGATTGAAAACACCAGTCAGATAATCGACTCTCATCGAGTCATTTTGAATGCTGTTAAAGACGAGCATTAACGCTATTGTCATTGTCGGAAGAATGACCGAATATCCATATGAAACAAAAGAAAGAATTGTGCCAAAGATTGGTGATAATGGAAATAAGACGAAGGCATTAAATTTTCGTTGATCGATTTTGTCACGATGTAAAGTTGTCACAAAGAAAGCAACGATAAGTGGAACGAACGCCCATAAAACCGAAGCAGCAAAAAATGGCCCACGACTATATACGTTATTAGCGTCGATTGTGTAATAAAAGCCGAAGAATAGATTAAGAATGACAATCGATAAGTGTGCTAAGAAGAAGCTAACAAATAGCCATATATTTTTTTTAAGAAACGAGGGGCCGCCTTGAATTTGAAAGGCGACATAGATTACCCATAAAATGGGGACAACGGGATTTAAGACGAATAAAAGAAAATTGCCAACGGAATTAAGTAGCGGAATGCTAACATCCGTCGCGCCGTCCATTCGTCCGATTGTATCGACAACAAACAAGATGATTCCAGTAATGAGTATATACTTGAAAATGTGGCACGAAAGCATACCGCCTTTGCAACTTTTGAGATTAGCAAAAAGAATGACGAGAAGGATCGCCATACAGACACTATTAATAATTAGATTGCCGATGAAATCCATAATGGTATTTCTATAATCATAACATGATTTTAATAGGGTTTTTAAAGAGGATTTTGTCGTTAGTGTTTTAATGTCAAAAAAGCGATCCGGTTTTGAAGAATATGGTCTCAGGTCAAAAGATGAAGTAAAGTAAAGGTATAACATCTCATATGGATAAGGAAAATCTTTTTACTAAGGAGCTA
>LSQX01037985.1_pt1 | contig 19842 bp, 15 predicted proteins | sample 654561 | NCBI WGS metagenome assembly LSQX01 (sample SAMN04489861, study PRJNA283612) | anaerobic digester metagenome | isolation source: 4 biogas reactors fed with cattle manure at either 37C or 55C with and... | place: Denmark: Kongens Lyngby | collected 2014
GGCAATTGGGGCTTTCGACGGTTTCTTCTTCGCGGGATCGAGAAGGTCACCGTCGAATGGGGGCTGCTGTGTATAGCACATAATCTGACAAGGTTGGCTGCCATAACCGGCTGATGACCGGGGATCCGACGGTCATCTGCTTTGGAAACACCCCCAGACGTTCCATTACACGTCTGATAGACAAAAGCCGGGGCTGTCCCAACCTTGCTTTTGGGACAGCCCCGCGTCGAGTGCTGGGAGAGCCCCCTGGCTGGGTGATATGCACTCTGTACGACTCTTTTGCCTTGACCGGGCGCGGACATGGCACCGACAGGGCGTTAATCGGCGGTCTGTTAGGTATGGAAAGCCATGATCCGCGCCTGGTTCACTCTCTGGAGCTGGCCGAAGAAGCGGGACTGAAAATCGAATGGGAGGTCGGCGAAGAAAGCCCCGCAGGCCATCCCAACGCCGTCCGTCTGCGCCTGACGGGATCCGTGACGGGCATTTCCACCGATATTCATGCCATTTCAGAGGGCGGCGGCCAGGTAGCCATCGTGATGATTGACGACTTTTCCGTCCGCTTGACCGGTCTTTATCCGGCGTTGCTGGTGTTTCATCGTGATGCGGCCGGGGTGATCGCCAAAGTAACCACGGCGGTGGCCGCCGGGGGCTGTAATATCGCCCGTATGGAGGTGGCCAGGCAATCCCGGGGCCAGAAGGCCTTAATGGTCATGGAATTGGACCAGTCGCCCGGGCCCGAAATGGCGGAAGAGATCAACAACGTCAGTGAGGTCTACCGCGTGCGCACAGTGCTCCCTGAGTAGCAGAGGAGGGATTTCAGTGGCTTGGACTTCCGTCGCTGCGCTGCTCGATGCCGCGTCCGAGGAAAAAAAAGAGTATCGGTGAGATAGCCCTGGCCGCAGAGGCAAAAGAAGTCGAAGAGAGTGCCGATGAGCTTATCGCCCGTATGGATGATCAGCTCACCGTGATGCAGCAGGCGATTCAGCAGGGGCTGCATGAATCGATGATCTCGCGCAGCGGATTGGTGGGCGGGCAGGCCCGACTGTTGTTGCGCTATTGCGAGGCGGGCCACGAGACTCTTTCGGGTGACGGCCACGCTGGAGGTTAACGCATCCATGGGACGCATCGTGGCCGCACCGACCGGCGGGGCCAGCGGTATTCTGCCCGGCGTACTGCTGTCCGTGGCCGAAAAGCGACAAACACCGCGTCGTGATATCATCATGGCTCTTTTTTGTGCCGGGGCCGTCGGCATGGTAATCGCCAACTCGGCGGGGATATCCGGTGCGGAGGGAGGGTGCCAATTCGAGGTGGGCACGGCCACGGCGATGGCGGCCGCGGCAGTCACCGAGATGATCGGAGGCTCTCCCGAGCAGGCCTGTCAGGCGGCAGGATTGGTTTTGAAAAACGTCCTGGGTCTTGTCTGTGACCCGGTAGCGGGACTGGTTGAGATACCCTGCGTGAAGCGCAACGGTTTGTACGTCGCCTTGGCTCTCATGGCCTCGGATATGGCCATGGCCGGAATCAGAAGCGTCATTCCCGTCGACGAGATCATCAAAGCCATGGCGGATATCGGCAGGTCCATGCCAGCGACTCTGAAAGAGACGGCGCAAGGCGGTCTGGCCGTGACTCCGACCGGAAAGGCGCTTATGAAACGTATGTCAGGTTCGTTCGGACGCTGACACCAACAGATCGTGGGGGGGGGAATTTTTGACTGAATACAGATGTACCGGTTCACCTCAATTGATGAAAGAGATCAATAAATCGATGATCCTCGATCTGGTCAGGCGCAAGGACGCCATCTCCCGGGCCGAGATTGCCAAAGAGCTGCGTCTGAGCCCGCCGACGGTGTCGAAGATCATCGATCAGTTGATCTCGTCGGGGTGGATTCTGGAAATTGGCACGGGTGAATCCAGCGGCGGTCGCCGGCCGCTTTTGTTGCAGTTTAATGCTCAGCACGGATTTGTGATCGGGGCCTGGGTGGGCGACAGCAGCCTGATCGCCGCGGTGGCCGATCTATGCGGAAACATTCTTTTGAAAAAGACTCTGACCCGCCGCTCTTCGTCGAGGGAATGCGAAGTCGGAAACGTCAAAGGCGACGAACCGCCGCCTTTGGAAGAGGAGCTGATCCGCCTTCTGTATCGGACCTTGCAAGAAGCGGACGTGCCGCCTGAGAAGGTCCTGGGCATCGGTGTAGCGGTCTGCGGGATAACGCGCATCGAAAAAGGCACCGTGGTGCGGGGACGCTATCTGCCGGGATGGGAAGATTTTCCCATCCAACAAGTGCTGGAAGCCGAGTTCAACGTCCCCGTGGTGGCCGACGGAGACACATTCATGGCCGTTTTGGGCGAGGCCTGGAAAGGCGCGGGTCAGGGCTTGAGTCACCTGGTGCGGGTCACTCTGGGTGAAGGGATCGGCTGCGGTATCCTGATCGATGCCAAACCATACCGGGGTGCCACCGGGGCGGCCGGAGAGATCGGTGATTTAATCGTTCACGACCGACTCGGACAGCGATCCGTCTTGGATAAAGGCGGCTATCTGGAAGAAGCGGCCGGTTTTTCCTCTTTGGTCGCCGGGGCTCAGCAAGTTGTAAGAGAAGGCCGTGAGACATTGATGTGCGAGCTTTGCCAAGGCGATCCCGATCATATCACACCCGAAACAGTACTGCAGGCCGCATTGAAAAATGATCAGATCGCTCTGGAGATTCTGCGGCGGGCCTCGGCGTCGTTGGGGCGAGCCATTGCCAATATCATCAGTGTGCTCAATCCGGAGCTGGTCATTTTGGGCGGGGAGTTTGCCGAGGCCGGTCCTTTGGTTTTGCGGATGGTGGAAGACGAGGTGCGTACCTTGTTGGCCACGCCGCCGCCGATGAAGCTTTCGAGGCTCGGCCGTGACGCGGAGATCTACGGAGCCATCTCTTTGGCCCTCGAACGGGTCACTCCGGTAGTGGCCGTTAGTGTATCGCAGGCAACTTCTGTTGTGTAAAAGAAGGGAAGTTGATGAAGACAGGGAAGAAAATAGCATGGATCGTGATTACGTTATAAGGAGGAGTCTTCATGGCAGCTAGCTGGGATGCGTTAATGAAAGATTTCGAGCGCGGAGCGGATTTCAAGTACGGCCTGGCTAAGTTCATCTCGTTCCAGGATCCCGAGGCCTGCGCCAGGGTACGCGCCATCCCCAAATCCAAGATTACGGAACATCCGAATCCGGATTTTAAAATTGAGGTCATTGAGGAGAAGCACGAGTTTTATCTGGCCTTTGCTCTGGATATCGTCTCCCGGATCAAAGAGGCTCGCGACGAAGGTCGCCAGTTCGTCGGCATCTTCCCCGTAGGTCCGGTGCCTCAGTTCGCCATGGCGGCGGCGATGATCAACCAGATGCGTCTGTCCTTGGATCACTGCCACTTCTTTGCCATGGATGAGTATGCGGACAAAGACGGTAACACCGCTCCGGCGGCTTGGCCCGGCTCGTTCCAGCAGGCTATGGCCAGAAACTTCTTCTTGCGCGTTGATCCCGAACTGCGGCCGCCGATCGAGCAGGTGCACTTCCCGACCACCGACAAACTCGCCAGCTACGGCAAGATGATCGAGGATCTGGGCGGAGCAGACGTAGTCTACGGCGGTATCGGGTGGTGCGGACACATCGCTTTCTGGGAATCCCACCTGGCGGAAGAGTTCGACGGCGATCTGGAAGTCTTCAAGAAGCAAGGACCGCGCTTTGTGGAACTGCACCCGATGACGATCATGCAGAACGCACTCCACTCATTCAGCGGTGACTGGTCTTGGGTGCCTCCGTACGCCAACACCATCGGACCGGCGCAGATCGTCAATGCTCGCTATCGCAGCTTCTGGCTTGACGGTGAGTGCGGTCCCATGAGCTGGCAGCGCTTCATTGCCCGCCTGGCCGCTCACGGACCCGTAACTCCGTACGTACCGGGTTCCATTTTGCAGACCTTGCCCGGACGCTATGTGATCTTGGGCAGTGTGGCCGATGATATGCACATCCACATGTCGTAAGTGCAAATCTCAGTGAGAAGACGTTAACGGGCATCCGCCCCGCAAGGGGAGGGTTGCCCATTTAATCAATAAAGGAGTCTTGGAAATGCGTGTTCTAGCTGTTGGGGCCCATCCCGACGATCTTGAGATTTTGTGTGCCGGTACGCTTGCCCGCTATAAACAGGCCGGACATGAAGTGATCATGGCTCACGCCTGCAACGGTGATTGCGGACACTTCGTCATTCCGCCGGAGGAATTGGCCAGGCAGCGGGCGGCTGAGGCCAGGGCTGCCGCCGAGATCCTCGGAGCTGAAGTCCTGACCATCCCCGATATGGGCGACGGCGATCTGAGAGGCGATGATGTCAAAGCCCGCATGGCCATGGTGGATATTATCCGTATGGCTCGCCCGGATGTGATCATCACGCACGGGCCGGAAGACTACATGCCGGACCACGTGGCCGTAAGTGAACTGGTGTTTTTTGCCAGCTTCTTGGCCACAGTTCCGCACTGGAAGACCGAGCGGGATCTTCCCCATCATGACAAGGTCGCCCCTATCTATTACATGGACACCCTGGCCGGTGTCGGGTTTACGCCCGAAGAGTACGTTGATATCACCGACACGATCGATATCAAGATCAGGATGCTGGAGTGTCACGAAAGCCAGATGACATGGATGCGGGAGCATGACAAGATCGACATGGCGGAGTTTGTGACCAGCGTGGCCCGCTTCCGCGGTCTGCAGTGCGGAGTGCGCTACGCGGAGGGTTTCCGGCGCTTGCGCGTCTATCCGAGGATGACCCCTGATCGGCTGTTGCCGTAGTCGGAACGGGCATATAGAGGTTTTCCTGATGGCTCAGAAAGGGGCGGATGAACAGTGACAATCAGATGGGGTGTGCTTGGTGCCGGCGGCATCGCCGATCGCCGGACCATCCCCGAAGGCATTACACAGGCCACGGATTCAAAGTTGGTGGCCGTCATGGACGTCGATGAGGGCCGTGCCCGGGCAGTGGGCGAAAAATACGGCGTCGATTGGTATGTCAATGCCAAGGACGTTCTGGCGCGCTCCGATGTAGATGCGGTCTACGTCGCCACTCCGGTCGTCTATCATGCCGAACTGGTATGTGAAGCGGCACGCCACGGCAAGCACGTGTTGTGTGAAAAGCCGTTGGCCATGAATGTGGCGGAAGCCGAAAAAGTCATCAAAACTTGCGATGAGCAGGGTGTAAAACTGGCCGTAGGCTACATGATGCGTTTCCACGGCGCTCATCAGAAACTCAAAGAAATGCTGGATGCCGGTGAGTTGGGACAGCCCGTACTGGCCCGCGCTCAGCTCACTTGCTGGTATCCGCCGATTCCGGGCGCTTGGCGTCAACAACTGGCTCTGGGCGGCGGCGGCGCACTCATGGATATGGCGACGCACTGCATAGATCTGTTGGAGATGCTTTTGGGTCCTGTAGTCTCGGTTCAGGCAGATGTGAGCACCCAGACGCATGATTACGAAGTGGATGACTCGGCCCTGATTCTGCTGCGCTTCGAAAGCGGTGCCAAGGCCGTGGTGGACAGCAATTTCAACGTACCGGACGTTGCGGCCACGAATGTCTTGGAGATCTATGGCACCAAAGGCAGCGTGATCGGCAGCGGCACCATCGGTCAGGACTCGGGCGGCAAGCTCATAGGACGCATTGAGCGTGAGGACCGCGGCTATGACGCACAGCAGGCGCGCGTCACGGTAGCCGAGGAGTTGCCCTTCACGCCGGTGAACCCCTATCGGGCTGAGGTCGAAAGTCTGATTAAGGCCATCAAAACCGATACGACGCCGGAGGTCAGCGGCGAGGTCGGCCTGCGGAATCTCAAGGTAGCTCTGGCTGCCTATGAAGCCGCTCGCCTGGGCAAGGCCGTACGGATTTCGTAATTGCATCAGGCAGCAGGAAACCGGCAATCGATGGCAAAAGGAACCGATGGTCTGAAATGGCTCGTTGAGGGTTACTAAAGAAGGCTAATAAACTGCGGCGCCCGGGATGCACCGGTCATCCCGGATGCCCGATGTGAGAGGTGTGAATTAATGTCGAAAGAGAAGCTGGCCATCAACGGCGGCACTCCCGTAACCACTGAGAAGTTCCCGATGTGGCCGCAATTCGAAGAGTCGACCATTCAGGCGGCCATGGAGCCGTTGCGTTCGGGTTTGGTCAACTACTGGACCGGCACCCGAGGTGTCGAGTTCGAGAAGAAGTTCGCTGAATGGTGCGGGGCCAAGTACGGCATCTCGACGTCAAACGGTACCAGCGCTTTGCACACGGCGGTGGCCGCTTTGGGCATCGGTCCGGGTGATGAGGTCATCACGCCTTCGTACACGTTCATCGCTTCGTCTTTCTGCGTCTGCCAAGCCGGTGCCGTTCCGGTCTTTGCTGACGTCTGCAAAGAGACGCACACCATCGATCCGAAGTCGATCGAAGAGAAGATCACCGACAAAACCAAAGCGATCATCGTGGTTCACCTGTACGGCATTCCCTGCGACATGGACCCGATTATGGAGATCGCCCGCAAGCACAATCTGTATGTCATCGAAGACTGCGCTCAGGCCCACGGAGCGGTCTACAAGGGCAAGAAGGTCGGCACCATCGGTGATGTCGGTTGCTTCAGCTTCTGCCAGAGCAAGCACTTCACTACGGGCGGCGAAGGCGGAGCCATCGTCACCGACGATGAAGAGTTGGCCTGGCAGTGCCGTTCGTTCCGTGACCACGGCTATAACGTAAGAGAGCGCCTCCGCTTGCTGGAGTTGGAGGCAAAGCTGCTTTACATCCACGACAGGGTGGGCTTCAACTACCGGATGACCGAGATGCAGTCAGTCATCGGACTCCACGAGCTGGCGCGAATGGACACCTGGAATCTGCCGAACCGGCGCCGCAACGGCGAGATGATGATCGAAGCCTTGCGTGATTGCCCGCAGATACAGTATCTGCCTCCGCACAAGGAAAACGGCATTGAGAACGCTTTTTGGCTGTTCCCGATTGTTCTCAATCTGGATCGGCTCACATGCGACAAGGCGACCTTCATGAAAACCCTTGAGGCCGAGGGCGTTCCGGCGGTCTTCGTGCTGTGGCCGCAGAGCTACAAGGAAAGGGCCTTTGTGGAGCACAACGGTTTTGGCGAGGCGCGCTATCCCTTCCGCGATCCTATGACCAATCCCGAGAGCGTTGCCTATGAGAAGGTCTTCTGCCCCAATGCCGCTTGGCTCGAGGAGCGCACGTTCAGCTTCCCGGTACACCCGGTCTATGAGCCGCGTCACATCGAGTTGATGATCGAGGCCTTCTTGAAAGTGGCCAAAGCCTACGCCAAGTAAAGGCAGCTTATCGAGTCGGACTCTTTAGTTACGTGATGGCAGGGGGTCACAAAGGCGATGAGTCAGATACGCTTAGGGATAGTCGGATGCGGAGGAATGTCCAAGTCACACGCCCGTGGTTTCGAGGAAATCTCCGACCGGGTGACCGTGGCCGCTACGGTGGACATCATTGAAGAGCGAGCCCGTCAGGCTGCGGAGCTTTTCCCGGGGGCGAAAGCCGCTACGGATTACCGCAGCGTTCTTGACGATGTGGATGCGCTGCTGTTGGTCTTGCCACATCATCTGCATCATCCGATCGCCAAGGATTGTCTGGAAGCGGGCAAGCACGTTCTTTTGGAAAAGCCGATGGCCAACAGCGAGGAGGAGTGCCTGGATTTGATCGCGACGGCTGAAAGAGTCGATCGCGTGCTGATGATAGCCTACTGCATGCGCTTCCATCCTCTGATCGTCCGGCTGAAACAGCTCGTTGACGAGAAGGCCTACGGCGATATGTTCCAGTTCTCCATCTGGACTGAGCAGTTGACCAAGTACCCGCCCGATCACTGGGCGAGCAGTGCCGCCACGCTGGGAGGCGGACAGCTGTTCAGCCACGGATGTCACTACATCGACCTTCTGCTCTGGTTCATGGGCAAGCCGATCCGGGGTAGCCACGTAGGCACCAATTACGGTACGCCGTGGATGGAGCGGGAAGGAACCAGCAACGTCATGATCGAGTTCGAAGGAGGCCGTCTGGGATACCACTTCGGCACCTGGGGTGCCCGCGGCTCGCGGCTGCGCTACTCCTTCCATGCCCACTGCACGGAAGGTATGCTCGAAGCCGCCACGACGCAGGGTAAACTCTATGTGCACCGGAGAGGTCAGACGCAGCTTCTTATGGAAGCCGAACCGGGTAAGCATACGCAGAATGAGATGCTGCACTTCCTTGAGTGCATAGAGACAGGACGTCGTCCATTGACAGACGGACCCGGCAGCCTGCAGGGCTTGCGAGTCATCTGGCGGTTGTATGAGGCCGAAGAGAAGCGCACCGTGGCGGATCTGCGCGGCTTGGGCCTGGACGAAGTCGAGCTCTGATAGAAAAAGGGCGCAGACGCTACAGACTCTGCGCCCCTCTTTACGCAGGCAAAGAACGTAGGTGATTTGGGTGCAGGCGGGTTTTGGAGAAGTAAACATCACTCCTCCTTTGGGATTGGCCATGGCGGGATACTTCACTGAGCGCTTCGCCGAGGGCATCAAGGATCACCTGTACTCCCGGGCACTGGTGTTGTCGGAGGGAGACACTCATGTGGCGCTGGTGACGACGGATTTGATCTCCTTCATGTCTCAGGATCTGGCTGCCGTCAGAGAACGGGTGGAAAAGCGCCTTGGTATCCCGGGATCACACGTCTTCATCGCCGCTTCTCACACGCATACCGGTCCGGTCACCCGGGGTGCTTTGCGCAATGATGGGTACATGGAACAATGGGCGGCTCTTACGGCCGGTGCCGTTGAACTTGCTTTCCGTGACCGAACGGAAGTCACTCTGGGGGTAGGGAAGGGATCTTTGCCCGGTGTGGCTTTCAATCGGCGCTTCTTTATGAAAAACGGATATGTGCACACCAATCCGGGCGTCGGAAACCCGGATATCATCGAACCGGCCGGACCGGAAGACAGCGATGTCATTGTCCTGCGCTTTGACGGTCCTGATGGCACTCCGGTGGGCATGCTGACCAGTTTCGCCTGCCACTGTGACACGGTGGGGGGCAACAGGTTCTCGGCTGACTGGGTGGGTGTGGCCGCGGCCAAGATCCGGGAAATGATGCAGCCCAAGGGGACGACGAGGCCCTTTGGGGTCATGGTTATCAACTGCGCCAGTGGTGACATAAACCATTACAACGTCAACGATCCTGACCGGCGGAAGCGTTGGCCGAGTTTCACTGAAGAGATTGGCATCGGATTGGCTGGAGAGTCCGTGCGCGTGGCGGTCAGTCTGAGCCCGAAACCGTGTGATCAGCTTGGGGCCGCTTCGACGGAAGTGAAGCTTCAGCGCATGCCCGTTGAGGAGTTTTTGGCTAAGAGCAAACGGGCCTTGGAAGATCCGAGGGTCGGACGCATGGAACGCACGCGGGCCGAGTCCAATCTGAAGCGGACCAGCTACGACGAACCGGAAGAGTTCACTCAAGAGGTCATGTGCGTGAGAACCGGACCGGTTCTGATCATGGGTGGGCCGGGAGAGATGTTTACTGAATTGGGATTACGCTTCAAGAATGCCTTTCCGGACAACTTCGCCATGGTGGCTAACCTGGCCAACGGCTGGCTGGGATATGTGCCCAGCGCCCGGGCTTATGAAGAGGGCGGCTATGAGGCTCGCTCCACCCGCTTGCAACCGGGAAGCGGCGAAGCCCTCATCGATGCCGGTATTGCTTTGGGAAAACAGCTCGTGAAATGACAACCGATGTTGGGCCCTTGACTTGATCGACCTTTTTGAGATCGGCGTGATCCCGGAGGGTTGATCGTGTGCAATGAGCAAGATCGGCTCAGCCTCTGTTGGGGTATGGCCCGCATCGCCGGCGGGCAAGTTGTGAAGCTTTGCGGAATGCCCGCTCGGATACGACTGCGGGTCGTGTCACCCGTGAAGATCGCTCGTAAACACTTTCAGACAGAGCTTTACCGACTAAGCATTAGGCACCGTAATCGAGGCGCCGAAAACGGGCGGGAGACGTTTGAGTCTGCTCCTATCCGACATCACGTATCTGGCAAGAACATATCCGCCGACCATCGGGGGCCTGAGTCTCGTTTCAGGGCCAGAAAGATGCGGCGGGGATCGCACCATTCGTGACGCTTCATAAGGGGGGAAGTTCGTTGCCTGACAAAAAGTTGCTGCTGTTTCCTGAACCGCAAGAATGTGAGATCAAGCCGGGTTACGCCGTCTTAGTCGAAGGACGGGTTCTGCGCTGCTCCATTGTATTGGCCCAGGATGCCTCGGCCATGGAGCGGACCGCGGCAGAGATCATCCAGAACGCCGTCTGCGAAAAGGCCGGTGTCGTGCCGCCTATTTGCGCGTCGGCACCCGGGGCGGACACTCTGCCCATCTGGGTAGGTGAGATCGCTCGACGGGTCCTGCGGGACGAAGCCTTCGAGTTCACTAACAGGGCCAAGACCGCGGGGTTGAACACGACGAGCGCAGAGGCCTATGCCCTTGAGGTGGCGCCCACCGGGGTAGCTTTGCGCGGCGTCGGAGGAGCCGGAACGTTCTACGCCGCACAGACTCTGGCCCAGATGATCTCCTGCCAAAACAACGACGTAGTGGTACCTATATCCAGTATCCGCGACTGGCCCATGATGAACGAGCGCGGACTCTATGTCGAGTCCAAGTGGGGACAGGATCTGATGACCTTGGAGGACTGGAAGGATGCCATCGATCAGCTGGCTTCCCTGAAGATGAACCTGCTGGGCATTGGGGTCTACGGATGCTGGCGGATGCAGTATGATTTGCGTCCGACCGAGTTCTTGTTGCTGCCCTTGGAGAAGTATCCCGATCTGCATACGCGCAAGACTCTCGATTATTACTCGGCGCGCAAGAACGCATGGCAGTCCCTCACCTATCTGCCGGCCATGTATGAAGACGATTTCTTCGGCGAGGTCGTCGCCTATGGCCGCAGCAGGAATGTGAAGGTGCGCCCGCATTTCAACAGTCTGGGACACAACACGCTCATTCCGCGTCTTTACCCGGAGGTCTCCTCCAAAGACGCCTACGGCCAGCCCAGAGGGTATGGCTTCTGCTTGTCAAATCCGGCGACGTTCAAATTGATGGAGGAGATCCTGGGCGATATCGTCGATCGCTATCTTGCACCGTACGGTGTGGATGATTTCCACCTTGGCCTGGACGAGGTCTGGCCCATTACGGGTCTTTATGACTTCCATCCTCAGCAGAGGATTGAGCCGTGGTGCGAGTGTGTCGCTTGCCGCCAGGCCGATCAGAACAAGCTGTTCCTGGAGTATGTGCTGCACCTGGCCAGTGCGTTGAAAGCGAGAGGAATCCGCCATATTACCATGTGGCACGATCAACTCGACCGCATGGGTCTTTTGGATGAGTCGTTTGTCCAAATGCTCGAAGAGCGTGGCCTAAAGGATAATCTCATCCTCAACTGGTGGCGCTATGCGGTCACGCCATTCGAAACCACCAAGCCGGAGCTCGGCTTGCGCCGTCGGGTCTCGCCCTTGGGTGGCTACTGGCTCTGGTCGCCCTATCGCAACTACCTCGTCAACATCGAGAGCATGGGCGGCTTGGGTATAGCCGAGTCTGCTGAGGGTATAGAGGCTTACTCACTGTATGACGACGCTTTCGACAATCACCAGAGACTCTTGGCCGATTGCGGATGGAACTACAACTCGGTGGGCTCTTTGGATGAGTGGAAAGAGAAGTACGCTCGCTATGTATTCGGCTGCGAGTGGGAGAAAGGCCTCAAGGCCATGAAGGACTTCGACGAAGTGAGCGCGCTGGGCACCACTCTGCTGAGCTTCGTGCAGAGAATGGATGCCTATCCCTACACCTACGTCAATCCGGATCGCGCTTATCCGCGGTCGTATCCGCAGGAGGCACTGAATGCTCTGTTGAACGATGAGCAAGGGGCCGAGCGGCTGCAGGCCGTGATTGACGCTTCCGAGCGGGCACGCCAGGCCTTCGGAGAGTTGGCTGAGAAGCGGATCCCGCGCGGCGATCTGGCCGCTCAGATGGAAGTCGAGGCATGGCGGGTCGAGGGCTTGGCCAAGGTCTTTGACAACCTCGTCAAGGCTAAGGAAGCCTATGATCAAGCCAGCCAAGCCAGTGACGATGAGGCTATGCGCGCCGCGGTAGCCAAGGCGCGTGATCACATCGCCGAGGCCATCGCCGTTCACTATCGAGTCACGCTCGCTTGCGAGCGGACGAAGGCGGACTATCTGCAGCCGACCATCTTGCGCAACTGGAGCACAGTCTTGCCCTTCTTGGAGGAGACGCTTGCCGCGCTGGAGCGGTGCTTGGATGGTGCCCCTCTGCCGGTTATCGACTGGACCGGGCACTGAGTAGTGCTGCAGTCACCTTGAAATGGCATACAAAACAGCGGCGCACAAGGAATTGTGCGCCGCTCGTTTTTTGCCAACATCATTCGTCCCGATATCCGCTTAGGTTCACTTGTCCGATTTGGATCGCATCTTTTGCTGTCGCCTCAGACAGCTGCAGCCGGAACCAGTTCAGATCGGTTCGGTCACGGACATCGAGGGTGATGCGTGCTCTTTGCCAGCCGTATTCGCCGTCATCGATCTGGGCTTGCCAGGCCAATGTCTGCCAGTCTTCTCCGTTCGAGGAGACGGCTAATTCGACGGCCTTGCTCAGCTCAACCTGCGGCCGGATAAACAGAGTCACACTGACCTCAATCAGTTGTGGGGTCTCCCAGATCAAGTATTCGGCGGTGTCGCCGGCTCTTACGAGCCGTTCTTCATCGCCGAAGAAATGCTTCCCGTCATCCGTGGTATAGGTCCATCCGTCAGAACGGCGGGCCGTCTGCAGATAGTCTATCTCTCCGAACCAGCCTTTGGTTATCGGGGGTGTCATGTCTTGGATGAGGGTCCAGCGATTCCAGACCTGGAAGTCCAAGGAGTGCTCAAAGGAACCGTGTCTTTCATGAGATGCGGTGACGGTGAATCGGTGTCTTCCGTCTTCCAACGTCGTTGTGTCGATAACCACCTCGCCCGGAGCGGGCAACGCCGATCCGCTGTAGATCTCCTCGTTATTTAGCGCCAGTGCGACTGCGATTAGCCCGTCGGCTATGGCTGGGTTGACCCATTCCAGTTCCACGGGCAGGAGCTTTTTGGCTACGGCACCGGCGCGGGGTGAATGAACGTTGAGGCGCATCGGCGGATGGCCGAATACGCTCATGACTACGGGAGCGTATTCCGCCCGCCAACCGATGCTCGTCGTCTCCGTAGCTCCGGTTTGGAGAGCAAAAGACATCAGCGTCTCATAGTCCCAGTCCCGGCGCGCAGGTATGGCCGGCGGATCAAGGAGTCTGGCCACTCCCTGGCGAGCGGTGTTGACTATATCAAGACCGATGTCTTCTTCGCTGAATCCGCTGGCCAACAGATATGCAAGCCCGTAGTAGTTGCCCAGGGAGGCATTGGTTCCTGCGGGAATGCCGTGAGCCTGCAGCATATTGCGGATCGTCTCCAGATAGAGCCGATCATTTGTGGCTTCGTAGAACTCTATCAGCGTCGGAATACCGTTCGTAGGCAGGCGGAAGTTGCCCATATAAAGGGCGTCGAGTCCGCGAAGCGTTACGTTGGGGTCGAGATCGCCCCACCTATCCTGAGGTTGTGTCCGGGAAGTCCCGACTGCCTCCCAGCTCTTGGCCGATTGGTCAAGTAGGACCCTGGCCATCTGCAGATCATCTTCGTTGTGCGTTTCCATGTAGCGATGAATCCATGCTGAGGCGGCGAACGCCGAGCCACTGGAACCTTGGTTCTTTGCGTAATGCCGCACCTCTTTCAACGTATCCTCCAGGAGTTCATGCCCGGTTAGCCACTTGGTGAGATAGAGCCCGCTGCTTGGGGTGTACTGCATCTGGATTGAGCCGCTCCAGTGATCTTTGTTTCGTCTGTGCATGCCGCCTGTTCGGGCTGACCAAGGAGCGAAGAACGATCCGTGGGCGACGTCAACATTGGCTACATGAAGCGCATAGTCAAAGGCGGCCAGGGCTATGTCGCGATCGCCAAGCAACAGACCCGTAATCCACATGCCGTCGTAGGGCTCCGCAGCGCCTTTGCGCCAGCCGTAACGCCCATACAGAGCCCAACGACCGGGATGCAGACCTCGCTCAGGAGCGCTTACGGTGCCAAAGTTGGTGCGGATGTCGCCGAAGTTGGCCGCACCGGTCCAGCGCCAATGATCTCTTGACGACAAGACGAAGTGGATGTTGGCGCTGACACCGGTGAAATACTCCCGGTTGCTGTCAAAGACATCGGGTGAAATGGGACCTAGGCTCTCCGTGGCGGTGATGTCTTGTTGCGAAGGCAACCAGAGCGTATCACGTACGGCTTCAAGACGAGCCAACGTCTCAGCGTAATCAACGTCTGAACTCCACACGAGGCTGCTTTCCAGAGTAAGCATAACGCCCACACCGCCGGCCGGGTCTGCATCGCTGACGGCCATGCCGAACTCATCAGCATTGGCCGTCGGACGCAGATCAAGGGCCAGACCGGACTGATCGCTCCAGGAAGCCAGTGTGACCGAGTTGTCGTCAATACCAATATGATTAGGTCCAAGACGCGTCAAGTTGGGAGTACCGATACCGAGATAGCCCGCCCGCTCATCTCCCGTTTCCACCAGCAACACGTGCCACTGCGCATCCGGCCAATCGCTTTGGGCGATATCAAGGGCTCCGTGGCGAACAATGCCGCGCCCGGTAGGATCGGCCTGAACGATCAGCGGATCGGATGCGGTATTCATTCGGGAGGTGATCCCCGGCAGATAGGCGGCGTTGAAGGAGTTTGCAAAGCGGGCCACCCATGCGGCCTGTGTCAAGGCGTACTTTTGAGGATCCCGATGAAGCGCCCAGCTCATCTGTAGACGGACCACAGGGACATCCTTATAGATGCGCACCCGGAGTTGCCATTCGAATCCGTTCCCCGGAGCCGTATCTCCCGCGTCGCCCCGCAGTCTATGGACGGTGTACACGTGGTTGTCTTTTTCTATTACGTGTTCACGAATCCTCAGATCCAAAGCGCGGGATTGTCCCTGTGAGTTCAGCGTTTTCAACGGCTCCGCCCAGGCATACTGACGCTCATCATCGGGGACGGAGTCCGGCAAGATGACCTTCGGTTCGGTGATCTCGGTGTATGCGGCAACGGGGGCGAGGACGACTGCCGTCCGTTGATCGGCGGTCACAAGATGGACTTCGTCGTCTACCACGGCCAATCCCTTGATCGGCGGCGAGGCGACAGTCGCAAGAGGCTCCGTTGACGTCGCCTCATCGACATAGACGTCCAGTTCCGTATCGAGTGTCAAGTCTGATGGCCATACGCCGTCCACCGCCAGCCAACGGATACTGCCGTCAGGCCACAATGCCGCCGGTGACAGTGAGGCGGGAATGAACATATCCTGCCCAAGGCTCAATCCGCAAACCTCTTCGATATGCCCGGGATAAAGCTCTCCTCGGCGAACAGGCAGAGCCTGGTAGAAGGGCATAGCCGTTTGAGCCGCGATGGCCCCGGCCGTAGGTCGCAAATATCCTTTCCAGTCAGAGCGGGGCATCTGATCTTCACTCCCGGTAGTATGTTGGGTTGCCGCATCGGATGTTGCCGATGTCGCCGGTGGCACGGCAAAGACTTTCACGTCTCCGTACAGCATTTCTCTGACCTCACTCGTATGGGCCTCAACTCTCATGATGAACTGAGTACCGGTCCATGAATCGATGGGTCTTCTAAACGACAGCGGACCCGCCACGGGTTTGTCCATGTCATTCAGATAGACAAAGACCTCGTCGCTTTCGCTGTCGGCCACAACGCGGACGCGGTTCCAGCCTTCGTCGAGCTCTGCCAGCGTCAACATCGGACCGTCAGGCTTGTAGAGGAGTTTCCCTCCGTAGATCGGCAAGATGACGCGGTGGGCTCCGTCTTTGCTGATGTAGTGATAAATACCGCTTGATCCGTCGCGCCAATTAACCATGAATTCAACGGCGATGGCAGTAACCTGGGCATCGGGCTTCCATTGAGGCGTTCTGACGATCACTGCCTGCGACGGGCTCGCATCAGGCCTTGGCGGGGCGATGACGCGCAAAATGCGACCTGAAGGCGATTGAGGATCGGCGATGATCTCTGCGGTGCCGAACTCGTCTTGAATGATCCAACCCTCCGGAGAATCGCCTATGCGAGCACCGCCGAAAGCATCGGCAAAAAGCGCCGCTTGGGCAAACAGGCAGTGGGTGCATACTGCGAAGATCGCCGCGGCGAGCAATACGATAAATGCAGTCTTCCTATGCTCCAAGTGCGGGTACCTCCCCAAAAATGATGTGATAATCAATTCCGCCGTTATTCTTCCGTCCCTTGGAGGTAATCCCCTTTTTGTGTCGTGCATTTCTAAGTAACAGGGAGGCGGATCCGAAGATCCGCCCCGTGCACCGGGCTAGGCGCTCGGCATGCAGCGCAGAATCTTCGCCGGTACCGAGATGATGCACTCCCTGGCGATGATGACATCGACCTTCAGGACGATTTTCAAGGCCAGCGAGACCATGGTTGTTGAATCAGCGATACAGGATACGGGTGTCGCCGAGACCAAGAGGGCTTCGATTTTCGAAAACTCCTGGATATGATCTCCCGGCTTGATGCCTGGGATATCATGAACGGTTTGAAACGGTATCGTTACCAATTGGGTGATCGCCTTTTGTGCATCCGGACAGGGATCGGGATCATCGACGATCAGTCTGGCTCGAATAAAGCCTTCGTTGATCAACTTGTCTTCGAGGATGGTAGGGTTGAAGACCGGATCACCGACGGCCTCCAATCGTACCGGATGAGTCAACTTGCCGTGTTTGTCGACCCCGACTCCGACGGGAGCTTGAATGGTGTGCGATCCTACCTTCTGGACACACTCTTCGGCAATGACGATCAAGGTTTTGACACGCAGGCGATCATCGTGCGGTCGGCGGCGTGAGTTTCTTCCGTTGGCTCTGTGCCCGTTGTGCTCCCGATGCTCCCTGTGATCCCTGAGTTCTCTGCGTTCTTGAGGCGGTCTGTCCCGTCTGTATTCGTGCCCTTCAAGGCGGTCGTCTCTTTCGTGATCATCGTATGCATCATGAGGTTCGTGACTGGAGTACTCATCGCCAAGTCTGCGGGTATGCATTTGAGGACAACGATGAACACGGGGATCTCTAGGTCGCCCGCAATCGCTGCAGATAGGATAGAGCGGCTCAGGCTCCCTTCTGCGCGGTTCAGGCGGCTCATCGTAGGAGGTGGAGTATCCCCATGATCCCCATGAGCCCCATGCCATATTATCTCGACCTCCCTCCCATTAGACCGGTCAGCAAAACGGTCGTGCGGCGTCAATACGCAGGATAGTCTCTCGCGCCACCACGATACACGCTTTGACGACGACTTTGAGGATCAAATAGAGTTTGAGAGTGCACGGATCCTTGTCCAGCAGTCGTATTGGAGACAGACTGAAACCTTCGACTTGGATGTCATGCTTTTGCAGGACGTCACGTGGGTCGGCACCGGGACACTCCAATACGGACTGAAACGGTATCTCCAGAAGCGGAATGACGATTCGTTTATCCACCAGGAGTTTGACGGGAACCACACCTTGGTTGATCGCCTTGTCAGGCAGGATGGTCACGGTTCTGATCTGTGGATTGCCGGCTAGCTCTACGGTCACCTGCTGTTTAAGTTGACCGCTTTTCTCATCGAAGATGATGCCGGGAGGTGCAGGAATGGTAAGATCGCCGATCTCCTGAACCACTTTCCGGCAAACCACGGTGAGCACTTTCACCTCTTCCTTTTGTTCCTTAGCCTCCATGACAGAAACACGGTCGCATGTCACAGTGGAAGACACCTCCCAAGCTGCGTTCGGGTTTAGGATATGTGTCCTAAGATATGGGGGTGACGGGAGCCGATTCCCGTAGTGATGCCGCCGGGAAGTGAGAATGCGGTTGTGTGAGAAATAAAAACAGGGGCTGTCGAGAGCCTCTCCGCCAGGAGAGTTGCCGATTCCCTACCAGAGGAATCGGTTCGACAAGCCCCAGTGAGATTTTATCCGTGATCACACGGAAATATTCATCAGTGATCGATCAGCAGTAACGTGCGTTCATGGCTGCGACGACGCGCTCGAGAGCGATCTCATAGGCTGCGGCCCGTAGATCCAGATTTCCGTTCTTTTCGGTGGCTCGATCCCAGACGTTATTGAAGGCTCGCAACATGGATGTTCGAATCGCCTCACGGGTACGCTCCAGTGACCATTCCGATCCGGTGGTGTTAGCCAACCACTCGATATACGAGCCGAAGACTCCGCCTGCGTTGGCGAGGATATCAGGGACCACGACGATGCCCCGCTCCACTAACAGGTCCTGAGCATCCAGGGTGGTCGGACCGTTGGCGCCTTCGACAATGGATTTGGCTTCCGTGGTCTGAGCAACTTCCAGGGTGATCTGGTTCTCCAAAGCGGCAGGTATCAGTACATCGACCGGCAGCCGAAGAAGTCTCTGATTGTCGATGCGCTCGATGCCCGGGGCATGGTAGCTGTCCAGTAAAGATCCCGGATTCTCGCGCAGGTGTCGCTCAATGTCGTCAATATCAAGACCTCGAGCCTGGTAGATTCCTCCGGAGATGTCGCTGATGGCGACGATCCGGCAGCCCTGTTCGGCGAGGAAGAGTGCGGTCTGTCGACCTACGTTGCCGTAACCTTGGATGGCGATACCGGCCGTCAAGTGGTCTTTTCCAAGACGTCTGAGCAGCTCAAGGACCACGGTACCCAGACCCCGCCCGGTAGCTTCTTTGCGACCGACGTTTCCGCCGCTGTCAAGAGGTTTGCCCGTAACGATTCCCGGAACCGGACGCATCAGTGTTCTCCCGGCCTCGTCGGCGAACCAAGCCATCTCCTTCTCTGACGTATTCACATCAGGCGCGGGGATGTCAAGATACTCTCCGATGTTCGGGAGCAGACGCCGGACATACTCTCGGGTCAGTCGTTCCAGTTCTCCTTCGCTAAGCCGAGAGGGGTCAACCTGAATGCCACCTTTGGCACCGCCGAAGGGGACATCAAGTAGAGCACATTTCCAGGTCATCAAAGCTGCCAAAGCTTCAATCTCCGCCAAATCGACATGCGGATGGAAACGCAGCCCGCCTTTGTAGGGCCCTCTGGCGTTCGAATGCTGTACTCGGTAGCCTACAAAGTGCTCCCAACGTCCGGAGTCCATTTTCACTGGGACCGACACTATGATTTGACGATCGCAATGGCGCAACCGCTCAACGATCGCCTCGTCGATGCCCAATACGGCTGCCGCTCTTTCAAATTGGCGTTGTGTGGTGGCCAACAACGTGGAGCCTCCGGCGTACGTTGTTTGCCCGCGGAGCGCGCCTTTTGGTGTTGTATTCATGACCATAACCTCGACCTCCTACGAGCTAAAGTATATTAGCCATAAAATGCGCGGAACCCTTGTGGCGGTGAGTGTGTATACAGTATGCATGAAGGGGCTGTCCCAAAAGGTCGGCCCCTCGTCTCTTTTAGCTCGCGTCTCGGCTTAGAGACTGGTAAAATTAGGTTATAAAGGCTATGGGGATGGTAGGCTGCGATTATGAAAACGAAGAGAAAGCATAGCAAAGTGACGTTCAAACCGTACCAGATGGATCAGTTAATGCTCTTGCCGCCAAGCCTTGACGAACTGATTCCGGAGGATCATCCGGTTCGGGTAGTCAGTGCCGTCGTTGACCGCATTGACATGAAGAGACTTGTAAAGGCATATAAGGGCGGGGGCACCAGCAGTTACCATCCCAAGATGATGATCAAGG
>LSQX01030290.1_pt1 | contig 19841 bp, 17 predicted proteins | sample 654561 | NCBI WGS metagenome assembly LSQX01 (sample SAMN04489861, study PRJNA283612) | anaerobic digester metagenome | isolation source: 4 biogas reactors fed with cattle manure at either 37C or 55C with and... | place: Denmark: Kongens Lyngby | collected 2014
CGCAGGCGGCAGCCGACGTAGTCCTCATAGAACGCACTAACCTTCTGCTAGGAACAGGCCTCGTCGGCGGCATCATGAACAACAACGGGCGATTTACTGCCGCGCGCGAGCTGGCCTCCATGGGCGGGGACTTTCTTCTTGATGTCATAGATCAGATGACACTGCATCGCAGAATCAACTTCCCGGGCCATCTCCATGCAAGCTTGTATGATGTGGCAAGAATCGAGGCTAAGGTAAGAGCGGCCCTGATGGACCTGGGCATACATGTAATGCTGGAGTCGCGCGTCACAGGTGTGGAGATGGACGGAAGGCGAGTGACCCATCTGGCACTGGCGGACGGAAGCCGCATATCAGCCAACGCATTTGTGGATGCCACAGGCACTGCCGGGCCGCAGGGAAACTGTGCCCGGATCAACGGGAGCTGTGTAATGTGCGTTCTCAGGTGCCCCGCCTACGGCCCACGGGTGAGCATAGCAAGCAAAGCCGGAGCAAGGGAGATCTCCGGAAGCATTTTCGAGGCCATGAGCGGGTCGTGCAAGCTGGAGAAGAAATCGCTTTCGGCGTGGCTGGTAAGAAATCTGGAGGAAAAAGGGGTGCTAGTCGTTCCGGTGCCGCGCTACATAGCGCGCCTCGATAGGACGGCGCCAAAAGCATGCCAGCAATACTCGCTTCCTGACTTCTACGACAACATAGTCCTGCTTGACACCGGGCACGCAAAGCTCATGGCCCCATTCTTCCCCCTGGATTGTCTTAGGATGATTCCCGGATTCGAGCATGCGGTCTTCCATGACCCTTATGCAGGCGGCCGGGGCAACTCAATAAGATACACGATCATAACTCCGCATGATCAAACCCTCAAGGTCGAAGGCGTCGACAACCTTTTCTGTGCAGGCGAGAAAGTCGGCCTCCTGGTTGGGCATACCGAAGCGCTTTGCACTGGTTCGCTTGCAGGCCATAACAGCGCAAGGTGCTCAACAGGGCGGGAACTTCTGACCATTCCTGCCTCTCTGGCAATCGGAGACCTGATCGTTTTCATAGAGCAATCTCTCCGGACATCCGCCGGATTCCTGAATAAGTACACCTTTGCAGGAGGGGTCTACTTCAGGCGCATGTACGATACAGGCCTGTACACAACTGACATACGACGGATCGACCAGCGGGTGAAAGCCGCCGGCATGGAAGGGATATTCAATCAAAAGCTGGTCAGGCGCAACCCTGGAAGCGGGCTGTTTGTCTAAGTTGGGTTGCGCGAGTGCGGCGTTGCCCGCATCTGGGATCAGGGTTCTTGCCGTTTGGGGCAAAGAGCAGAGTCTTGTATTGAATCTCGCTTTCCGCTGTTGCCCCTTCCATACAGCCATAGCTCTCCAGGATTGGCATGAGGAGAGCAGTGACGCTGTGCCATTTGCATTCTCAGGTTTCTGGAGCGGGATGACCCATTGGCGGGTCGGTCTTTGAGGGAAGTGACCTGTCCATGGGTCGGTTCCTCGAATTTCGACCTGCTAGCGGGTCAGTCAGGAGTGCGACGCCCCCATGGTGTGTAGGCCCGGATCCTACGACATAATGCCGCCCCTTCTGGCTGGGCAGACAATAGGCGATGCCCCTGCATCGCTTTCCTCTTCAGACGCCTCCAGCATCTTGACCCACTAGCGGGTCGTTTTTTCTGGAAGCGACCCGCTCATAGGTCATTCCCTCGAATTTCGACCCACTGCCGGGTCACTCCGCAGACTAGGCCGCCGGCCTCGCGCGAGTCCAATGCCTGTCTACGGAGAGTACTTCCTGTAGCTGGACGTACAATCGACCCTACGTTTGCATGGTTTCTCTTTTCATTCACTCAAGGGTGCCTCGACCCACTGCCGGGTCGTTTTTGTGGAAGACGACCCGCCCATGGGGCGTTCTCCATGGATTTCGGCCCGCCAGTGGGTCATTCGGTTTGCGCCTGAGCCTTGGTCTGCAAATCCCTGCCCTCAATGTGCATCGACCCTCAGATAGCTAGAAAAGCCGGAGAGCCTGGGCGACAGGACAGAGCCGAAGGGTATTGGCGACAACAGCGAGCCTCCAACTGAATTCAGAATGCGAAAGAGCAACAGAGTCCCGAACGATCATCTATTCGGGACTCCAAGGATAACTCATATATGACAGGTTGTAGATGCCCAATGTGGGCGCAGGTTAGCGCCTGCCCAAAGCCTTTACGCTACTTCCAGCCCCCGCTTGCGCCTCCTCCGCCTGACCTGCCTCCTCCAAACCCGCCAAATCCGCCGGATGAGCCTCTGCTTGAACCCCCAGACGGTCCTTTCCATCCCCCGCCCATGAATGGTCCTGGAGTCGAAGGAGGGCGACGCACACCGCCACCTGACTTGGGCGGCCGTCCAGATGGACCTTTGCGCGAACTGGATTTGACAATCAAATACACGATCACAATGGCAAAGAAGACTATCGCTGCCAGCTCATCGGGGGAAAGACTCTTCTCTTCTTTACTGGAAGGTTCGATCTCTCCACCTGCCAGCCTGAGGGCGATTGTGTTGACTGCTTCCACAATACCGGCTGCGGGATCCCCTTCCATAAAATGAGGGACAAGGTTCTCATCGATTACACGGCCGAGAAACGCATCGGGCAGGTCACCTTCGAGACCATAGCCTGTCTCAAACCGCAGTCTTCCTTCCTCATCTGCAATCAGCAGAAGAAGGCCGTTATCCTCTTTCGCCTCGCCTATTCCCCACTTCTGAAAGAGCTCCACCGAGTATTCTTCGATCGAGTAGCCACCCATGTCGGGCACGGTAACCACCGCGAACTGCACCCCATTGGCCTCGTTCAACGCAAGCAGCCTCTCCTCGATCTCCTGCGCCTCTGCTGACGTGAGCATCCCCGCAAGATCGTTGACGAGTCGAGGCGGCACCGGCTTTGTAGGAACCTTCGGCTGCCCGTACACCCAAAGGGAGCAGAATAAGACTATTGCAAAGGCGCACACCACCGCTGCCCACAGCCGAGCTGGGGATGCATGCATCGGTCTTCGATATCCATCAGACGTTCCTGGTCTTCTGAGTCTCGTCATTGGTATCCTACGCTCCGATCTGCTCTAGTCTGAATCGTTCTCATGCGCCTCTAGAACTTGACCTCAGGAGCGACCGATGCGCCGGTCTGGGCCTCGAACATGTCCTTCGGCACCGCACCGCGCATTCCCGCAACTATCGAGTTGGGGAAGGTGCGGATTTTCACGTTGTACGACTGGACAGAGGTATTGTACCGCTGCCTTGCAACGGCTATTCTGTTCTCGGTGCCTGTAAGCTCATATGTCAGATCTCTGAAGGATGCATCCGCTTTGAGCTCAGGGTAGTTCTCGACTACCAAGAGAAGCCTGGAAAGTGCGCCTTCAACAGCGTTCACAGCCTCAGCGGTCTCGGGGACCGTTTGAGCGCCGCCCAGCTTTGCCCTGGCATCGGCTATGGCTGTAAATACCTCTTCTTCATGGGCAGCATAGCCTTTTACCGTTTCCACAAGATTCGGAATAAGATCATAACGTCTCTGAAACTGATTTTGTACTTCGGCCCAGGACACGTTTACTTCCTCTTCCGACCTGATAATCGAGTTAGATACGCTTACGAAGCCGATCCCCAGTACAGCCACGATCGCAAGGACTATCACCAGAGCAACAAGGCCTGACTTCTTCAACGCATATTCCCTCCCTCATACTGATAGCAAGCTCGACTAAGATTAACATGGAATTGATGGCTGCGCAACCGAAGTCCAGTAGGCTTTCAACTCAGCTGGCGTCCCGGTTGGCCCGGTTCTCTCAGTCATCCGGCGTCCCACTCCCCAGGCGTCTATTCGCCTTCCCGAGCCGCACGTTTCTCTCTGGAGTAGAAGTACAGGGCCACTATTGTTGCGATGTATGGAACCATTTGAGTGAATTGGGGCGGAATCATCGTTCCCTGCAGGCTGAGCCCCAACCCATCGAAAAACCCAAACACCAGCGACATCAGAAGAAGCCCCATTGGACGCCCCCTGGTAAGTATTATTACAGCAAGGGCAATCCAACCGCGGCCATTCGACATATTCTCTGAAAAGAGCGTAACATAGCCTAAGGAGAGATATGCGCCTGCGAGTCCGCAAAGAACTCCTGAAGCGATTATCGCTTGCGCCTTGATCCTGTCGGAACTGACCCCTACAGAATCAACAGCCCGCGCGTCCTCCCCAACAGCGCGGAGCCTCAATCCATACCTTGTACCGAATATGTGCCATTCGACAACAAAGGCAAGCAGAATACTTACGTACACGATGAACGGATGCCCGCTGAGAATGGGCCCGACGTGCGGAATCCCGGAGATGAGCGGGATGTTCCAGCGCGGCATTGACTGAATCGCGTGGGACATGAAAGCGCCCTTCACGTGAAAAAGCTGCCTGAGGGAATACGTTGTCCCCCCGAGTGCCAGCATGTTGAGGGCAGTCCCTGTGACGAATTCATCAGTCTTCAAAGACACCACGAAGATGGCGAATACGAGGGCTGCCACAAGGCCGCCCGCTATCCCGGAGAGAACACCTATGATCCATGATCCAGAAAAGTAGCTCCCGGCGACAGCCGTAAAAGCCCCGATCAACATCATGCCTTCCATAGCAATGTTGAAGACATTGGCATGAAAAGTGTAGGCCCCGCCGAGGCCGGCAAGGAGGACCGGGGTTGCCGAAAGGATGCTCGACCTTATCATCTCAACCATTAGATGCATGGCGTCCATCCCCCATTCCCTTATCCCTGCCGCGAGCCCTTCTCATTCTCAGCTCCGCAGCGATGTTGTTTATCAACATGCGAGTCGACTCCCTACTTGCCACGACAAAGAGCACAACTATTGCCTGAAGAACCAGCGAAAACTCGGAAGGGACCGAGGTTTCAAGTTCCATGCCCATCGCCCCTGTCTGAAGCACCGAAAAGAACAGTGCGTAAAGGCCGGTGGCAACCATGTTGTTGTTTGCTACGATCGCTATCATAACCCCATCCCACGCATAGTTGGCACCTATCCCTTTCACAAACCGATGCTGCATTCCGCCCATGATCATGAGCCCGCCTGCGAGCCCTGCCAGGGCCCCGCTGAGAAGCATCGCCCAAAGATAGGCAGAGTCATTTCGGCATCCGCCAGTCCTCGAGAAGATTGGATTCTGCCCCATCGCCCTCCACTCATAGCCGATCTTCGAGCGGTTCCACAAAACAGAGACAACTGCGAAAGCCGCAACCGCAACCAAAAATGCGGAGCCAAATCCGTTCCATATCGGAAGCCATGCTCCGGGATTGGTCATGGGGGTGAGTGGGGAGTACATCCTTCTGTCTAGCATAGGGCCGGATATGAGATACAGCGTGAAGTAGTCTGCTATGAAATTGAGCATCAGAGTCGTGATAAACTCGTCCATCTTGAAACGGCGCCTGAGGCCCGCAGCAATCCCGGACCAGCATGCACCGGCTGCCAGCGCAACCAGAATCGACAGGGGGATCATGAGTCCCGCCGGAAGATCGACAGCTATCCCAAAAGCGGTTACTGCTATGGCGCCGATCAAGAACTGCCCGGGCTGGCCCAGGTTCACGCAGTTGCTTCCGAATCCTACTGCTGCCGAAAGGCCAGTCAGTATCAACGGAGTAGCCTTATCCAGAGTAGAGAAGAAAGCAAACTTCGAAAAGAGGCTATAGGAAAAGAGCGCCGCATAGCTTTGCAGAGGTGGATACCCCTGTGCCCACAGGATAGCAAGGCCTGCCAACAGGGCAACGACTATTCCAATCAGTGCAGGCAATACTTGCTTCTTCACTTCGCAATCCCCTCCCTGATTCGCCAGGCCTCTTGAGGCTCTTTCGCCCCGAGCATGTATTCGCCTATCTCTTCCCGCGTGGTCGCCTCTGGGCGAAGCTCCGCGACGATCCTGCCTCTCGACATCACCAGGATCCTGTCGGACAGGCTGAAGAGCTCGTCCAGATCGGCAGAGATCAACAAGCATCCCGCCCCCGCATCGCGCCTGCGCACTATCTCCTTCTGAACATACTCTATGGAGCCAACATCAAGCCCGCGCGTGGGCTGATCGAGGAGGATGAAATCGGTATCAAGCATGAACTCCCTGCCGACCACGACCTTCTGCTGATTCCCGCCTGAAAGCGAAGAGATGGGCGCATCGAGCTGGGGTGCAAGAACCCCGAAATCCTCCACTAGGCGAGAAGTGAAGGCGCGGCATCGCCCGGAACTCAGCAAGGCTTCACAGCGATCCTCGATCTGGGGGTTGAGACGGTGGTGGGTCATGATGGCATTGTCGACAAGGCTCATGTTCTGAGCGCTCCCTGAAACTTTTCTATCTTGAGGCACATAGCACATGAGCTTGCGCCTGGCCATAACGTCTTCACCTGTTACGTCATGGCCTCCTATGAAAACTTGTCCCGACTCCGCTGGCAAGAGGCCCGTAACAAGCTGGACCAACTCGTACTGGCCGTTCCCCTCCACACCTGCAATCCCAACGATCTCGCCTCGCTTGACATCTAAGGAAACATCCTCGAGCCTGGTCACCCAGTTCTCGTCTACGTATTTTAGGGCACGCGCCTCAAAGACTATCTCACCCGGCGAGGCAGGCATCTTCTCAACGGAGAATACTACGTCCCTTCCGACCATGGCGCGCGCAAGCTCCGCCTTGTCGAGTCCGCGGTTGTCCACTGTCGTAACTCGCCTGCCTTTGCGCATTACGGTGATCCTGTCTGACAATTCAAGCACTTCGTCGAGCTTGTGGCTGATGAAAATGATGGTCTTGCCTGCCTTATTGAGGCCCCGCAATCTTGCAAAGAGCTCCCCCGCTTCCTGAGGAGTGAGCGCTGCGGTTGGCTCGTCCATGATGAGAACATCAACGTCCCGGTAGAGCAGCTTCAATATCTCCACTTTCTGTTGGGCGCCGACTGAAATGTCCCCTATCCGGCTATCGATATCTATGTTGAGGCCGTATGTGTCGACAAGCTCCTTTACTTTCGGCTTTGTGTCAGCATGGCGCAGTGTGCCGAACCTGCCTGCGGGTTCTGCGCCTAATATGACGTTTTCATATACCGTGTAGGAAGGGATGAGCATGAACTCCTGATGGACCATGCCTATGCCTGACGCCACGGCCTCCCTGGGGGTGGCAAACCTGACTTTGCGGCCCCGAAAGTGGACCTCGCCGCCACTCGGCGGGGTCATGCCATAGAGCACCTTCATCAGGGTGGATTTGCCAGCCCCGTTCTCTCCGATGATGGAGTGGATCTCGCCTTCTTCCACAGCCAGGTCCACATCGTCTAAAGCCAGAGTATCGGGGGGATAGACCTTTATTATGGAGTCCATCTTTATGAATTGGTCCTGCAAGAAGCGATGCACCTCCCCAAGAATGTTGCGGGACGCTATGTGTGGGACAACAAGGGACAGGAAGAGTCGGCAATCAGCCTTCCCTTCCTGCCATACACTGCTTCACGCGCCACAGGCAACAGCACGGCCCACCTAGGCCGAGCATGCACCCGCCTGTCGAATTCTGGCGCGCCCTGCAATCATCCCCTGTATCTTTCGACCTTGATTGCGCCGCTCTTTACCTTGTTCTCAATATCCATGACCCTCTGGAGGCTCTTCGCGGGCAGGATGTCCTTAGTGTGACTATCTATGGCAAGCCCCACTCCGCCTTCCCGAAGCCCGTATTCCAAAACCATCCCCGGCTTGTACTTGCCATCCAGAATCGTGCCGTAAACACGGTATATGGACTGGCCCATATGCTTCAGCATGGAGGTGACCACGTGCCCGGGCTGGAGTCCGTTCTGGTTGGAGTCGACGCCAATGGCGTATTTGCCTTCCTCTTTGGCGGCCTCAAGCACGCCAGAGCCAGTGAGTGCAGCGATCTGGAATATGACGTCGACCTTCTGCGAATAGAGCTGCTTGGCTGCCTGCTTGCCTCTGACAGGGTCGTCCCACGTGCCGGCAAAGATCGTCTTCAATTCGATATCTTTGTCGATATGCTTTGCGCCCTGTTCGTAGCCGAAGAGGAAGCCGCGCATGATCGGGTCATCCTCGCCGCATACGGCGCCTATTACTTTGTCACGATTTGCGCCCGGTATGGACGTGTCGGTCGTGACCAGTCCGGCAACGACGCCGGCCATGAAAGCGCCTTCTTCCTCGATGAAGTCAACATTGGTGATGGTGTTCTTCTTGTTCTGAACCACAGTATCGAGGTTTATCCACTTCTTTTCGGGATACATGTCGGCATACTGCATGAGAAGATCCTCGAATCCGTAGGAGACGACGAAGATTACGTCGGCCCCCCACGCGACTACAGACTGGAGCGCCTGAGGATATGCCACGGGATCGTAGTTGCATTCGATAGTCCTTGTTTCAGCATTGAGCTCCTTCTTGATTCTATCGATTCCTTCCTGGCCGGAATCGTAGAACGAAAGGTCGCCCAATGCGCCGTTTATGAGGTAGGCAACCTTGTACCTGGGCGGAGCTGCAAGGGATGAGCCTAATGCAAGCGAAAGAATAGCGAGAAGCGCAAGTGCGAAAGAGACAATACGATTTTTCATTGCTTCCAGTTCACCCTCCATAAAATCTTGACACAGCTTGGCCGCAAAGACAGGCCCTGAAACGTGCCATGTCAATCATCATATCTAGGTTTGTATTCTTCATTTCCGCGGTTACTCCTGTGTATGGAATGCAAGATTGCGCAACAAGTCGCAAGAAGTTCTTGCCCAAATCCATGCCTCGGCGGGCTCTATTCTTCAAAGTCCGCACGTTCTTCAAGCGCATTCAATCGGGCTTTGCGCCCCTTCCGATTGCCTTTTTCTTTCTCGGAGGCCACTGTTTGCTGCTCCAGCTCCAACATCAACTCATCCAGGGCTTCAGAGTCGACAATGCCGGACTTGACGATTCTATCAGCAACAGCTTCTGCATTGCGCCTTGCCTTGAGGAAGCGATGCCTTCCCTTGGCTGTTCTGCTTCTTCGGATCCAGTTTCGTCGCGTGAAAGAATGCCCATAGCCCTCAGCCATTGGAGCATTATCTATCATGTACTATCATGTTCCATACATATTGACACTCATGATACCAAATGATAGCATTTCATGGGGTGATGAGAAATGCATGACCGCGCCGACAACAATAGCCTTATGACCGTGAACGAAGTCGCCGAGTATCTCCGAGTATCTACCTCCACCATATGGAGATGGTTGCGCGAAGGGAAACTGAGCAGTATCAAGATTGGCAACAGCCGCCGGTTTCAAAGGGAAGACATAATGCGCATGGCGGGCGTCGAACCAAATTCTGTTGCGGAATCCGGCACGGAATATGGCAGCATCAGCGACTATGCTGCAGGAAGCAATGGTTCGATGCACAGTCGAATGCTCGTCCTCAATCAGCTGCGCCAGCGTCTCCAGGAATCTCGGCTCACAGACGACGAGCTTGCGGGCAAGGTAGAACAGAACAATACCGAACATCTCTACCCTGCAACTTGCGCATTGGCCGAAATCAGGCGCGAGAGATTGGATAGCCTGAGCAATGGAGGCGATTAGCTATGCGCCGAAGAACCAAGTTCGAAAGCTGCGTCTGTGTCGATGCAAGTCTTGTCGTCAAATGGCTTGTTGACGAACCCGATTCCCACAGAGCTCTGGCCCTTCTGGAAGAATGGATAGTCCAAGGCACGCGCTTGATAGCTCCCTCTCTACTCGATTATGAAGTCGGATCCGTGCTTAGGAAATTGGCGGCCCGGGGTGTTCTGCCCATTGATAGCGCGAGAGAACGGCTTCACCTATATGAAGCGCTCGATATTGAACTCTTGTCTCCACCCTTTATTATCCGGCGCGCCTGGGAACTGTCAGTCGGCTATGGGTTGTACACCGTGTACGACGCGTCTTACGTAGCGTTGGCCGAGCTGACAGGAACAAGGCTTTATACGTGTGATGGCGCGCTCGTAAGGGCTCTCGGAGGATCTACCGATATGATCATCAACCCACTCGATCAGGAATGATCAGAATCGTCATCCGACGCCCTCTCGGCAACGCGTTATGCCATCCGTCTCCTTGACTTTCCATTCGTCCCCGGGATATAATGAACTCACCGAACATATGTTCTATAGCGTAATCATTAACCCGGAGGCGTATCAGCAATGCGCTCTATCGCTTACATACATATCCCCTTTTTATACGCAACCGCACATGCCAAGCTCGACCCGTCCCTTGGCGGCAAACCCATCGCTGTTACGAAGAAGAATACGGTTATGGGCGTGTCACCCCAGGCGCTTGCGGCGGGAGTAGCCCCTGGCACCACGCGAAGGCATGCAAGGCAGGCATGTCCCGAGATCGTGTTCACAAGCTATGACCCGGATTCATATTCCGAGCTTGCCAGCACAATATGGGACATCTGCGCCGAATACACCCCGCTGATTGAGCCCACGGCTCCAGATGGCGCTTTCGCAGATTTCACCGGATGCGGCTCAGCCCAGGCCATCGCCGACGCCATCATGCACAGAGCAAAAGAGGAGGCAGGCGTCAGCGTATCCATAGGCCTTGCAGGCTCACGATTCGTAGCAAAAGCAGCAACGCCTGAGATCTACGACGCTGGAACGTGCAGGTGCATATCGGCAGAAGCCGAACAGCGCTTTCTTGATACGCTCCCGGTGAGCGGTCTATGGCCCATCCCCCTTCAGGCCATAGCGCATCTTGAAAAGCTCGGTATAAAAACCCTCGCTCAACTGCGAAAGGTACCGCTGGCTGAACTCACTCTGCAACTGGGCGAAGCAGGCCTCATGGCACATCAGCTCAGCTGCGGGATAGATCGCTCACGGGTCCGAGCCGCATACCCCGAAGAATCCATAGAGTGCTCCATGTCGTTCGAGTCTCCCGTGCAAAGCTGGCCCGACTTAGTCAAATGCATCGCGGTTTGCTCCTCCAAGATCGCCTCCAGGCTGCGTAACTCCGGAAGAAGCGCATCATGGGCAGAGATCTCCCTGGAGTTTGCAGGCAGCCGTGACAGTGATGGCGACGGCAATCGAAGCGCCGGCGGCAAATACAGACGGCGCTCCTTCCGCTGCCCTACTGACTCTGCATACCAAATCGCCCACGGGCTTGAGCGAATGATCGAAGGGCGAATTTCAGCGCCCATTACAGCCATTAACGTGCGCGTCGGCGGGCTTGTCGTTCCCGAAGAGGTGCAACTCTCCATCTTCGGTCCGTCCATGGCTGAGCTTGGAAAGGCTCAAATGGGCCAGGCCCTTCAATATGTGCGCGAACGATTCGGAGCAGAAAGCGTAATCACTGCTAACATGCTCATAGTATCCAGGCGTGACCGGATGCTTGCAGAATCGCTCCTGTAAACCCCACCTGAAACGTCGATTACAGGCACGCAGAATGCACGCCGACATCAGATAGCTGGCAACCTGTAAAAGTCTACGGCAACACCCCGGGGGTGACAATTTCTATGAGCAAACGCATAGGGGCGCATGTGCGCGTAATTGAGGCTCAAAGTGGTGCGCCGGCCCAGTTCTACTGGTCCAATAGGTGGAACCGGGTGGCCGGCATAGTCGACTCCTGGCGGGAATCGGGAGAATGGTGGGACGGCGAGGAAGAAAAGAGCTACTACCTTGTCTCTTTGGCATCAGGCGGATGTTACGAGCTATGCCGCGAAGCGCCGGGCCAGTGGGTGCTGTCGCGAGTGCTCGACTAGCCCCCCCGCGATCGGGGCAGACCGCCGAGAAGATCATCACATCTTTGACTGTGGAGGCAACCCCTGTGAACCCCTTCGTCCATCTGCACGTTCATTCACAATACTCTTTTCTGGACGGAGCCGACACATGCAGCACGCTAGTGGCTCGCGCCGCAGAATGCGGCATGCCTGCCATAGCCATAACCGACCATAACAACGTCAGCGCAGCGGTGGAGCTATCGAAAGCCGCTACGGAATACGGCATAAAGCCAATACATGGAGTCGAGGTTTCCATGTCAGACGGCGCGCATCTGACTCTTTTGGCCCAAAACCCCGAGGGTTACTCCAACATATGCCGCATGCTCACTGAGGCACATATGTCGTCCCTTCGCCGCAAGCCCGGCGCCAGCATGGAGGTACTGGCCAGGCACGCTGAAGGCATAATAGCTCTTTCGGGGTGCAACCGCCACGGCAAAATCCCAATGCTCGTCGCATCCGGCAGGTTCAACGAAGCCAAAGCCACGGCAGAAAACCTTGCTTCCATATTCGGCAAGGAGAATTTCTATATAGAACTTGAAAACCTCCTCACGCCCAGGGCGGCTTCCCTCAATGCCGACCTGGCAGAGCTTGCGCGAAAGATCGGAGTCGGGCCAGTTGCCACGAACAATGTCCATTACGCCACTAAATCCCGTTTCGAGGTGCACGACGCCCTCACATGCGTGCGGACCCTCACCTCCCTGGATGATATCCACCCCGAACGCCGGATAAACGCAGAAAACTATCTGAAATCAGCTGATGAAATGTCTGAACTCTTCGCCGGTTATCCTGAAGCATTAGTAAACACCATTGAGATCGCTGAAAAATGCTCTCCCGGGCTCGATCTCTCGCTCCGTCTTTTTCCGAAGTATCAGACGCCGCAGGGCCTGTCATCAACCCAACACCTCAGACGCCTCACATGGGAGGGCGCAATAGCCCGGTACGGAAAGATCACTTCTGTGATCGAAAACCGCCTGGGTCATGAGCTTGCCATAATTACTGCCCTCGGATTCGAAGACTACTTCCTTGCGGTGTGGGATATCGCGCGGTGGGCCCGCTCGCAAGGCATCCGTTACGCAGGGCGCGGATCGGCGGCTGATTCTGCCGTCGCATACTGCCTCAAGCTCACGAACGTCGACTCCATAGCCCGAGGTCTCCTCTTTGAAAGGTTTATGAGCCTGGAGCGCGCCCAAAAGCCCGATATTGACATCGACTTCGAGTCCGAAAGGCGCGATGATGTAGCTGATTACGTATACCGCAAATACGGCGATGGCCATGTTGCGTCAGTCTGTACATTCAACACCTTCCAGGCGCGATCCGCCGTCCGCGACTTCGGCAAAGCCCTTGGCTTTCCACCAGACGACATCGACAGCATCGCTAGGGTCCTCCCCCACATTCCCGCTGACGCCGTGCAGAGCGCCCTCCAGCGCTATCCTGAGGCACGGGACGCGCAGATACCGGAGTGGAAGTACGAGCTCCTGTTCGAGCTATGCGAATCGGTTGCAGGTTTCCCGCGGCACATCGGCACCCACCTGGGCGGCCTCGTTATATCAGACCAACCGCTCACGTGCGTCACGCCGCTTCAGATGTCGGCCAAGGGCGTGGCCATCACGCAGTTCGACAAGGACACCATCGAAGACCTTGGCCTCATCAAGCTCGACCTGCTCTCCCTTCGCACTCTTTCCGCAGTTGAGCATGCTGTCGACATGGTGAAACTTTCTGGCAAGGAGCACTCCGACTTCGATTACAATGGCATTCCCCTGGATGATGATGACACTTACACGATGCTGAACAAAGGCGAAACCATCGGCGTATTCCAACTAGAAAGCCCCGCACAGCGCGCTCTTCAGACCCGTCTTGCGGCCGACAACATCGAAGACATAGTAGCCAGCGTTGCCCTTATCCGCCCCGGCCCCATCCAGGGCAACATGGTGGAGCCATTCATCGCGCGCCGCAGCGGCACTGAGGAGATCACTTACATCCACCCGAAGCTCGAACCGATCCTCAAGAAGACATACGGGGTAGTCCTCTACCAGGAGCAGGTAATCGAGATCGCCACAGTGATAGCCGGGTTCACTCCAGGCGAGGCCGACAGGCTACGCAAAGTAATGACCCATTTCCGTTCCATGCGGGATATGGAGGATATAGGCCACGACTTCGTGGCAAAAGCCGTTGCCAATGGGGTCGCGCCCGATGTAGCTGAAACAATCTTCTCTTACATAGTAGGTTACGCAGGCTACGGATTCTGTGAGGCGCATGCCGCGGCTTTTGCCGACACTGCCTACAAAACCGCATACCTTGCGCGCCACTACCCCGCCCAATTCTATGCCGCGCTTCTAAGCACCCAGCCAATGGGCTTCTATCCCGCCCGAACCCTGCTGGTGGAAGCGAAGCGGCGCGGAGTAACTGGTCTTCCGCTTGACATAAACCGCAGCCAAGAAAAGTTTTCTGTGGAAGGCGAAGCCCTGCGTGTAGGGCTCATGCAGGTATCCGGCATCTCCTCCGACCTGGTCCGAGAGATTGTCAAGTCCCGCGAAGATGATGGCCCGTTCAGATCGGCCCTGGATTTCCTATGCCGCATCAAGGCGAACAAGGGTGTCATCGAAAACCTGGTTCTGGCCGGAGCCTTCGATTCGACTGACCCGAACCGCAAAGCCCTCTTTTGGAACCTCGGCCGCCTTGCAGAAATCGCCGCCTCTCGTCGCGCGACCGTCGACGCCGGAAGAACTTACGGGCAGGCCAGCTTGCTCAATGCTGAAAGGCCATCTATTGGCCCCAAAGCCTACATGGGCTATTCCAGTGGGAACCTCCCCGACTTCTCTGCATGGGAGAAGTTCAAGCACGAAACTTCCGTCCTGGGGTTTTGCACTTCCCGCCATGCCATGGAGTTCTTCCGCCCGGTGCTTGCGCGCAGAAGGGTTTGGGACTCGCGCAGGATTCCATCGGCAAAGCAAGGGCAGGTAGTGCGCGCGGCGGGTCTCGTAGTCCGTCCGCACAGGCCCCCGACGAAAAGCGGCAAAACCGTTGTCTTCCTCTCCCTCGAGGACGAGTACGGCCTCACAGACATCACAGTCTTCGACAATGTATACCAGAAGCAGGGTGCCGCAATATTCAAGAGCTCCGCCCTAATCGTAACGGGAACGATCTCGCGTCGCGGAGATGGGGTCTCAGTCATAGCCAGGTCCATAGAAAGCCTGGCGAAAAAGCAGGGTCGCAAGTAGAAGGACCCGCCACGGGCCCCACACTTTCTATTTTCCTTCGACCTGCCCCTGGACCCGAAGGGCACCTCAAGTTCCAGGTTGCCCGATTCGATAGCGACCCCAGTCGTTGCAGTGCACGTGTGAATGCGCCCGGAGAGTCTGGAATGGGGATCTGGGGATAAAGGGCAAATACCGGGCCGGATGGCCCATAGCGGGCCACATTCTGAGAAAATGGCCCAGGGTGGGCCATTCTACTTCCATCAGCATGTGAAATCCCCCCGATCTCTGCTGGGGAAACTATCACGCGCAGAGCAGCGGTTGCCTATGTGGTCACTATTTGATGCTTACAAGTATTCTCTATCTTACATGCGCAATGTGTCCCCATCCCCAACGCTGCCCTACTCGCCCTCTCCCTCCCCGTCCTCCTCTGCCTCCGCCTCTGCATCAACGAGCCCCATGACCTCATCCCCCATCTCGGGGTCGAAATCGCCCGCAAGCAAATCCATCATCCTGGCCCTAAACAGATCCAGCTCAGCTAAGGGAACCATAGCCGTCATCGCAACCCGCTCCGCATATTTCACATCATCTATGCCATATCCGGCTTCGGCAAGGTAATTCTGGACTCTACCCAGCGCCGCATAGTCTATGACGAACCCCACTTTCCGCAAGAGCCTCACCCTGACGATGCCCGCTGCGTGCAACCCATCCCGGGCAGCGGAGGAATAGGCTCTCACAAGTCCGCCTGCCCCCAAAAGAGTGCCGCCAAAATAGCGTGTGACCACAACTGCGCAATACTTGACCTCCTCGCGCAACATGACTTCCAGCACAGGGCGGCCGGCCGTTCCCGAAGGCTCCCCGTCATCGCTGGAACGAACTATCTCATCATTCTCCCCTACGGTGAAAGCATAAACATTGTGAGTGGCGTCCCAGAACTCCTTGCGGACGGAATCTATGAAGCTTCGCGCCGCGTCCTCGCTCTCCACAGGGCGCGCGGTAGCTATGAACCTGCTCTTTTTGACGATGAGCTCCGCTCGACCCTCCTTCCGAAGGGTAAGATATTCACGTGCCATCATAATCACTCCTCCAACTATATAAAAGGGAATTGAGTCCGGTAGTAGAAGTAATGATTTGCAACCGGAGCTCATCAGAGCTTGAGGAGGCGAATTCTTCAGGTGCCTACAACAAGGTTATACTACGACGATCCTTATCTTAGCGATTTTGAATGCAACGTCCTGCGTTGCGAACCCTCCACTAGAAACTCCTCCCCGGCTCCTCTCTACGAGGCAGTCACTGACGTCACCGCATTCTATCCGAACTCCGGCGGGCAACCGTCAGACAGAGGAGTCCTGGCCGGCGCCGACGTCGTAGACGTCATCGAACGCGACGGAGAGATAATCCACCTCACAGTAGGATCAGTGCCGCTCGGCCCCGCAAATGGCCGGGTAGATATCGAGCGCAGGTTCGATCACATGCAGCAGCATACGGGCCAGCACATTCTCTCGGCAGCATTCGCCAGCCTGTTCGGTCTCGATACCGTAGGATTCCACCTCGGCGACGAAACGTCAACTATCGATCTTCCCGCGCTAGAGATCAGCCACGACCAAGCGGCTGCAGCCGAAAGGCTTGCGTGCGAGGTAGTCTTCCAGAATAGGCCGGTTACAGTCAAGTTCTGCAAGCCTGCCGACCTGGATGAATCACAGCTCCGGAAATTGCCAGATAATGCGGACCGCATTCGCTTAGTCGATATCCGTAATTTCGATCTCAACGCTTGCTGCGGCACGCACGTGCGCGCCACCGGCGAAGTCGGGCTGATAAAGATAATCGGTACTGAACACATTCGAAACGTCACCCGTGTCGAGTTCGTCTGCGGGCGAAGGGCCCTGGCCGACTACAGATGGAAGAATGATGCAGTGCACGTCGCTGCATCCCAGCTTTCAATTCACGGCAAGGAACTGCCTGAAACGTTGCTCCGCCTTCAGAACCAGATCCGCCAGGGACGTCGCGGCCTCGAAGAGGCATTGGATAGGCTGCGGGATTATGAGGCAGAGGAGATCTACTCCGCTGCTGTGCCCATGAACCCGTCAGGCACAAAAGTCATAGCCCTCACAAGCCAGAAGCAAGACATCGAAGCCGTGCAGGCCGTGGCGCAAAGGCTCTGCCGCAAGCCGAGAGTCGTCGCCCTGTTTGGATCTGTCGATGGAGAGTCAGCTAGGTTAGTCTTCGCCAGATCACACGATATTCCCCTCGACATGTCCGAACTTCTGCGTCAGGCTCTTCCCGCCATCGATGGAAAGGGTGGCGGCACGCCAGCTTACGCGCAGGGGGGCGGTAGCAACCCCGGCGGAATATCTGAAGCCCTGGCCCTGGCCGCAAATCTGGCGAGGGACGCTCTCCGCGGGCCCAGTGGCCCGACGTCGTTGACTGCTGATGCGCACACTGAGACGGAACCGGTTACGCTCTGACCGTCATCAGATTGCCTGACTCGTACCGGCGAAGGCCGGCGCGAAACAGGGCCCTCGCGGCTATTGCGCTGCAAGCGGCAAATGCCATAAGCCCCGCAAAAAGCAGCCAGCTGAAATTGCGCAGCAGTTCGACTGGGACATATGCAAAAAAGCCAACCGGTATTGCCGAATAGAGCAACGCCCGGACCGCGCCTTTGAACAATGATCCAGGGTACCCGGAGAAGGTCACCATAGCCTGGGCCAATTGGGCGCCGACAGTCTGGGCGTTTCCCATTAGAAAAGCGAGGCTGCCTGCGACCGTCACGAAGCTGGCGTACACCGTCGCCGCTGCAAGGCCTGTGGCCAAAAAGAGAATTATCCTCTGCCACGATACGGGGGTAAACATCATGAAGGCCGCGATCCCGAAAGCCATGTCGCCAAAGCCCGACATGTCGGAACGGCTCACCAGCATGTGGAGTAACGGGTCTTTCGGCAATAGCAGGTAATAGTCGAGCTGCCCTCTGGCAATGAGTTGCGGAATCCGGTGCAAATTTCCGAATACCGAAACATTCAATCCGAACGCCAGCGCTACCACTGACTGCATTGTAATGACGTCGCGAAATGTCCATCCCGCTATGTCAGGCACACGGCTGAAGATTAACCACCAGAAGAAGAGCAACATGAAGTCGTTTACGGCCATGAGAACAATTTGAGAAGCAAAGCTCCACCTGTATTCCATAGCAGAGGCAAGGTTGAACTTGAAATGCGCGCACACGAAACTGACCGCCTCACCAAAGCCGATCCTACCTGCTCTCGCCTTCCCTCGAGCCATCCTACCCGCCGTTGACATTGATCCTCTTCACCCCCAGGCCATAGAGGCCGAAAGTCAGCCCCGCCATCACAGCAATCCACCCCACCTGCGCCACGACAATTCGCCAGAATAGTGCAGTGTCGTACTGCACAAAGAGACGCGCCGGCGCATAAAGCATGTACGAGAAAGGCAAAGCCCGGGCCAGGCGCGCCACAGCGGCGGGATAGACCTCCATAGGCGCAAAAAGGCCTCCCAAAATGAACAGAAGCTTGCTGTATATCCAGCGGAAAGGCATTGTGTCTTCCACCCAAAAGGCGGCTAGAGATATGCACATCACCATGAAGAAATTCAGCGAAAATGCCAGCACCGCGCTGACCACAACCTGCAGCAGGTGCGCCTGATCAAACCGGGGCGGTCCCACTGCGATCAGCGCTACCAGCGATCCCACCGCCACATTTATGATCAGCCTGAGCAAGGTGTCTCCCCAGTACACAGCAAACTTGAACAGCACATAGTGGCAAGGCCTGCCTATCAAGTACGCGATCGAGCCAGTCTTCACCTCTTCATCCGTTTCCTGCTCGATTCGGGCTCTTCCAAGCATGATCCCTTCAGTGACGACCATGTACCAGACCAGCTCCCGAGCTCCCAGCCCCTCAATGGCAAAATGTCCGCTTCCAGCCAATGTCGTCCAAAGCTGCACAAAAACAAAGAGAATCAGGGCATAGAAAAAAGAGCCTGCGAGCACGTCCATGATGTAGGCCGTCCGGGAGCGAAAGCTTATCCGGGAAATGCTCAAGTATCTAGCTGCTCCCATCACTGGCCCCTCCAATACTCCCCACGTCCTCTCGCAGGTATATCTCTGCTATTACCTGCTCCGTAGGAGGATCAGATATGGTAATGTCCTCGATGCGTGAACGCCTCATCAGTTCACCCAGCACCGCATCGATCGAAGTAATCTCCGAATCGACTGACATTTTCATGTTGGTCCTCTTGTGCTTCAAAACCGTAACCCCCTGCATGTCAAAACCGCCGATAGGGTCTGAAAGTCTTACTCGCACTATCTTGAACTTGAGGTAGTCTCGCTTTAGTGTAGACACAGCCGTGTCCAGAATCAGCTGGCCGTGGTTGATTATCATTACCCTGCGGCACAATTCCTCCATGTCGCTCACATCATGCGAGGTAAGGAAGACCGTTACGCCCTCCTCCCGATTCATGGTGCGGATAAGCTCGCGGATCCTCCTTTTGGCCACTACATCGAGGCCGATAGTAGGCTCATCCAGAAAGAGCACCCTGGGCCCGTGCAAAAGCGAGGCCGCAATCTCGCACCTCATGCGCTGCCCTAAAGAGAGCTTTCTGACGGGAGTAGACATTATCTCATCCAGCTCAAACATCTCTGCCAGCATCGACATCCGCGCGCGACAGGTGTTTCGCGGAATGTCGTAGATCCTGGCCAGCAGGTCAAAGGTGTCGCGGGGCGGAAGATCATACCACAGCTGCGATCTCTGTCCGAATACTGTTCCGATCTCCCTTGAGAGCAGCTGCCTCTCGCGCCAGGGAACTATACCCAGAACGGTCGCCATTCCGCTTGTGGGGTAGAGTATCCCAGTCAGCATCTTTATTGTAGTGGACTTCCCTGCGCCGTTGGGCCCAATGAATGCGACTGTCTCTCCCTCCTCCACTGAAAACGACACATCCCTGAC